>RRZU010371011.1_pt1 | contig 13209 bp, 6 predicted proteins | sample 2165561 | NCBI WGS metagenome assembly RRZU01 (sample SAMN10456909, study PRJNA506462) | wastewater metagenome | isolation source: wastewater sludge | place: USA: Moscow, Idaho
AAGTGGTATCCGCCGCGCACGACACCGTGCCGAAAAAAGGTGTATTCGGCTCCTGCGGCCAAACCCGTGATCCCTCCCCGGAACTGGTGGCCCAAATCAAGAGCGATGCCGAGCACGTGGTTCGAGCGAAAAGGCAGGTGGAGCGAACCTCCGAGCGACCCACGTATCGGCAGGCCACAGCGCTCTCCGTCGGAGGCTTTCACATCGGGGCCGATGTCGGCCAGCCGCAGCCCGACGATCCAGCGGGCACCCTCCACAGCGCGGAGCGTCCCGCGATAGGCCGCACCGATATCGAACGAGACGCCTTGCATCGGTTTCTCCCCGAATCCCTGATCGGAACGGACGTAACGGGCCGTCAGCGAAAACGCCAGATTCCGGCCGATCCGACGGCCGTAGCCGACCTCCGCCGAAAGGTCTTGCGGACGGGCTGTTCCGGCGGGAAATCCCTGTTCGTCGGTCAACCCGACCGAAGGTCCGCGGAAATAACGCACTCCGGCCAACAGGGCATTCCGCGAGTCGGGAGTATAAAATCCCCCCGCGCCGTAAAGCACATTGGCGCTGTTGAAAGTCGTACTCCAAGGTCCGGAGAACAGGGCGCCTCCGGCATGTCGTTCGCCGATGAGACTTAACGCGGCATTGGCGTAAACGGCCAACGGATTGTCCGCAACTGCTGTCGCGGCCCCTGCCATACCGGCTGTACGGGCATTGGTTTCCAGGCCGAGGAACGGCATGATCCCGGCATCAGTGGTCTGGGCTTGCGCCGCATAACCGCCTGTCGCGAAAAGAAATGTCGCGGAAAAGTATCTGATTGATTGACAGATAGACATGGTGTTTGCGGTTATCGTTTGATGATATGGCTGTTGAGTTTGCGGCCGCGGCACTCGACCGTGCAGCTGTAAGTCCCGGGAGAAAGCCCGGATACGTCGATGCGCCCCGTGTTACCGTTGTCGCTGGCGCGGATCGAAACCTGCGTAGCGAGCACCTGCTGCCCCGCCGCATTGTGGAACCGGATGGGAAAATCGCCCTCGGCGTCCGGAATGCGTACGTTGAGTACATCACGGCATGGGTTGGGGAAAAGCTCCATCGCAACGCCCGTACCGTCGACGATCACCTGGAATTCCGAAGTCGCCGCGGCGCCGTCGAGGTCTCTTGCCGTTACGGTCAGCGTCGTGCAGCCCGCGGCGCAGGGCCGTACGAGCAGTTCCGAATTCTGTACGCGGCACTCCACGACCTTTTCCGCGGAAGGCGAAACGAAGTAGGAGAGCCGATCGCCCGGAGCATCGGCATCGGTAAAATAAAGTTGAAGATCGATGCTCCTGCCCGCTTTGTCGTCACTTTGCAGAAAGAGGTTCGGAATGGGAACGGTTGCCTCGGGCGGGGTATTTTCCCCGGTCCGGACGGAGATGACGGCCGGGCGGGACGGAACGCCCGACGGACTTCGGCCGACGATTGCCAAGCAATAAATTTGCCGCGGTTCCAGCCCCTCGATTCGGCAGGCAAAAGTTTCACCGAGACTCGCATCGGAAGCAAAAGTGTGTCTGACGGCCGTAGCAGGAATGTCGTCGACCGTAGCGGCCGAAAATGTCCGGGTGTCGATGTAAACGTCGAATGATGAGACCGGACGCTCCAGATAGCATCGCGGAACACGCCACGACAGTTCCGCATGGGTGCGGTATCCCGAAACCGCAATCGTACGTTCGTCGACCGGATCCGGCCGGGTATCATAGAAAAGAACGTATTCGGCATCGACCAGTCCGTTACCGAGCATTCCGGCATACTCGGGATTGATCGTTTCCGTAAACTGCTTTCGGCCCGAACCCACGAGTATTTCCCGCAATTTCTCGCTGGTGAACCCCGGTCTTTGCACACCGAATGCGGCGACAGCCAAGGCCGCAATGCCCGAAACCTGTGGCGCGGCCATCGAGGTTCCTGCGGAGTAACCGTAACCGCCGTTCGTCGTGGTGCTGAAAACGCGAAATCGTTCGTCGCCGGTAGCATGGCCGCCCAAAGCCGCGAGATCGATCCACGAACCGTAGTTGGACCCGGCGACCTTACGGCCGTCGATGCCCAGCGACGCTACGGCCACCACTTTCTCGTAGGCTCCCGGGAACACCGGGTCGGAAATGCCGTCGTTGCCCGCGGCAAAAATGACGATGCCGCCTTTCATGGGACCTGTCTGATTGCCGTTCTCATCGCACCCGGCATACTTGATAAAATAGTCAATGGCTGCTTTGCCCGACTGCGACAAGTCCGGAAGACCGGGGACATAAGTCCAGCTGTTCTGGCTGATGACGGCCCCATGGTCGGCCGTCCAGACCATGATCTCCTCGATCGTCGCGGCATCGCGTCCCGGCTCGTCGAAAATCTGGCAACTCATCAGCCGCACACCGCTTCCGGGCGTTCCGTCGCCCCCCGCGATGCCGCAGACGCCGATGCCGTTGTTGTTGACGGCGCCGATCGTACCTGCGACATGCGTGCCGTGGCTGCTGGGAGTGATCTCCGTATTATGGCGGCAGAAGTTGTAGCCGCAGGCGCCCTGTCCGTCGCGCCAGATATTCGCTGCCAGATCGGGATGCGTATAGTCGATGCCGCCGTCCACCACGGCGACGACGACGTCTTTATGTCCGGTGCTGACGCTCCATGCCGGAAAAATGTTGAGGTCGGCCACGGCCGTCGATCCGACCGCAGCGCCCACCCGGTGGTAAATCCACTGATTGACCAGCAGCGGATCATCGAATCCGGGGATTGCGACATTGTCCGAACCTGAGGTGCGGCTGAAATCAGCTTGCGAGACCGTCGCCCCGGCGGGAACCATACGCGGAACAGGTTCGATGCACTCGACTTCGTCCACCCGGCCGAAGCGTTCCATGGCCTCGGCGACAGAAATCGCCCCGGAGAAATGAACGTCGTACCACAGATGAAGTCCGGCCCTGCGGCGGCGTTCGCGGAAACGGTCGCCATCGGAAAAGACACGCTGTACGGCAGTTGCCCCGGCACGGGTGGCGGCGGCATCGAATGCAGCGATTCCCGAGCCGGAACCGCTGCGGGTAAAGGCACGGGTGTCGAGTTCGGCTGCTGTTTCGCGCAGCTTAATACGGAATACGCCGGGTATGTAAAACTCCTGCATCGGGGTTTGTCCGACGCCGGGAGCCGGGCCGGATTCCGGGTCTCTGGTACAGGCCGTCAGCAGGAGGAGCGTCAGAAAGAAAGAGAAGTGTTTCATCGGTTTTAAAGGAAAAAGGTCCGGAGCCGGCAGACGGCATCCGGACCGAATAAACATTTCTTAAGGATCACGGAACCAATTTGATGTCGAGAAACGAGTCGGTGCAAACGTAACAATCCGATGCCGAGGTAGGTCCCAATTGCCATTTGAAGGTTTGCACCGTCTGGTTCGGGAGTCCGAACAATTCACCCCGGAACGTGTAGGGGGCGTAAAACTGCATGATGCCGTCCGGCAGATAGATGACGCTGACGGGATCATTGGCTTCGACCGTTTCGTAGACCGGTTTCCCATGTTCGTCCACCTTCGGCCGTCCATAATCGTCGAAGGCCTGTTGGCGATAACTGTAGCGGAACGACCAAACTTTGCTGGCGGCATATTGCCGGAAATTGGTCGTCAGCGTCGCGTTGGGCCGCGTGAGTGTCCCGATTTGTTCGCCATTGGCCATCACCTTGAATTCGGTCTCGGTGATCGCCAATTGGCTGCTGCGGATGGTTTCGAGGTAACTCTCCGGCGTGTATTGTCCCGAAAGCGGCGTCATGCGAATCCGGTTGCCGGTTTTAATGCCCCGCAGAATGATTTCATCGAAAGCCGGAGAGAGCGACATGAACGTGAATTCGTAATCTCCTTTCCATCCTTGGTAGCCGGCGCCGTTGTCTCCGGGAAACGAGAAGAAATGCAGATAATCGTTATGGGTTGCAAATTTCAGCATGGGACCGGTCGAGAATTCGACCCGATATTCCGATTCCGTCCGCAGCGGGTCGGCTTCGACGAAAGTGCTCCCCTCGAACCAGGCCTTAACCATACGGTCATCCTGGAATTCGACGATATAAATCCAACCGCCATAACCGAGATTTTCGTCAGGGAAATACTCCATCACCCATGTCTTCCCGGCCTGCAATGCGAATTTGTAGCGTTCAAGCGTCTGCTCGATCCGGGTCGAGGTCGACTCGCTGAAGTTATTTTCCGAATCGTCGCATGCAACGGCTGAGAACAGCAGCCCAGCCAGTATTAATATATTGATTCTCTTTTTCATACATTCAGTTTAATCTTCAAGATTTGTCCAGTCGATGTCTCCGAGTTCGGAAAGACGGCGCAGGTAGATGTCGCTCCACTTCGCAACGTCCACGCCAAAATCGTCGCGGAGCCATGCGATGAGAATCGAGCGCTTCTTCTCGATTTTGGCGCGGCCGTCCGCGCTTTCGATCGAGGAGAGCATCGCCTCCCACTCCTCCTCGCTCATGCTGATCAGGCGTCCGCCCGTTTCGGCGATGTCCTCTGCGGGACTCGAACGTGCATACTTCGAAACGAAGCCCAGCTCCATGTAGTCATTACCGCTTTGGGCATACTTGTCACCCACGTAATCGCTTTGCGTAATGGTATCGTAGTCGCTCGGTACGGGATATGTACCATCGAGGATATGCATGAACTCGTGAAGCATCGTTCCGGCGATTCGTTCGCTGTCCTTTTCCCGGTCGAAAAATTTTACGCCGAGAACATTGATTTGAAGGCCATTTTCAGCCGATGCCAGCACGGTGTTCCCGGTGCTGCTGATCTCAAAACTGCCCACCAAATAGAGTACCCGCGGGAAATAACTCTTTGCGAAGAGCAATGGATCTTTCTGATCGGACATCAGTTCCGCCATGGCGTCAAGCGTCGAGTATTTGATCAGTTTGGCCACCTCGATCGATTTGTCCACGGGCGGCGGCGAGACCCAGTAGTTGAAGTGGGTTTCGCGGTCAGGCATGCGGTATTCGAAACGAATGTTGTAAGGTTCCGTATAGTGCCGGTCGAGCCAGAAATCGAACTCGGTCTTTTCCTCGGCGGGATCGACAAAGATGCTTTTGCCGTCCGGTTCGTCCTTGTCGCATGAGGTCGTAGCGCCTGAGACAAGCAGAAGCAAGAACAGGGATATGATTGTCGGTTTCATAATTCAATATAAATATTTAGTGAATTGGTTATTGGCAGAACGGATGGTCAGGACGATTCTCATTGCGGGGATTCGCCTCCAATCCGGCTGTGATAACCTCTTGAGGCAGTTGGAGCGCACGTCGAAGATCTTTCTCGCCGAGCGTGGCCGCAACAGTGAATCCGGTTGTATTGTCATCGTTGTAGGCCGAGTCGTCGAAACGATCAATCACGATGCCGTAGCGTTTGATGTCCCCCCAACGCAGTCCGTCGGCGATGGTCTCAATGCGGCGGCAAAAGAGCGTGGTCTGAATAAGGTGCTCCTGTTCACCAGCCTCGACTGTAAAGCCGTGGGGATGGAGCGGCTTGCGCGATGTCGGCTCCAAAGCGGTGTATTCGGCGATGTATCGATCCGATGACGGATCACCGTAGACCTCGGCGATGCGTTCGCGGGTCAGAGATTCGATGCCGTTCTGTCCGACCAGATAGAAAGAGCCGATCCAGGCATTGAGGTCGGCAACTGCCTTGTCGTACTCCTTGAGATGGACATAGGCCTCTGCACGGCTCAACACCGTTTCATTGGTTGTGAACGCCACCATCGTCGAACGACCGATTCCTACGCCGGTTACCGGGTCGGTTACCTCCCACTGGTTGGGCCATTTGGGCATGTAAATCTTGTTGACATCGTTGTCCTGCCAAATGAAAGGAGGATGCTGGTAGACCTTTTCGATGCAGTTGTCCTTCCACCGGTCCCACGGACCGCCCATCGGCCGCTTCGCGCGGTAGGTCTCCCTCTTGGCGACGCGGTAGTTGTGAGTGAAGCGCGCGCCGGAGTTGCTCCAGGCGTTAAAAAGCGATCCGTTACCGGTCACCATGGGAATCATCAGCAGGTTGAACGAGTGTCCGACGCTGATGTAGTCGAGGGTACGGACCGAGCCGTCCCAGGCCAGCTGCTTGACTGCCGCCCAGTCGCGCATGACGGTCGAAGGGGCACTGCCGAGGACCTCGGAGGCGTATTCGACCACCTTTTCCCACTTCAGATAATAGAGGTTGAAGCGCGTGGCAAAGGCATAGGCGGCGCTGCGGTTGAAGTGGTACTTCGGAACCGCATAGTTTGCGTCGCTGACCAGAGGAAGCGCCTCCTCGATATCCCGGTCGATTTTCTCATATACCTCCTTGAGATTGTCCCGGTGATAAACCGGATTGAGCGTCGTTTCGGGAGCTTCCATGTAAGGGACTCCCAGGTATTCGCCACTTTTTTCAGGATGATAAGGGAGACAATAGAGCATCGTGAGGCAAAAATGCGAATAGGCCCGGCAAAGCAGGGCCTCGGCTTTGGCCGGAAGCAATTCTTTGGGCGTACCCTGTTTTTCGATCGCTTCCAGAGCGGTGTTGGCTGCGGCAATCGCGGAGTAGTAGGCCTGCCAGGTATTTTTGTTGCTATCGTTCTCGGCCTCGTTCATGTCCATCCAGTAGCTGTTGTGCTCCAGCAGCAGGCTGGTGTTAGGATTGTTCGCTCCCATGTCGTCGCAGTTGTCCGATGCGATTTCGCACATGCGGGTGAAACTGCGTGAAGGATAGGCCGACACGAGCAGCCGGTTGATTTTGTCCGGCGTATCGAGCTCAGTACGGTTGTCGGGCAGTTCGTCGAGGAAATCGTTGCAGGCAGCGAGTGTGAGCGAACCGGCGCCGAGAAGCATTATGCGTGATATCAGTTGTTTGATTTTCATGGCGGAGCGGGTTTAGAAGCTGACACGAAGCGTCAGCGTGAATTGTTTGGGCATCGGTACTGCAACACCTCCCGTATTGAAAAACTCGGGATCCTGGCCTTGCAGCTTTTTGTCCGAATAGATCAAAAACGGGTTGGTTGCCTGGAATTTGAGCGACAATCCGCTCATGCGCAATTTCGAAGTGACCGATTGCGGAAAATCGTACGAGAGCGAAATCTCTTTCATGCGGATGAAATCGCCTTTGGCGACCCGTACATCAGAGTAATTGTAGGCGCTGTACGCGACATAGAGATTGGAAATATCGTTATTCTGTCGCGTGCTGGCGATAACCGGGACATTGGTCCGTCGTTCATCGCCGGGATTGAGGTAGCGATTGGCGAATTCCCGGGGCATGGCCGTCAGATCGGAATAACCGTTCGAGAAAATCGGATCGAGACGGACGACGTTTCCAAAGGAGTAGGTCATGAAGACGTTGAGCGTGAATCCCTTCCACTTAAAGATATTACCCAGGCTGCCCGTGATGGTAGGATCGACAGGACCTTCATAGACGAGGTTGCTCATATTCACAGTCTCCTGGAACTGGATGTTCGTTGAGGTAATGCTGCCGTCAGCAGCGAGGAACGTCGGGATGCCCATCTCGTTAAGTCCCTTGAATTTCAGGGAAAAGAGCGAACCGCGCGGCGTACCTTCCATCGAGTAACCTGTGCCGGTGATATAATCGATCATGCGCGTCATGGTTTTGAGTTTGGTTACCTCGTTGTCCATCCAGGCAAAGATGAAATTGGTCTGCCATTTGAAGTCTTTACGTTCGATATTGCGGGTGAAAAGCGAAAGTTCCACACCCTGCGATTTCATCTCCGCGACGTTACCCTGCTTATCCACGGCACCGCCCAAACCCATTGTTACAACGTTGCCGATCAGGTCGAAATTATTGCGCCGGTAGGCGTCCATCGAAAGAGTGATGCGGTCGTCGAGGAATCCCATGTCGAGGCCGACATTCAACTCATGCTTTTTTTCATAGGTCAGTTCCGAATTCTCAGGAGCTGAAATACTCAATGCAGGTTCTCGGATTTCAGTCGCACCACGCCACGGGTTCAGCGGATAGATCGTAGCCGTGGAGTTATTGACCCATGTGGGGCCCCGGTCGGCAGTGAGGCTGTAAGAGAGTCGCAGCGCAAGGCTGGAGAAGGCCGGACGCAATGGTTCGAAGAACGACTCCTGGTCGATGCTCCACTTGCCGGCGATATTCCAGGTCGGCAACCAGCGCGCCTTACGCGATCGGCCCAACCGGTTGGAACCCTCGTAACGGAGCGTACCGTTGATCGTATAGCGGTAGTCGTAGGAATAGGAGAATGTGCCGGCGAAGGCGGCGTTGCGTTCCCGTGTATTGGACAGGCTGTAATACTGGGTGTTTTCCTCCAGTTGTTTCTTAAACAGATCCAGGATGTAGAACGGCGTTTCGCCCATGTCGTATTGCAGGCCCCAGCCTTGGAACGAGGTGGCGCGGCGGTCGATGGCATTGACTTCCACAATGCCGAACAGATTCAGAATGTGCTTGTCGTTGAACGTGTCGTTGTAGCTGATCGAAGCCCGGAAATCGCGGCTCTTGGCGCGGAAGTCGCTCCGTTTGTAGATACCACCCTGGGGAAGGATCGAGTATTTGTCACGGTTCGGCTCATCGGGATTGTCGTAAAGGTAGGGATTGTTGCTCTGAATGATTGAGGTGGCCATCGAACGGTAGGCCTGCGCCTGGTTCGAACTGTCCTCGATGTGATGCTCGGTGCTCGAAGCCTGATATTTGATTGCCCCAAGGGCCGAAACTTCGACTTTCGGAGTAATCTTCCATTTGAGTTCAGCCTGGAATTTTACGTCGCTCTCGTTCAAGTCCATATAGTTCTTGGACAACTCGTCCTTGATGTTGAACGGAGTGTAATTGCGTGTGTAGAATTCATCAGGGTCGAGCGTGCGCGACGAACGCAATGCATAGGAGTAGGGGTTGATGTCGAAATCGCGTTTGACGGTTCCGAACACAGGGTCTACCTCCGACGAGAGCGATCCCGGTGCACGCTGTTCGCGGTACGAAGCGTTGCCGATGAGGTTCAGCGTCAGCTTGTCCTTGAGAATGTGCTGCGTGGTATTGACCAGAAGCGTGTAGCGGTTCACCTTGCTTTGGATGCTCCATCCCGGATCGACCATCGCACCGACGGAAGCGTAATACGAGCCTTTTTCACTGCCCGAGGAGATGCTGGCCGAGTGGCTGTGCTGAATGCTGTTGCGGAAGAGTTCCTTGAACCAGTCGGTATTGCGAAACTCCGCCTGTCGCAGGTAGGCGTTGCGCCCTTCGGGGGTGTTCAGTACGGCGAACTGCCCTGTGGCAGGGTCGTAGGTGTTGATCAGTTGCGACAACTTGCCGTAGACGCCGCTTTCCGAGCGGTAAACGGTATTGGCATAGTTGAGCCATCCCTTGTCGTACATCTCCTGGTAGACGGCCATCTGCTCTTGCGAATTCATGATGTTGAAGTTCGAGTAGCTGGGAACCATACGCATCGTGAATTCGCCGGTGTAACTGACTTTCGTAATGCCGGGCGTACCTTTCTTCGTGGTGATGACGATGACACCGGCCATAGCGCGGGCGCCGTAGATCGAGGTTGCCGAACCATCCTTGAGAATCTGGAAACTCTCGATGTCATCGGCGTTGAGTCCGGCGATGGCCGAACTGATGAGCGTCGTAGCGTCGCCCGACGACAAGGAATTGGCATCGACGTTGATCACATCCTCCATGATCACACCGTCCACCACCCACAACGGCTTGGAGTCTCCGAAGATCGACGTAGCGCCGCGAATGCGGATTTTCGGGGCGGCGCCGAAAGTTCCGGAAACGTTTTGCACGGACACGCCGGCAGAACGGCCTTCAAGACCGCGGCTGATTTCACTGATGCCGTCCAGTTTGACATCCGAGGCTAATAGTTGGTCCGTGGCTCCGGTGAAGATTCGCTTGTCCATCTTTTGCATACCGGTCACTACGACCGATGCGATTTCTTGTGCGCTCGCTTTGAGTATGAAATCCATGCGGTCGGCATCGACCTTCTTCTCGACCGGATCGTATCCCAGAAAGGAGACACGCAGTACGGCTCCGGAGGGGACATTTTTGAGTGTATAAAGCCCGTCGATCGCTGCCGTGGCGGCATTGTTCGTGCCGACGACCTGGACGACGGCGCCCGTCAGCGGCGTACCGTCCTCTTCGGATACCGTGCCTGTTACCACGCGGTTCTGTGCCGAAGCCCGGCACACCACTGCCATGGCGAGCAGAATGAGTATGGTCAGTTTTTTCATTGGTCAGTCATTGAAATTCTTGGTTCCGGGGCGCAGGCAGGGCCGCGGTCGGCAAAAGTCGCGGCCCGCCCGCTGCATTCGGAGTCGGTTAGTAGTTTTTGGAAAGTTCCAGTGCGTTGGTTAAACAGAGCTGCCCGGTAAACGACCAATACCGGTCGTTGTTCTCCCAGAAACAGAGCGTCTTGGCCTCCCGGCCATTGCCCTGGCCGTTATCGCTGAACACGAGCTGGATCGTGCCTGCATTTTCATCGAAGACAGGTTCCGCCGCCCAGGCGACCACGCCCGCCTGTGACCAGATATAGTTGCCTTGCCCGTTATTCGGGCCATTGAAATGGAGGGTGTAGAACTTTGTTCCCGAAAAACCCAGTTCCTGACCGGTCTGAATGACCACTTTGCCATCGGCGAACTCCGCCGTAAAGGGATAATCCTTGAGTGCGGGATCGTTGATGGTGACCTTGTACGAATATTGATTTTCCTTGGCGGAGAATGTGACCGACGAGAGATTCTGGATGCTCCCGGCAAAAATATCGGTTTTGGTTACGTTCCACGTGCCGAGCGGGAAATCATAGGTGCTCTTTTTAGGTTGTATAAGCGTAACGATCACCGGATCGCCTTCTTCAGGTGTAAACTCCGCGCGCCCCTTCACCTCGACACGGCTCGACGCCTTGTTCGATGTGAAACTGACGCTCGCGCCGTCTTCGCTCTTCGAGAACGAGAATGCGTTATTCGGGTTCTCCGTGAGTTTTACATCGTAGACTCCGGAGCAGGTTACCGCAACGGAGAGCGTGCGGTCCGTATCGGAGAAGATGAGCGTCGAGGGTACAACGACAAGCCCCCTGAATTTATCCTGAACAACGTTGATCAGCAACGGCTTGAGTCCTTCCGCCTTCACGGTGACCGTGGCTGAACGCTCCTCTGAGCCCGTATACGCAAGAACGTTGAAATTGACGGTCGAGCCGATGACTGCAGTACGACACCACGATTCGCTCGACTCCGCCGTTACATCCCGGCCACCGGCATCTACAATAGCACTGGCAAGACCGCCCTTGTAGTCGAATTTTTCACGCGTAATACTTCGGAGTGAAACAGATGTAGGATCGTCATCCTTCTCGCATCCGGTCAACAAGGCCAAGGAAGCCAGCAAGAAAAGTAAGTAATGTTTCATATGGGTAATTTTGGGTTGGTTGATTCCGCATTGTCAATCCTGGCCGGCTGATACTGCGACCTGCCGAATTCAATGTAAAATTACTGAATCCGGGATTCCGTGTTGAAAAATATCGTTCACTTTTACGATAAAATCGGCTCGGAGGCCCCGGGAGTTGAGAAATGGCTCATTCTGCCCCTGGCTACTGCGTTCCGGGGTCCTGCTTTTCGAGGAATTCCGTCGGAAGAACCCCGAACTGCTTGGCAAAACATTTGGCGAAATAGGACGACGAACTGAAACCGGTAAGAAATCCGATTTCGGTAATGCGGTATCGGCCTTCAATGATCATCCGTTTCGCCTCGTTCAAACGAATGAGTTTCATAAAATCGTTTGGCGTCAAGCCCGTAACGGCTTTCAGTTTTCGGAAAATCAGCGTGCGGCCCATCGCCAACTCACGAGCAAGAAGTCCCACGGACAAATCCGGATTCCGCATATGGGCGATGATCACGTCGCGGCATTTAAGGATGAACTCTTCGTCCAACCGGTTCTGTTGAGAACCCGTATCAAATTCGGTCATGAATTTGCCTGCATAGAGGCGCCGGATTTCATCACGCGTACGAAGCAGGCTGGAAATCTGCGCTTTGAGCTGGTCAGGCGAGAAAGGTTTCTCGATATAGGCGTCAGCGCCGCATTCGAAACCCTCGATTTTAGAGCTTATGCCAGTCCGAGCCGTGAGTAAGATCACAGGGATATGGCTTGTGGAAATGTCGTTTTTGATACGCCGACAGAGCTCTATTCCATCGATATCGGCCATCATGATGTCGCTTACGACCAAATCGGGATCGTTGTTTCGAAGCAGGTTGAGCGCCTGGCTCCCGCTATCCGTTGAGATAACAAAATAATCGTTTCCGAGCACCTTGACCAAAAAATCGAGGATATTGCTGTCATCATCTACAACCATGACTGTATGGCGGACCGTCATATCGGAGGGCCGTTGTATCGCCAGGTTCGTTCCGGGTTCTTTCTGCGGCTGCGATTGCCCGACGGTTTCCGTATTGAGATGTGTTTTTACGCGAATATCCATCTTTTCGCTCGCAGGTTCAGGGATGAATGCCGTCAGCAGCGCTCCTGATTTGCCGTCCGGACGTTCTGTCGCTGTAATTGTTCCGCCCATCAGGCGGATGAAAATTCGGCACAGGTGCAAGCCGATTCCGACGCCGGACGCGAATCCGTTGTTCCGGGTTTGGTAAAAAGCTTCGAAAACCTTTTCCCGCTCTTCAGCCGGGATACCGGGACCGTCGTCCCACACTTTCATCACAAGACCGTCGTCTCTGCGATCGATGCAAATGTGGATTTCTTCTGCGGCGAAACGCAGAGCGTTGGACAACAGGTTACTTATGATTTTGGTCAGCGCCTCTCGGTCGGTGATTTGCATCAGGCGATCAGGGATCTCTTCGATCAAACGGATGCGCCGCTGTTGTGCCGTGGGACCAAACATAGCCAATTGTTCTCGGACGAGTCGGCCGACATCGCAGATATCGTAGCGGAGTTTGTATTTGTTCGAATCGATCTTTCGGAAATCGAGCAGTTGGTTGACCAGCGAATGAAGCCGGTGGTAATTTTGCTTGATAACAGCCAGATACTCTCCGTCCTCCTCGGAAATCCGATGCGATTTCATGACTTGTTCCAGCGGCCCAATAATCAGGCTCAAAGGAGTTCGGATCTCATGGGTGATATTGGTAAAGAAACTGATGCGTTGCTCGTAGAGATTCCGTTCGTTCTCGCGTTTGACCGATTCGATCTTCTCTCGCTGCTGTTGCTCGGTACGCCGCATCCAGTAATACAGACCGACAGCGATTACGATAAGCGTCAGT
>RRZU010658498.1_pt1 | contig 13208 bp, 16 predicted proteins | sample 2165561 | NCBI WGS metagenome assembly RRZU01 (sample SAMN10456909, study PRJNA506462) | wastewater metagenome | isolation source: wastewater sludge | place: USA: Moscow, Idaho
AACATCATTGTAAGCAAAGGGGCCGTTGGGGCAAAGTCTAGGAATGTAACATCCCAGAAACCTTTGATAACCTCTTTAAATGCGGCCTCGTTGTTTAAGAGACCATGCGCCATTGGAACGTATGTGTACTCATCTAGAGCATCTTTACCTGGGTGTTTGCGTTCATAACCGATACGATGTGCTACTGCTGCCGCTGTGCCGTCTGTACAAAAAGCATGGTAGATAACTAATTTTTTCATTGCGTTGTTTCCTTGATAATTAATTTGATACTAAAGAGTCGATAAGAATTTTGTTTAATGCTTCTACACGTTTAGCATTATTGATAATGGTTTCATAGACTTTTTCCTTATCGACTAAAGATGTTTTACTCATCATGTACTTAAAGAAATCTACGTGCTCCTCACGAACCATTTCAGTGAAAATGAATTCATCATAAGCCCCTGTTTGAAGAGAAGCAAACATGACGGAATCATACGCAGTCATGTCACAAATCATTGCAATAAAGACGCTTTGCTGAGTTTGGATTGATAAACGTTTAAGGAAGCTAAGCCATGTGTCGTTTGGTTTAATGTTACTTAAAGTTTCCTCTTTAACGTAAGGAAAATCATTGTGGCGTTCTTCAATAATGAACTGCACACTATCAATAAAGTTTTCTAAACCTTTTGGTACTACTAAAGAATATTCAACTGCAGGAGTAACTCCTTTGCTAGTAATCTTAGTTTTAGTAGTTTCCTTGTAACTAAAATCAACCGAAAATAGTTTAGAAAGAATATTAACTTTATTTCCATCAAAGATTTCTTTGACTTCTTTATCATTACGATCAATGTAATCAGCATTAACCTGTAACATCCAAAGCCCATCATGCTTACTAAGAATCAATTTATATAAGCTAGAATCAAACTCTTTTGAGCAATTAGAAATATTGCCAAGAACCTCATTTGCTAATGGAAGGTCATCTTTAAAGTTTACTAAGAATTGTAACATTGATAATTCCTATTTGTTTAGGGTGGTTTAACTCCTTTAAATAATGTGTGTTTGAAATTATTTGCATAAATGAAAGAGCCCTAAGGCTCTTTGTATTTTATTGTGTTGCTTTTACTATTCCAGATAAAAAGTCACCCAAATGTCGTTTCCTTAACTCTGGATAAAACTTACTATCTTCTAAAATTAAAGGGTTTAGTATTTCAACTAATAGATCGGATATGTAAGAGCTTATTAAAATTCTAGCTCCTTGAACAATCCGCCTAAATTCTTTTCCTTTTATCTTACCAACTTCCATGCCAATGTTATACGCATTTCGGTCTGCATGGTTTAGACTATCATAAATGTCCAATACCAATATAATTAATTCTTGTTTAGTCATAAAGCCATTATTTAAACTCATAACTGAGTCCTCTGGAAAAAATATTTTAAAAATAAAAAAGGGAGTTTTACCTCCCTTTTATTTATTAGAAAACCTTATCCCAGTTAGCTAAAGTTTCCTTGAAAACTTTAGCTGAAGTTGTTGGATAGTCTTTAGAATAGGTTTTAATGAACTGATGAAGTGGATGTTTTTCATCGTTCAACAAAGTGCTAACAATAGCTTCTGCTTCAATCATTGTGATTGGCTTGATGGCATCGCTAGCAACATACTCACTTACTAATCGGAAACCGCCAATACCATTTGCAACAATATTAATAATTGCTTCAACAATAGGTGGGGCGTCACGACGGACTTTACGCATACATCGACGAATTGTAATTGTAAACCGTTCATTAGATTTAGCTCCCTCAAGCTTCTCTCTAATTGAACCAATAGTAGTTGATTTGTTACCCAGTTCAATGATTGCATCTTCTGGCAACCAACGCAAGATTGTTGTTAAGTCTGTTTTGGTTGGATTATAGCTCCAGCCAAATTGTTTGTTTTTTAAGAAGACTGCTGAAATCTCTTCCTTTGCTTTACCATGCAGGAAACTAAGGCGGATTTTAGGTTTGTACTCATGGCCATTCTTTTGTTGTTTCTGGTACATCTGAGTTGCTCCGGGTTCAATTGAAACTCATAGTAAACGGTTATTTATTTTAAATAAAATAAAAAAATAAAGGAGCCGAGGCTCCTTTAAAGTTTATTTGGTTGAAAAGACCATGTAACTATTAGTGAATTCTTCATCCTTGTCAAATGACCAAAAGGTCGAATCTTTAAAATAGATATGGTGAGAATAATCAAGTCCTGCTTTTTCTGCTGCTTTGGCAGAGCCTATGTTACCTTCTTCACATTGCCAGATTAAATTTGGATACCGTTCCTTAAATAGTTTAACTACTTTTGAAGTAACACCTTTGCCCCTGTACTGATCACCTATAAAGATTGTACCGATGCGATACCAATCTTTATTGGAGTTTTCAATTTTAAAGGCACGATACTCTATCTCCATGATTGCTCTAGGAAGACTAAAACCAATCAAGGTATCACCTTCCCATATCTTCATAATGGCTAGTCGTTCAAACTTACCATATCGTTTTGTTTGAGAATATTGATTAAGTTTTTGAGTGGCCTCTTCTAAAGTTAACGGTACCTCATACCCAATGAAACTACATTGGGTAGATTGCATGTATAACTCAGCAAGAGTCGGAGTGACTTCAAAATCTAATTGAATGCTGATGTTCAAAACTGTTTCCTTTTGATAAAATAGGTTATTAACTAAAGAAAGCTAAAATAATCAATAATAGCGATTGGATGGTTAAAGCATAAAACGCGCTATGCGGTATACACAGTTTAACCAAGAGTCCGTATGAAGAAATACTAAACATAACTAAACCAACAAGGAAAATAAATCCTTCCCCGTCAACTAAAGCTACAATCATTATAAAGAATGTACAGAATACGATTGGAGACATCAGGTATCTGATAATGCTTCGTTTAAAATCTAATGTTATACTATCACCACTAGACAGCATAACCTTTTTAACGTTTTCAGAAATTGAAAATTGTGTCATTGTAATCAACAACACAAGCAAAGATAAGGTTGTAATCATGATTAACCCCTTAACAGACTTTTCATACTTTTCATGGCTTCATTCATGTCATTTCGTTTAACATTGATTTCAAGCATCTGAAGCAATAGATTATTAAGAAAAGCTAATACCGCTGAGGCTTTTGAATCTGGGTTCTTTTTCTGTAAAGCTATCAGGTCCTTTATGAAACTTTGCAGATTTGGTTGCTTGAAACATATGGAGTTTGAAAGAGCAGGTTCTCTGTTTTCAGTGATAGCATTGATTGCTTCACTGACATCTTTAATAGAACCATAATTGAACGTCTCGCTGGCTAGCCAATTGAAATAATCGTCATCAATAAAAACTATTTCGGCTTCACGAATTAGCCAGTAGATATTATCAGCAACTTCCTCTACAACATGTTCTTCCATTACAATTGGATTAACGACACAACTCTCACTCCTTGAACCCCACAATATGCTCAGCAAACCATCTTCTTTAAATGAAAAGATGTTAGTAAACTTTCTTTGGATTTGGTGTTTGTAAGTGTATTGTTTGGAAACTGATCTTCTTAAAATTTTCTTTGGAAGAAGAAATATTATTTCAACTAACTTAAAACCTTCATTCAATCTAGCTGGATCATCTAATACAGTTAAAGTTGCTTCCAGTAGGGAATCACTAGGTAGGCTAATCTCTTTTTGAATCTTTTTAATTGCTGCAATAGGTAAAACAGTTATGTATTTTAACATGATAATATTCTCTTAAATTGGATTACGTTTAGAAATCTTCTTCTGTTAGATTGAAGTGTCTCATGAGTGCTTCATAACCAGCCTGGGTTATGTTTTTGTGGTTACTAAAAACATCTATAATGACATAACCGACTGGCGTGGGTATGAAACGAATAGTTACAGTTTTATTACTCATTGGAATGGGAAAGGTAAAAGGTTCTTTCTGATTAATCTGCTCAACTGCTAACTTAAGGAGTTCTGGAAGATCAGAAGCGTAGAACTCCTCATCCATCTTTAACTCTTTTAAATCAGATAGAATTGCTACAAAAGTTCCTTGAATAAATGATTGAAAATACTTTCTACGCTTCTCATCAACCAACAATAGTGTATAGTGAGGGTTTAAGAAATTACGCCAATTCTTAAACCCATCCTCACTAATATTATCCTCGAGAAGTTTAAGAATTATATTGAAGTTGGTTACCGATTCATCGACACGTTTTTTAAATACAACAACGTTATCCATAAGTCCCCCCTATGCTTTCTTTATCTTTGGTAAATCGTTTAACTTTCATTTCTTTCTCTCTGATAAAATATAATTAACTAAATAAACCGCTGAACTTATAAAATCCAAACTGCATGAATACGAAGGCAATAACAAAAGTAAACCAAAGGTCTAACTCTTGTCGTCTCTGTGTGAGTCTTAATTTAAAGAAGTCTTTTCTAATCTTCATTGCAGCTTGAAGATTATCTAACCTAAACTGTGCAACTGGATCTTTGACCTCAAACCCCTTTAATTCCTTTTCAATAAACTCAATTTGTAATAAGCATTGAATGGCGTAGCCATAGTCTGGTTCAAAGAGATCCATTTCATAAAGGGTACAATATAAGTCTTCTATTTTACAATCTGATAATACTTTCATTTTAAGTTCCAATGAATGAAGGAATACGAACCACATATCAAGTAAATAATGTATACCTGAAATTATTTCCAATGAATAAATTTTATGAGCTACTAGCATTACAAATAGAAGGGTATTTGAATTTACAATTGCCCTTTTTACTCAATCTGTAGTTTAATACAGAAGTGAATAATATGTCTAAATTAGTATAAATCGGAGGAATATAAATAACCTTAGATAGGTTTATTTCATACCTATCTAAGGGATGTATCTTAGGTCTATACTCTCGTAGTAAAGTATAAGCTTGTCATAAAAGTCACCTGCCTCTATGCATACGCATAGATGTAGAGAAAATGTAATATAATAAATTCTAAAATAGGATTTATAGGAGAAAGATATGCTACCCAGTTTAAGAAAGAAACTTAAGAATGTATCTAGTAAGAATCAATCCCTACAGGATATTCTAAGAACATTAAATGATAGCACAGAGATACTATCAATCAACTCACAATTAAGAGGTATCCATAATACCTCAATTGTAGTAAAGACTGATCTAGGAAAACATTTAGATCCAAGTATTCGATATACCACTCGAATACATTTTTATAATCGAGTGCCATTGGAGAACATTCTAATTGGCTTAGACTATGCTGGAAATAACATTTCTGACATCATTCAGAAATTAAACTTACAAGGTTGTGACTTTAATGAAGATGATTTAGAGTTAGTTAATGGGCAGTTGAAAGCTAAGGATATTTCTCTAGGGTATATTGGATCGATTGGAAGTGAGGTTCCTCCACCACCGCAGAATCTTCGTTTATTAGACCACCAAGGTTTTGGTAATGTCAGTTCAGTAGATTTCAATTTCACCCAGACCATCTATGATAATCCAAACAATGGAGATGAAGTAGTGGTATCCATTGATAAGTTTGAGATCATCCTGAAAGTCAATAATCAAACAATTACCCGAATACATACCGAGGGGGATGGTTGGACACCACCGTACAATCGTAATCAGGGTGGGAGTGCCTATTTAGTTCTTGCTGAGTTGATGGGCGAACACGATGTCTATGATAGAGTATCTCTTTTATTAAGCTCTCAGAACTCTCCTTTCTGCATGATACAGAATCTAACCGATGAGAATTTAGATTTCCAATACACCATCCTTCGACATTACCAGTTAAATGGGAAGACATATGTAGAAACGGTTGTTGGTTTTGGACCGATTTATTTACTTCCATTTGGTGAAAGAGTTGCGCCAGAAGCCGATGGCTATCCAGTTATTTGTGCCTTGGTCGATGACCAGCTGGGTATAATTAACGATATTACTGACCTTAGTGAATTCTATGGTGAAGGGAAGATTTTACAAGGTCGTTTTCAGGGTGCTGATTGGGTGACCATTGATCTAGAGAACATTTGGACAGATCGTGGTGTTCTGCCGGCTGCGATTGATGTCGTGGGGCGGGAATGCGGGATGAGTGCTGCGTATTACATTGAAGGTCTTGGTGACCTGAATGAGGTTGCTCGGAACTATTCTGGCGATACGCTTTATATTGAGCTTCGGCATAAGCATGCGGCAGTTGCAGAATGGGCACCATGTTACCAGCTTATTCTAGGAACCAGAGAAAATGAAATTGGGGGTGTAGCGTGATGAGAAAAATATCTTTCTGTACAACGTGTAAGGGTCGTTTATGGCAACTGGAACAAACACTGGCTGTAAACACCCCTTTCCTTGATAAAGATTGTGAGTTAGTCATTCTAGACTATCAATCACCCGATAATCTAAGAGAGCATTTAGAGACCAACTATAAAGAATATCTTAATGATGGTCGAATCAAATATTTTAAACTCTTGAATAACTACAATTTCAATTGTGCCTATGCCAAGAATGTAGCTCATCGTTTAGCAACGGGCGACGTCCTATTCAGTTTAGATGCAGATGGTTTTATTAGTGAGAGTTTAAAAGCAGAACTTAGAGCCCTAGGAGATAAAGAAATCCTTGTTCCTCGTTACTTTGGTAATGATGAGGGAACATATGGTCGTCTAGGCTACACTAAGTCCCTGTTCTACGCAATGAATGGATACAGCGAGTTTATCGTCGCTATGCAGGATGATGATGGTAACATGCGTTATCGAGCGATTATGGCAGGGGTTAAATCTGTTCACGCTAAAGAGAAGCATATTGCTATTCAAAACACCTCTGAACAAAAGGTTCTCTATACTGACGTTGCTGAGTTAACCAATCCAGAAATTCACTGGCCTTTGAAATGGGGTATTGCGGATATTGAAACTCGAGAAGGTTCTTTCCTAACATTGGACTAAAACATTCGAATAAAATAAGAGGCTCCCTAGGGAGCCTCTTATTTAGTTATGTTCTTTTTCCTTAAGACACTTACTACACTTGCTAACCTTAGTATAGTAATCCATCACCGTTAAAGTTTTTAATTGTGTTGGGGTATTTAAGTCTTCTATAACCACATAATCGTGTTTACAAAAGATTGCCAATAACCAAATTGGTAGTTTCATTATTTATCACCGTCATATTGAAGAAGACAAGCATTGTTAAGATCATTGGTTTGAGCAGTAATCTTAATCACATGATTAATCAACATTGAGTTAAACGTATTGTCTAATTGAATAGCGCGAATCATGATACGACAAAGCCCTCGTAACTCAGCATCGGTTTTCTTATCCAGACTAGAGTCAGTTAGTTTACCGCTGATTACAGAAATGGTTTTATCTAAAGAACCAAATACTTTAGTCATGAAACGATCACGACGTTCCCATGATTTATCAAAGTAGGTTAAACTATCAAGAAGACTTGCGATAATATCACTGATATAAACAATCTGATTTGGATAGAAGGTACGAACCTTAACAGATTCTTTTTCTTCTGCTTCCTTATCGGTATACAGTTTAATCCAAGTATCCTCAATGAATGAGTAAGGAGTAGCACCGCTCTTATTACCAGGGGTTGAAATAACGACGTATGTGCCCCCAGGGAAACGTTTAGACTGAATTAGCTCAGCAGTATCTGAATCTGTTAACTTGGCCTGTACGGTCTTATCTGACAAAGGAGAGGTGGTTACTTCTGGAGGAGGGGTATAAAGGTTTTTATATTTAAGAAGCTCGGTCTCATCAACCTCACTCTTACTCTTATAACCATCAACCAAACGTTGAATACCAACAACAAAGTCTTCAAACTCTTTATCGACTTTAGCCGTTAAACGTTTTTCAGTAAACGCAAGCATTGCGTCTAAGCCAGCAGACAACTCAGGATAAGAAACTTTACCATTATTATCAACGTCCAAATTCTCTTTAAAAATAAATTCCTGAGTCTTTGGATCGCCAGTTACTTTAGACGCTCGATCCTTACAATCAATGTTCTTTCGTAATACCGTTTCTCGAATAGAGGTAACTTTACTATACCAAGATTTAGTATCTCCCCAGTTGTTGTAGAAAGAACGTTTTAAAGCCACTAAGAAGTCGTTTAAGGTATTGTTCTGAACTTCCTCTACAATCCCGTCTTTAAAGTCATCATCAGCCCCATCAACGCTCTCAAGCGCAAGTAAACGACCTCCTAGTAAGTCTTGTCCAACTAAAGCTTTATAAGCTTTAGAAATGACACTTCTTGAGTAATCTGATAAACCACCTTCCAAAGCAACTTCTGCTTGAATGGTTTCTAGTTGTTCAGTTACGTTTTCAATCTTAGAAGATAGATCACTACTTTCAGACACTTTACCATAGAGTCGATCGCTTTCAGAAAGTAACTCAGCAGCTGATGGATTGTATACGCGCCCAACGGGTGTTGGAGAAGCTTCTTCAGCTTGTTGTTTTTCAACTTCTGATAAACTATGTTCAATACTCATTTTCTACTCCTAGTACTGAGCTAAAGAATTACGGCAATAAAGAATTGCCTTATTTAAAACTGAGAAGGCATACTTAGCCCAACGGGTCTCACCGTCCTGCTGTATCTTAATGATTGCAACAGTTGCAGTGATTGAGTTTTTAATGTGGGTCTGTCCAACACCTTTAAGATTAGAATTAGCAGAAACATATTGTTCCATCTGTTTCATTAGATTACCAGTGTTCTTATCTCGAGCTTCAAACAATAATTTGTACTTCATTAAGGTATGGCAAGAGCTGATCGTATTCTCACAAATTCCAATCACCAACGCAACTGGAGCAGTGGTAAATGTACCCTTATCCTCTAACTCTTTAGGGGGATTAACAATTGGTTCTGGAGAGATCTTAAAACCATTTTTAAAATCAGCATAACTTTCAACTGTATCTACCCCTCCAGCAGGAAAAGCCGCAACCAACATAATACCGCCTAAAAAATCCTTTGGGTTACGGTAAGCAAATAACTTACCACCACTCCATCGTTCATCTTTTAACTCTTTATTGGTTTCCACTGCTATGCCGGCAGCTTTAGCCATATTAAAGTTTACACTAAATATTCCACCAAGAAGTTTATTTGATTCACCCGAAGCCTGTACCCTAACACCTGCTGAATTGGTAGCTGAACCAATTGCCCCACCCTGAGCAACCATGTTTCCGCTAAAGGCCTCATTCATGGTTTCTGGCTTAGCCTCGCCTTCTGTCTTTTCTTTAACAGTGGCATCTGAATCCTTCATTCCTTTGGCTTGCTCTATCGTTTCCTTTAGAATCTGTTCTATTCGAATAAACATTTTATTGTAACTTTCAGCATTCTTGCTAAGAAGCACGTCAGTTACTCCGGCAATGTCTGCTACTCCAGTTCCTATCTCCTGAGGATTGGCAACTTTACCACCCATGTTTAGAAACTTAACCCCACTCATTTCAAATGAAGTATTCTTAGCAGTTGCAGAAGACATGTTCTCCGCTCTTGATTTTAAAGCTTCTGCCTGTCCAATTAATTTACCCGCACCATCAAAAGCTCTAATGAACCAAGTTTTAATTTTATTGTGCATTGCAATAAAAGTATTCTTAATTTTCTCCCAAATACTTTTGATTGCGTCAGTAACCACGTTCTCCATAACGATGGTTAGTTCACGCTGCGTGTTCTTATCCAAAGACTCCATTGCTGGAAGATCATCAAAATCAATTTTACTTTTCTTAATGATTTTACCTAAAGAGATTTTAAGTAGACGATAAGAAGAATCATTCATCTTCTCCCCGCGTCTAGCTGAATCTTTTAAAGCTGAGGATAGTTCAACAGTTTGGTCATACGCTTCCATCGCATTAATTAACTTACCATCGTCAATCTGGATAATGATGTGTTCATCGTTTAATGACGCGATTGCTTGTTCGTTGTGGTGATAGTTACTGCTAATGGGATCAACCGCAGTTGAATCGCTCCCAGTTAAAAAAGAGGCATCATAAGCCATGTTGTTCTCCTAGTATCTTAAGGTCATAAAATGAGATAGCGATTATAAATAAGCGTCCCTAGGGACGCTTATTATTTAGCCACCATACTGAGCTAAAGAACGTTCACCATAAAGTAAGAAAGCATTTGCTACTTTAATAGAATGGGTTAAGATAGTTCCAGACAAAGCAATCTGTTTTTTAAACTGTTGTAAAACACAGTTAGCTAATTTACGAACACTCTTATCCACATCTTCGTTTGGTTTAACTGGGTTATCTAAATCACCCTCACCATCTTGCTGAGTGGTAGCAGCTGGAGTAGCAGCAGTTGGAGGATTAGTAGCAGCAGCTGGAGCACCAGTAGCTGGCGGAGTAGCAGTAGTTGGGGCGGTAGCAGGCGCCGCAGGTGTCGCAGGTGTTGCTGGAGCGGCTGGAGCGGCTGGAGCGGCTGGAGTAGGAGCTGGTTTAGGAGGTTTAGGTTGCTCAACAGCACTCCCTTCTAACTCTTTGACAATTGAGTCAAAACCTTTGATAATATTTTTAATATATTTATCTCGAGCTTCAAACTCTTTTTTATAACCAAGCATGGTTTCACCCATCTCTCCAGTGACTCCAGCTAGCTGAGAAATTTGTGAAGAGTTAAGAGTTTTAACATCTGCTGAGTCTTCCATCTCTTTTGGTTTAGAGGAAGCATCAGACAGAACTAAACGATGGGCTTTAACCAATTCAACAATTGCATTTAAGTCAGCAGTTGGGGTCTTTTGTGTGTTGACAATGCTATACAGTTTACGGTTACCAGGAAGGGACTGTGATTCAAACGCCGCTAAGCCCTGACCAACACTTAGTTTTTTCATCAACTCAGGATCTGAGGCTTGAGTTGTAAGTAACTTAGTCAACCCACTTTCTTCTTCAGTTTCATCAAACATCTCATTGAATACACTAAAGTTAAATGGTTTGCCATTTGCTTGATTAGTTGCATCGGCTCGACCAGCAACCAACATTGCTTTTGTGGCATTTAGGATGTTGTCTGTTTTGTTTGCTTGATTTGATTTAGTGATATTTAATAAAGAAGCATCTAAAATATTTTTTAAATCAACCAAACCTTTAAGCAATGGAGCAGGATCTTTAACCTGATAATTCACCGCTAGGAACATAACCCCTGACATCTCAAAAGACTTCTCGGTTGGAGATGTTGTCAATGTCTGTGCTTTATCATCTAAAGACTTAGAGCGAGCAATGATTTTATTTGCTACATCAAATGTTTTAACATACCAAGTCTTGGTCTGATTCCAAAACTTATTCATTTGGTTTTTAATTGCTTCCCAAAATTGCTTGATGGTATCCATAATACCTTCTAAGGCAATTGCGGTTATGTGTAATGGATTAGTAATAGCAAATGATTCCATTGCTGGCGTTCTTTTATTCGCAATTGACTTACCAACAATATTAGTAAAAGCAATTTTAAGGTACTGTAGACCTCGCTCACTTAAACCATTGTGTGAATATGATTCAGAAGCTACATCAACTAATTCATTTAGCTTATCTTCACCATCAACCAATTCATCAATTGAATCAGAAGTCTTCATCATTTCATCATGTTCTTCCATTACCGCTTCTGATAGACCAGCTACGTTCTCATCAGCAACTGTTTGTTGTTGTGAATCATCCTGACCATCAGCACTTTCATTTGCGTACCCAAAAATACTTGGCATTGTTTTATCCTCAATTAAGATCTTAATTAATTCCCATAAAGGGAGTGAGCTCATAAAATAAGCTACCCTACGGGGTAGCTTATTTATTAAGAACTATATTCAACAATAATATAATTATCTCGCTTACCTTGTTGAATTTGTTTTTTTAAATCACTTATAATCATTTCAAGATGTTTTACTAATGCCTCAAAAGAGTAAGGACACAATGTCTCATAATCCAATAACTCTTTTGCACCAGAATTAAAATAATCTTTATATCCAGATACTGGTAGGTATTTAATTAATTTACCTCGCTTAATGTCTTTTAAATCCTTTTCAATAATGTTTAAAACAAATCTAACTCTACCTAGATAATACACATCATCTCTGATATTAAATCTAGTTACCAGATAACTTGATAAAGAGTTACAACGCTCCTCATCGAAGAAACAATCATCTGGTTTATTAAACTGAGAATATGGAAGCATAACAACGGCATCAGGCTTAGGGGCTAATTTAGAAATTGGTGTCCACACTGCCAATCGAATACGGTTTTGTACTTCTTCTTCTGTCAGACTACTAATAGTGATCCACATTGACATTATTTACCACTCCAAAAATCAGTTACAATCTTAGCTTCTTTTTCATCACTATCAAACACAGATTCATTACTCATTCGTAACTCCCACACCACGGCGCAATAAAAGAAAATACAGTAAAGTCCCACAAACAGCCATCTGGTAACTTACCAGCTAATAACCCTTCTAAGGTTTTAGGGGGAAGATTACCAAATGCTTTAATGTGAGGAGGAATATATTTATCTAAACCTTTAGATTCATATTCACATACTAAAAAAACAATTCCATCGTAATCCTCATGTAAGTCAACAGGTTTAAGATGAATTAAACGAGTAGGGAGATTTAGATCTCTCATCTCTTTAGCATAAGCATAAAACTCATCCCAATCCAAATCTTGTTTATCGATTGGTTGTATGTTGTTATTAAAGCAAACTAAAGTATCTAGTTTTTTAAAACATTCTTTTTGCATTTCAATAAACATATCCCCGTATTGACGAATCAATCTAGGGAGTGAGCTTTGTTGGTCATGAAAAGGAATATAAACTAATTTATTTAAACCTTCTTTTTCTGCTAATTGTAATTCACTCATTGGTGTGTTAGACATTATAGTTTCCAGTTTGGTTGTCTATAGATAAGGAAGAATTATAAAAGAATAAAAAAAAATAAAGGGACCAAAGTCCCTTTATCAATTATGCACAATTAATCAACACGATTAATGTACGGCGTAGATTTTTCCAAGACACCGTTTTATTAACAGTTCCAGTTTCGCGATAATAAGTATTCACTTGCGTGATGCCATGGTCATTGACCATTACAACACATTCACTGGAGATAGTACCAGTGCCTGATATAACAGTGTATGTTTTATGTCGAGTTATCTGGATGTCCAGATTATGTTCTTTGAGAAAGCCTTCGATATCAAGTAAAATAGCGTTAGACGTTTTTAAGTCATGACAAACAACGTCACCATCTAATGGAAAGATTTGTTGAAATTGTTGA
>RRZU011495009.1_pt1 | contig 13208 bp, 11 predicted proteins | sample 2165561 | NCBI WGS metagenome assembly RRZU01 (sample SAMN10456909, study PRJNA506462) | wastewater metagenome | isolation source: wastewater sludge | place: USA: Moscow, Idaho
ACGCCTGGCAGGCCGAAGAGCGCGCGCTCGACGTCCTTCGCGCTCTCGTCCGTATAGCCGGTGACCGTGAACTGCAGGCGCGTGTTGCCGTTCGTCTCGCCGCAGCCGCATTCCTTACACATGGAAAGACCTCCTCCAATGTTCTAAAAACGCAACGCACAAACGTCTCCTCTGCGGACGCCGTGCATCGCCCTCGCAGCAAATGCCGCATGACCTCTCGCGATCATGCCTTTTCCGCGTCGGGATCGACGTCGCCGGCATCCGCCGGGTAGTGCACGAGGAACTTGCTGCCCGAGAACATACTCGAGACCTCGGACTCGCCCTCCATGAACTCCGAGCGGATGACCATGTAGAGATGGCCGATGGCGAAGAGGATGATGCCCCAGGCGACGTAGTGGTGCACGAGGTGCGTCACCATCTCGTTGCCGCAGACAACGTTCACCCAGGCGAACGCGCGTGCGACGTAGCTCTCCGGCTCCGTCATGTAGTACATCGCGAAGCCCGTGCAGATCTCGACGGCAACGAGGCCGTAGAGCATGAGGTACGACATGCGCGCGAGCGGGTTCCTGAGGAACGACTGGTGGTTCGGCTGCACGAGCATGTAGTGCTTGATGACGTCGACCGTCTGCGCGTAGAAATAGCCTTTCCAGAACCGCGGAAACAGCCGGTCGCCGCGGTTGATGATGAAGCCGTAGATGCGCAGCACGAACGAGGCGCAGAAGACGAACGCCGCGACGAAATGGATGTCGCGCACGAGGTCGATGTACGTCGTCGAATACGCGGGCTCGAGGTTCATCGACTGCAGCGGCGTCGCGATGATGATGCCCGTGCCGAAGAGCACGAGGATCATCGTGACCATGATCCAGTGGAAAACGCGCAGGAAGGGGCTGAAGAGATAGAACTCCTTGCGCCGGACTTCCTTCATCTGATGAATTTCTGCCATGAGACAGCTCCTTTCTCACTTGCGCGGCTCGACATGCGTGCCGGAGGTAGGATCCGTCGTCACGACGCTGATCTTTTCGCCTTTGGCGTTGAACATGTGCGTCGCGCAGGCCATGCAGGGGTCGAAGGAGCGGATGACCTTGACGATCTCGAGCGGCTTGTCGGGGATGGCGACATGCGTGTCCATCATCGCGCTCTCGTGGGCGCCGTGGCCCGCCTTGTCGTCACGCGGGCAGGCATTCCACGTCGTCGGCACGACGCACTGGTAGTTGTCGACCTTGTCGTCCTTGATGGTGACCCAGTGCGCGAGGCCGCCGCGCGGCGCCTCGTAGAGGCCGACGCCCTTGCATTTCTGCGGCCAGGTGTCCGGGTTCCAGTGCTCGTTGTTGACGACCTCGGTATCGCCGGACTTGACGTTCGCGATGAGCTTGTCGAAGAAGAATTTATTGATCTCGGCGTTGAGCTGGCAGTCGAGGCCGCGCGCGGCCGTGCGGCCGACCATCGTCGGCAGCCAGACCTCAGGCGCGAGCCCGAGCACCTTCGAGACGGCGTCGATCTGGTCGAGCATCATCTGCTCCGCCCAGGTCGGCGCGGCGAGCAGCCCCTGCTGCGCCTTCGTGTAGATGATGATATAGCGCGCGAGCGGGCCGACCTCGCAGAGCTTGCCGCGCCATTTCGGCGTCTTGAGCCAGGAGTATTTACCCTGCTCGTTGAGCTCCTTCCACTCGGTCGCCGTGCCGACCTTCGGGCCCGTGTACTGCGCGTTCGTCACGCCAGACCACGGATGGAGATCCGCGTCCTGCTGCTCGCCGGGATACGTGTACCAGGAGTGCTCGACGCCCTCGGTGAAGACCGCGGGGTCTGTGATATCCTCCGCCGCGATCTCCGTGAATTTCGCGCTCTTCGCGCCGCCCTTGAAATTCTCGACGACGCCGTTGCAGCGCACGAGCAGGTTGTTGAAGAAATCGCCGTTCGTCGTGCCCTTGTTCGGTTCGAGCGGATAGGAGCCGTAGGCGAGCACGCGCTCGCCCGCGAGGCCGCCGCCGTCGACGCGGCCCGCCTTGACATAGGCCGTGCCGATGGCGAGCAGATCCGGCAGATAGTAGTTGTTGACGAGCGTGCGGCCCATGTTGATCGCGCGGTCGACGATGGAGAGGCGCGCCGCGTTCACGGGCGCGTTGCCGTCCGTCATGGAGATGGAGCACGGCATGCCGCCGACGACATAGTGCGGATGCGGGTTCTTGCCGCCGAAGATGACGTGCGGCGTCACGAGCTCGCGCTGCTTGTCGAGCATCTCGAGGTAGTGCGCGACCGCCATGAGATGCACCTCAGGCGGCAGCAGCTTGTAGTCGGGATGATCCCACCAGTTCGCGGCGAAGATGCCGAGCTGGCCGCTCTCGACGATGGCCTTGACCTTGCCCTGGATCTCGGCGAAATACTGCGGCGTCGCCGCGGGGAAATCGTGCTCGTAGGCCTCCGTCACGCTCGCGTTCGGCGTGCGGAACGGGAGCTTGTACGTCTCGAGCACCTTGTTCTGGAGGTTCGCCGTCGCGATGGTATCCGCGGCGAGTGCCTCGACGGGGCTCACCCAGTCGAGCGCGTGGAGGTGATAGAAATGGACGAGATGATCCTGCACCGTCAGCGTCGCCGCCATGATGTTGCGGATGTAGTTCGCGTTCTTCGGGATGCGGATCTGCAGCGCGTCCTCCACGGCGCGCACCGATGCGATCGCGTGCGCCGTCGTGCAGACGCCGCAGATGCGCTGGATGTACGCCCAGGCGTCGCGCGGGTCGCGGTTGTGCATGACGAGCTCGAGGCCGCGCCAGGCCGTGCCGGAGGAAATGGCGTCCGTGACCTTGCCGCTCTCGTCCACCGTGACCTCCGCGCGCAGATGGCCTTCGATTCTCGTGATCGGATCTACTACTACATGTTTCATTTATCTTCCACCTGCTCCCTTATGCCTTGTCCTGCTCATCCTTCGCGCGCTGCGCCGCCTCGGCCTGATCGCGCTTATGCTTCTGCATGATCGATCCTGCCGCGTGCGCCGCGACGCCTGCCGTCGCGAGCGCGCCGACCGCGAGGCCGATCTTGTCCGCGTTGCCGAGCTTGCCGTAGCCGGGCAGGCGCTTCGTGAACGGCTCATCGTCCCAGAAATTCGCGTTGCTGCAGCCGATGCAGGGCGCGCCCGACTGGATCGGGTAGCTCATGCCCTGGAACCAGCGCAGGTTGCCGCAGGAGTTGTACGTCTCCGGGCCGCGGCAGCCGAGCTTGTAGAGGCACCAGCCCGCCTTTGCGCCCGCGTCGTCGAAGTTCTCCGCGAACATGCCAGCGTCGAAGAACGGGCGGCGGTAGCACGTATCGTGGATGCGGTTGCCGTAGAACTGCTTCGGACGGCCCTCGCCGTCGAGCGGCGGCAACATGCCGAAGAGCGCGAGATGCATGATGACGCCCGTCATGACCTCGGGGATCGGCGGGCAGCCCGGCACATTCACGACCGGCGTGTTGCCGACGAACGGGTTGATGCCCGCCGAGCCCGTCGGGTTCGGATTCGCGCTCTGGATGCCGCCCGAGACCGCGCAGGTGCCGTAGGCGATGATGGCCATCGCGCCCGCCGCGGCCTCCTGCAGCGTGCGCACGAACGGACGGCCGCCCGACATGCAGTAGACGCCGTTATCGCCCGTGCAGACAGCGCCCTCGACCGCGAGGATATACTGCCCCTTGTACTTCTTCATGATCTCCTCGAGATGCTGCTCGAACGGCTCGCCGGACGCAGCGCTGAGCAGATGGTCGTACTCAAGATCAATCTGCGACAGCACGACATCGCTCGCGAGCGGTGCGCCCGAGCGGATGAACGACTCATCGCAGCCCGTGCACTCGTGGCCGTGAATCCAGATGACCACCGGCAGCGGCTTCGTCTCCGCCGCCTCGACGACCTCCGACAGCTTGTCCGTCGAAAGCCCCATGAGCGTCGTGAGCGCCACGCAGCCCTTGAGGAAGCTGCGCCGGCTCATGCCCTTTCTCAGATAGCGCTCCCACATACTCTCCCGTTTTTCCACGTTGTTACCTCCCCGTCTGTGCGTCACCTTCCGGCGCGCAAAGAATTCCCCTCTTGCCGAAATCCTTCGATACAATTCTATTATACGCTGTTGCGGCGAAAAATTCCATTATCTTACATATATAGATGGATAAATTTCATTAATGAGCGCGACGTATTTCCTCCGCTTGTCCCGTGATTTCCTTCCACGCCCCCTGCGCAGCGCACAAAGTCTCCGCCCTCCTCCCCATCGCGCTGCCCCAAAAACGCCCGCCGCCAAAAGGGAACAGTTCCATGCGGCTGCACTGCCGCTGGAATTTCTTGCTGATTTTTTCAAAAAAGGCTTGCATCTTTTCTCCAATCGCGTTATACTACTGATTGTTCACGGGGACGTAGCTCAGTTGGGAGAGCGTTCGGTTCGCATCCGAGAGGTCGAGGGTTCAAGCCCCTTCGTCTCCACCATGAATATCATGCCAGGCCACAGGGCCTGGCTTTTTTGGTGCAGGCATCGCGCGAGGCTGTGAAAAGCTTACGCATCTATGATATACTAGGAAACGGGAGGAGGTTATTGTTATGACACAACGCCAAACGAATGTACGTGCCGCCATGCAATCCAGCGAGCTGGAAGGCGTGACGTTTTCACCGACAGATTGTGAAGTTTTTCAGCAAGTCGCCGCAGGAGCTATTTCTCCTGAGCAGGCGCGCAAGATACTTGTGGCAGACGTATTGCAATCCTACCATGAGGCGCACGCACTGTAATGGATCCTTATGTATATCCCGGGACGCATATTTTACGGAATAAATTCGACATCCAAGACTATGCACATTGGAAGCGCCTCGAAGGTATCATCTCATCTACCAAAATCATCGAACTAAGAGAATCGGCCAGCCATACCATCAAGAAATTTGATTTTCATACGCTCAAAACGATTCACCGCTATCTATTCGAAGATATCTATACATGGGCGGGCAGCATCCGTACTGTCCCATTGGCAAAAGATACGACCATGTTTTGTCCACCGGAGTTTATTCCATCTTATGCAGATGAGATTTTTTCCAAATTGCGTAACCATAATTTTTTTCGGAGCTATCCAATATCAGATCTAGCCATAGGATTAGGACAGCTTTTTTGCGATATCAATATGCTCCACCCTTTCCGCGAAGGGAACGGCAGAACGCAACGCGAGTTTTTGTATTTACTTTCCGCAACACTAGGTTACCATCTGGACTTGAACCTTGTAGACAAAGACATGTATTATTTTGCTTCCCAAAGAAGCCCTGTTTCCGCTCAACCTATGATTGAGCTGATCAAAAATTCACTCAGGGAGCCGCCATTGGAATGATATCCACTGCCCCTCCGCAAAAAAAGAGCCCGTTTCCTCAGCTGAGGAAACGGGTTTTGAGTTTGGGGGTTCTATATGAAGTGAAAATTGAAAGAGGCGAGATTACTTGAGCTCCGGCCAGAAATCCTTGTTGGCCTCGATGAGGTCGTCGAGGATGAGCTTGGCCACCTTGGCGCTCGGCACCGTCTTCGACAGCGTGAGTGCCTGCCAGAGCTTGAGATAGGAGTGCTCGATCCACGCGTCGACAGTGAGCTTCTCGACGGAGACCTGCTGTTCCATCATACCTTTCTGGAACTGCGGGATCTTGCCGACGACGAGCGGCTCTGGGCCGTCGCTGCCGACGAGGCACGGGATCTCGACCATAGCCGTCGGATCGAAGTTCTCGATCGCGCCCTCGTTCGGAACGATGAGGAGCATGTTGGCCTTCGTGTTGTAGGCGATGGCCGTCGCGAGATCCACGATGTAGACAGCGTGCGCATCGACGACGAAGGACGTTTCCTTGGCCGTGCCGGCCGCGGCGATGCGGCGGCACTCCGTGAAGACTTCCTTCTCACGGCCCTCGATGACCTCATCCGTGCGCGTATGCTTGATATCGGAATGTGCCACGACATCGTCCTGGCAGAGGTAGTATTTCAGATACGTGTTCGGCAGCGTGTTCGGGTCGAGCGGCGCGAAGCCCTTGACCATCTCGAACGTGACCTGCCACGACGGATCGACGTGCTGGACACCGGCGTCGCCCTTGATGTACTTGAGGTTGTAGCCGTGCTTCCAGACGTAGTCGCGGATCTTCGGCATGAGATCCTCGCCCGTCTTCTTGTCCTTGATGCTCGTCCACCAGCCGAAGTGGTTGAGGCCGAAGTACTTCCACTCGATGTCATGCAGCGACTCGCGGCCCGCGATCTGCGCCATCTTGCCCTCGATGTCGATCGGCATGTCGCAGATGTTGAGGATGCGGGAGTTCGGGCAGAGCCGGCGCGTTGCCTCGGCAACGATGGCCGCCGGGTTCGAGTAGTTGAGCATCCAGGCGTTCGGCGAATATTCCTCCATGTAGTGGACAATCTCGACGCCGCCGCCGAGAGAGCGCATGCCGTAGGCGATGCCGCCCGGGCCGCAGGTCTCCTGGCCGAGCACGCCGTACTTCAGAGGAATCTTCTCATCCTTCGAGCGCATCTCGTACTTGCCGACGCGGATATGCGCGAGCACGAAGTCGATGTCCGTGAACGCCGTCTCCGGATCCGTCGTCGCGAGTAACTTGATCTGCGGCGCACGCTCGCGGATGATGATCTCGCAGGCGTCCGCGACGATCTTCTGACGATCCGGGTCGTTGTCGTAGAACTTGATCTGGCGCAGCGGGAAACGATCCTGGTGCGCCAGGAGCATCATGACAATGCCCGGCGTGAACGTGCTGCCGCCGCCCGCGATGACGACGGAGAATTTCTTGTCCTGCATGCTATTGCCTCCTGAAAATGCCATTCCCCGATGGGAAATCTTGCATCTGCTTTGTCTTTCGTCTTTCCTTCTGACAGGTCTCATCCTAGCACAGAAAAGCCGCGAACTCAATAGTTTCGCGGCTTTTCGTCACTTTGCCCGTACGGCGGCACAAAGTACATTTTATGAAATTCAGTTCACAAGAGAAGCTAATCTCACACAATCAATCAAAAGCCCACATCAAACATCTCAATGCCGGGCAGCGTGCGACGCGCAGCGCGCGGCCACCTCTCAGCGGCGGCGCCAGAGTTCGAAGAGCTCGACCATGTTCTTGCAGCGCAGGCACTCCATCGCCGTCAGCATGCGGTCGTCGTCCGAGCCGCCCGCGATGGGCACCGAGATGTGCGCGCCGCCGTAGCTCTCGCCGATGGTGCGCAGCGCCTGCAGCGTGCGGGCGTTCACGGGCTGGTCGAACTGCTCGACGATGCCGCCCTCGCGGCGCTCCGTCGCGACGGGCTCCTCCGCGCGGATCTGGAACACCGTCGAGGAGCCCGTCTGCACATCGACGCCGACGAAGCCGATGGGCCGCTCGCCGAGATGGCGCACGGAGAGGTAGAGGATGGCCTGGTCGCCCTTCTTGACGAGATAAGGCACGATGTAGACGCCGTCCTGCGTCGGCGGGTCGTAGCTATAAAGCGTGCGGCCGTTGCCGATGTCCTTCACGCGCATATCCGCCGTGAGCCCCTCGACCGTGCCATCCTTGCCCTGCGCCGCCGTCGCGTCTGCGCTCTGCGCGGGCTTCGCCTTTTTCTCGCGCTGGGCGCGCGCCTCCTGGGCCTCCTGCCGCGCCGCCTGCTTCGCCGCCTGCCGCTGCTGCACGATGGCGAGCGTCGCCTGATAATGGCGCGCGGCAAAATGTCCCGCCGCGCCCGCCGTCCCAAGGACGAGGGCGGCGAGCAGGCCGTATTTCAGGATGGATAGCGTCTTGCCCATGCCGCGCTCCTTTCCGCTGCGTCGGCCGTCTTTGCCGACGCGCTTCGCTATGTCTCTCTGTCTATTATACGCGATGATGCAGCCTTTTTCCTTGTCCCCGCGAAATTTTCTGTTCCCAGCACCAGGATCCGGAACAAGAATCCTGCCGGAAGGCGGTCAAAAAAGCTGAAATCTATGATATAATAGATACGATTTCATCCGATAAATGAAAGCTTGCAGGCGGCGTGCACGCAGCCTGATGGAAAGGAGTCATACGACAATATGGAAACGAAATACGATGTCACGATCACGGCCATCGGCAGCCTCGCCCGCACGTTCCTCGAGAACAACAAGAGCGTCATCCTGCTCGACGAGGGCATCCGCCCGAACCTCTCCGATATGGTGGTCGAGCACTCCGGCGGCCTGCTCGCAGGCGAGATCAAGAAGGGCGACAAGCTCCGCGTCGGATCCTCGGAGTACACGGTCATGAGCGTCGGCAGCGATGTCAACAACAATATCAAGGAGGAGGGCCACTGCACCCTCGTCTTCAACGCCGAGGGCTCGATGCCCGGACAGGTCATCCTCAAGGGCAAAGGCCAGCCGGTGCTCGCAAACGGCATCCATATCACGTTATACAAGAAATAACAGCGGAAAGCAGTGGCTTCCCGCCGTCAGCAAAGGCCTGTCGCAGCAGCGGCAGGCCTTTGCTGTATGGAAAGCCCGGACATCTTAGGGCGAGAAGTTCACGATGACGCGCGTGCCCTGCTCGACGAGCGTATTGGCCGGGACGCTCTGGCCCGTGGCCTGGCCGGAGCCGCGGCTCTCGAACTGTAGGCCCGCCTGCGCCGCCTTGGCCGCGGCCGCGCGGATGGAGAGCCCGGAGAAGTCCGGCATGACGATCATGCCCGTCGGCACCTCGCCCTCATAGCCGGCAGTGGGCGCGGGCCGCGGCTTCTGCCGCTCCTTTTTCTCCATGTCGGCGAAGGGATCGGTCGACGGCTCGACCTTGAGGTAGCGCAGGAGCTGCGCGAAGATGCGCTGCGCGACCGGCGCCGCGATCTGGCCGCCGTAGAAGTTCCCCGTGCCGGGATCGTCGATGAGCACGAGCACGACGACCTGCGGGTCCTCGACGGGCGCGAAGCCGCAGAACGAGGCGATGTAGCGCCCCTCCATATAGCCTGTGCCGTCGGGGCGGATCTTCTGCGCGGTGCCCGTCTTGCCCGCGATGCGGTAGCCTTTGACAGCCGCCTTCTTGCCGCCGCCGGAGGTGACGACCTGCTCGAGGAGCCCGACGAGCGTCTTGTCCGTCGCGGACTCGAGCGCGCGGCCGACCTCCTCGCGCTGCATCTCCATGTAGGTGGAGCCGTCCGCGTTCTGGATGGACTCCACGATAGGCGGCGTCAGCACCACCCCGTCGTTTGCGATGGCGGCCAGCGCGCGCACGAGCTGCAGCGGCGTCACGGCGATGCTCTGGCCGATGGCCGTCGTCGCAATGTCGGAGGCGCGCATGTCCTTCGGGTCGAAGAGGATGCCGCCCTCCTCGCCGGGCAGGCCGATGCCCGTCGGCTCGCCGAAGCCGAAGAGCTTCGCGTATTTCATGAGGGTCTCCGCGCCGAGGCGCAGGCCGACCTGCGCGAAGCCCGTGTTGAGCGACTGCTTCACGACATCCGCGAACGTCACCGTGCCGAAGCTCGCGCCGTTCCAGTTCTGGATGCGGCGCCCGGAGACCATGACGTAGCCCGGGTCGACGAAGACCTGGTTCGGCGAGACGACCTTTTCCTGCAGCGCGGCGCCCGCCACGACGGACTTGAAGGTCGAGCCCGGCTCGTAGATGAACGAGACGGCGCGGTTCTTCCACGTCTCCGCCGAGTAGTCCTCATAGCGGTTGGGGTTGTAGCTCGGCCGCGAGGCCATCGCGAGCACGTCGCCCGTCTTCGGGTCCATGACGACGCAGGTCACGCCCTGCGGGTTGTTCTCCGCCATCGCGCGGTCGAGTTCCTGCTCGACGATGAACTGCATCGAGCTGTCGAGCGTGAGCTCGATGGTCTTGCAGCGGCTGCCCCGGTAGGGATGGCGCTTGAAGATGGAGTCGAGGATGGGCCGCTCGCGGCTGTCCGTGTAGAGGAAGTCCTCTGTGACCTCGCCCTTGATGAAACTGTCATAGGCCTGCTCGATGCCGTCGAGGCCCTTGTCCTCCGCGCCGACGAAGCCGACGACGTTGGCGGCGAGCGCGTCGCTCGGATAGTAGCGCTTCGCCTCGTCGATGAAGCCGAGGCAGTCCGTATACTCCTCCTTGCGCATCCAGGCGCGCACCGCCTCGTACTCGTCCTGCGTGAGGAAATGCTTGAGCCAGACGAAGCCGCCGCCCTTTTCTACGGCGGCCTCGACGTCCTCCGGCGTCTTGCCGATGAGCGGCGCGAGCCCTGCGGCGAGCGCCGCCGTGTCCTTTTTCTGCGCCTGGCTCGGATCGATGAAGAGCGATTTCATCATGATGCTCACGGCGAGCTCGCGGCCGTTGCGGTCGAGGATGGGGCCGCGCGGCGACTGCGTGCGGAACTCCTGCCCCACCTGCGCGCGCATGCGCGCTGCGAGCTTGTCTCCCTCGACGAGCTGCAGCCAGGCGTAGCGCAGGACAACGATGGCCATGGCCGCGAGCATCACACAGAGCGCCACCTTGATGCCGCGCCGGATGTCTTTTCTCTCGTTCTGCAAAGAGGAAACTCCCTTCCTGATGGAACCACTGATTCATTCAGCACTTCATTTCATCAGCGGTTCCTGATAAAAATTGCAGGTACATTATAGCATAGTTTCGCGCAAGGAAGCACGGAGGAAATGCGTTGCCCCGGCATTTCTCAGCAAAAAAGGCGCCGCCCCGCCGGGCAGCGCCTTTTAGGAACCACTGATTCATTCAGTACTTCCTTACTTCTCGTCCTTGAGTGCCTCGTCGAGCGTGTGCCAGGCGAGCACGGCGCATTTGACGCGCGCGGGCATGTGGCTGACGCCCTTGAGCGCGAGGGCCTCATCGAGATCCTCCAGCTCCGCCTCGTCCGTGATCTCGCCCTTGATCATGCCGATGAATTTCTGCGCGAGCGCGCGCGCCTCCTCGACGCGCTTGCCGCGGATGAGGTCGACCATCATGTCGGTCGAGGCCTGGCTGATGGCGCAGCCGACGCCCGTGAACGCGGCGTCCTCGACAACGCCGTCCTTGACCTTGAGCTGGAGCGTGATCTCGTCGCCGCAGCTCGGGTTGTGCCCCTTGAGGGAGCAGGTCGCGCCCGGGAGCGCGTGGCGGTGCTCCGGGCTCCTGCTGTGCTCGCTCACGAGCTCCGTGTAGATCTCCTCAAGCCCCATAGCCGAGCACCCCCCTGACTTTTTTGAGCGCGGCGATCCAGCGGTCGACGTCCTCGCGCGTGTTGTAGAGGTAGAAGCTCGCGCGGCAGCTCGCGTTGAGCCCGAGGTACCGGTGGAGCGGCTGGGCGCAGTGATGGCCCGCGCGCACGGCGACGCCCGTGCTGTCGAGGATGGTCGCGACGTCGTGCGGATGGACGTCCTTGACGTTGAAGGCGATGATGCCCGTCTTGTTGCCGCGCCTGGTGTCGCAGCCGTAGAGCTCGATGTAGGGGAGCTCCCGGAGCTGCGGCAGCGCGTAGTCGACGAGGTCTTTTTCGATGGCCTCGATGCGCGCAAAGCCGATGCCCTCGAGGTAGTCGATGGCGGCCGTGAGGCCCGCCGCGCCGCCGACGTTCTGCGTGCCGGCCTCGAACTTCGCGGGCAGCTCGGCGTACGTCGTCTGCTGCTCCTCGACGTACTCGATCATGTCGCCGCCCATGAGGAACGGCGGCATGGCATCGAGCAGGTCGTACTTGCCGTAGAGCACGCCGATGCCCATCGGCGAGAGCATCTTGTGCCCGGAGAAGGCGAAGAAGTCCGCGTCGATCTCCTGCACGTCGACCTTCTGGTGCGCGACGCTCTGCGAGCCGTCGACGACGCAGACCGCGCCGACGCTGTGGGCCTTGGCGGCGATCTTCTTCACGTCGTTCTTGAGGCCGAGGACGTTCGAGACCTGCGTGCAGGCGACGAGCTTCGTGCGCTCCGTGATCTTCGTCTCGATGTCCTCATCGCTGAGGTTGCCGTCTTTCTCAAGGTAGATGTACTTGAGTGCCGCGCCCGTCGCGTGCGCGACGTGCTGCCACGGCACGAGGTTGCTGTGGTGCTCGGCAATGGTGATGACGATCTCGTCTCCCTGCTTGAGGTTCGTGAGACCGTAGCTGTACGCGACGAGGTTGAGCGCCTCGGTCGCGTTCTTCGTGAAGATGATCTCCTCGGGGCGCTTCGCGCCGATGAACGCCGCCGTGCGCTTGCGCGCGTTCTCGTAGATCTCCGTCGCCTCGACGGAGAGCGCGTAGGCGCCGCGGTGCGGGTTCGCGTTGCAGCCGCCGTAGTAGCCGCAGATGGCCTTGATGACCTGCTCCGGCTTCTGCGTCGTCGCGCCGTTGTCGAGGTAGGCGATGGGGCGTCCGTTCATCTCCGTGTGGAGGAGCGGAAAGTCTTTGAGGAATTCCTGTGCGTCAGCCATTGGCAAGCAGCCTCCTTGTCAGATATGCCTCGATCTCCTCGCGGTATTTTGCCTCGGGGATGCGGTCGAGGACGGGATGGAACGCGGCTTCGACGACGAGGCGGCGCGCCTCGGCGAGATCGAGCCCGCGGCTCATGAGGTAGAAGAGCTTCTCCTCGTCCATCTTGCCGACGGCGACGGCATGGTGGCCGTCCACGTCGTCCTCGTGCGAGAGCATGATGGGGACGCTGCGGTTCCTGACGCCTTCTGAGAGGAGCATGACCTCCTCGTTCTCGCGGCCGACGGATCCCTTCGCGCCCTCGATGAAGTCGAGCGTGCCGCGGAAGTTCTTGACGCTATGCCCGAGCAGCGCGCCGCGCACCTGCATGTTCGCGTCCGTGCGCTTGCCGGACTGGCGGATGATGTAGTTGAGGTCGAGCTTGCGGTCGCCGTCGCCGAAATAGAACGACCAGACGTCCGCGCGCGCGTCGTCGCCCGCGAGATGCACCGTGAGCTCGGCCGCCGTCTCGCTCGCGCCGGCCTCGACGCCCGTGTAGGAGAAGAGGCCGCCCTCGTCGACGAGCACCTTGATGCGGCAGGTCACGGGCACGTCCTCCGCCGCGAGCTGCAGGGCCGTGAGATGGAGACGCGCCCCCTTGCCGACGTGCGCCTGCACCTCGTGGCGGCCGCTCTCGCGCAGCTCCAGCGTGACCTCGTCGCGCGCGCCCGGCTGCGCGACGACCTGATGGCGGTGCGGCTCGCCTGAGAGGCCCGCCGGTTCCTTGATTTCATTGACTCCCAGCCAGCGCCAGGTGCGCATGGGGATCTGGGAGAAGAGTTCCTGTTCGTTCATATACGTTCCTCCTCAGCCCATCGTGCCTTCGAGCTCGATGTTGACGAGATTGTTCATCTCTACGGCGTACTCGAGCGGCAG
>RRZU012477852.1_pt1 | contig 13208 bp, 11 predicted proteins | sample 2165561 | NCBI WGS metagenome assembly RRZU01 (sample SAMN10456909, study PRJNA506462) | wastewater metagenome | isolation source: wastewater sludge | place: USA: Moscow, Idaho
CGTGCTGGCCCCGCACATCGACCACATCGTGCAGGTGAGCGACGCCGAAGTGGCCGCCGCCATGCAGGCACTGTTCACCGACACCCACAACGTGGCCGAAGGCGCAGGCGCTGCAGCACTGGCGGCCGCACTGCAAGAGCGCAGTCAGTTGCAGGGTCAGCATGTGGGCCTGGCACTGACTGGTGGCAACGTGGACGCCAGCGCTTTTGCGAAGGTGCTGGCGGCCTAGGTACGGGCCCCATCGCCGGGCGGCCACAGCACTCGTTCAGACCCCTCCCCGGCGCATGCGCCACAGGTTTTGATATCCGAAACACCCATTGGCTGAGGCATAGCAGATATCAAAGGGTTTTCCCGAAAACTGATTTCATTCAGCAAAACTTTTGCGTTTGCGTTTGACGCGCCGTACAGCGCGACAACACCATTGCATCCAAGCCGCGTGAATCCGCGGCGCTGGAGACACAAACCATGCGATGGAGACAACGCCCTGAGGGCTCCAACTGGGGTGATTTCGGGCCTGACGACCAGCTGGGCCGCGCCAACCTCATTGGCCCGGAGCAGGTGCGCAAAGGCGCGCTGGAAGTGCGCGAGGGGCTGAGCTACTGCCTCTCGCTGCCCCTGGATTACCCCGGCGGCAATGTACTGAACCCCCGGCGCCTGCCCCCGCAGCTGCGGCCCACGCGGCGCGATGGCATTCCCTACGTCAACTTCCCGCTGGGCCATGTCTACCCCGGTGCCACCGATGTGGTGAGTGACGACCAGGTGCTGCTGTCGCTGCAGTACTCCACACAGTGGGATTCCCTGGCCCATGTGGGCGCGCTGTTCGACCCCGAGGGCGACGGACAGCTGCGCACCGTGTACTACAACGGCTACCGGGGCCACGAGCATGTGCTGGGCCCGCAGGACCACGGCATACCCGGTGTGGATGAGCAAGGTGCGCCCACACGCTACCAGCCTGTGTGCTGCGCAGGCCGCGCGCCCGACGAGAGCGTGGCCCGCGCCCTGGGTGTGGACAACCTGGCCGTCAAAGGCATGCAGGGGCGCGGCGTGCTGGTAGACCTGGAGCGCGCGTACGGCATGGACATGCGCGACATTGGCTACGACGATTTGATGCGCGCTATGGAGCACAGCGGCGCCGCCGTGGAGCCTGGCGACATGCTGCTGCTGCGCACCGGTTTTTCCGAGCTGGTGCTGTCCATGCAACGCCAGCCCGACGAACACCGTCTGCACCACAGCTGCGCCGCCCTGGACGGCAGCGACCCGAAGCTGCTGCAGTGGATTACCGACAGCGGCATCACTGCCCTGATTGCAGACAACTACGCCGTGGAACGCCACCCCCGGCGCAGCGCCCCCACCGATGGCTCTGCCCACCCCCTGCTGCCCTTGCACGAACACTGCCTGTTCAAGCTGGGGCTGCCGCTGGGCGAGCTGTGGTACCTGAAGGAACTGGCCGACCAGCTGCACGCGTTGGGCCGCACCCGGTTCCTGCTCACTGCCCCGCCGCTGCGCCTACCCGGCGCGGTGGGCTCCCCCGTCACCCCGATTGCCACGATCTGATAACCACTACACCAGGAGACCACCATGCAACGCCCCACACCATTCACCCCCACCCGCCTGCACCGCGCCTGCCAGGCCCTGTGCGCCAGCGTCGCCCTGCTGGCTGCAGCCACAGGCGCCAGCGCACAAGAGACCCGCATCTCTGATGACGTCGTTCGCCTGGGCATCCTCACCGACCTGAATGGCCCCTTTGCCGACATCACCGGCCCCGGCAGCGCCGCAGCCATCCAGATGGCAATTGATGATTTCGGCGGCCAGGTGCTGGGCAAAAAGATCGAACTGCTGGTGGCAGACCACCAGAACAAGGCCGACATTGCCTCCAGCAAGGCACGCGACTGGTTTGACACCGGCAAGCTCGACGCCATCATGGACGTGGCGGTGTCCGCCCCCGCCCTGGCCGTGCTGGAAGTGGCCAAGCAGAAGCAGAAAGTCATCATCTTCAACGGCCCGGGCACCGACCGCCTCACCAACGACCTGTGCATGCCCAGCACAGTGCACTACGTGTACGACACCTATGCGCTGGCCAACGTGACGGCCAGCGCCATCACCCAGCGCGGCGCGAAAGACTGGTACTTCATCACCGCCGACTATGCCTTTGGCCACAGCCTGCAAGAGCAGGCCAGCGCCGTGGTGAACGCCCAGGGCGGCAAGGTGCTGGGCGCGGCCAAGCACCCCATCGCAGCGACTGACTTTGCTTCGTTCCTGCTGAGCGCTCAAAACAGCAAGGCGCAGGTGGTGGGCCTGGCCAATGCGGGTGCGGACACCGTCAACACCATCAAGGCGGCGCGCGAGTTTGGTCTGACCCAGGGCAAGAACAAGCAGACGCTGGCCGGCCTGCTCATGTACATCAACGACATCCACGCCATCGGCCTGCGCACGGCCGGCGGGCTGATGCTGACCGAGGCCTTCTACTGGGACATGAACGAAGCCACCCGCGCCTGGTCCAAGCGCTACTTCGAGAAGATGAAGAAGATGCCCAACATGAGCCAGGCTGGCGCCTACTCGTCCACCATGCATTACCTCAAGGCCGTGCAGGCGGCCAAGACCGACGACACCGCAGCCGTGATGGCGCAGATGAAAGCCACGCCCATCAATGACTTCTTCGCCAAGAACGGCCGCATTCGCGAAGATGGCCGCATGGTGCACGACATGTACCTGTTTGAAGTCAAGCAACAGGCCGAATCGAAGTACCCCTGGGACTACTACAAGCTCGTCGCCACGGTGCCTGGCGACAAGGCGTTCCTGCCGCTGTCGCAGTCCAAGTGCCCCATGGTCAAGAAGTAAAGACACCCCACCATGACAACCTCTCGGCAGACGGTACTCATCGTAGGCGCCACAGGTGTGGTGGGCCAGGCCTGCCTGCGCCATTTCGCCAGCATGCCCGGCTGGGATGCGATTGGCGTGGCGCGCCGCCCCATTTCCCTGCCCCCCGGAGCCCACAGCCTGCAGTTGGACTTGCAGGACGAGGCCGCCTGCCGGGCCGCTCTGGCGGGCCGCGACGACATCACCCATGTGGTCTACGCCGCCGTGTATGAACAGCCCGGCGGGCTGGTGGGCGGCTGGCGCGACCAGGAGCAGATGCGCATCAACCTGCAAATGCTGCGCAACGTGGTCGAGCCGCTGGACCGGCCCGATGGCCCGCTGCGCCACGTCACCATCATGCAGGGCGGCAAGGCTTATGGCGTGCACATCCACCCGCAGATCGTCGTGCCCGCCCGTGAGCGCTGGCCGCGCGATGACCACGAGAACTTCTACTGGCTGCAGGAAGACTTCCTGCGCGAGCGCCAGGCCCACAGCGGCGCATGGCACTTCACCATCATGCGCCCGCGCATCGTTTTCGGCGACGCCATGGGCAGCCACATGAACCCGATCCCGGCCATTGGCGTGTATGCCTGGCTGCGCCACGAGCAGGGCCTGCCCCTGGCCTACCCCGGAGGCCCCCAACGCGTGAACCAGGCGGTGGATTCGGACCTGATAGCCCAGGCCTGCGCCTGGGCCGCCGAATCGCCCAACGCGCGCAACGAAACCTTCAACCTGGAAAACGGCGACGTGTTCGTCTGGCAGAACGTCTGGCCCGTGATTGCCGACGCGCTGGGCATGCCGGTGGGTGAGCCCGAGCCGCAATCGCTCGCCACCGCACTGGCAGACCAGCAACCCGCGTGGGAGCGCCTGGTGGACAAATACCAGCTGGCCGCGCCGCGCGAGCTGGCCGCCTTCATCGGCCAGGGCGCGACGTATGCCGACTTTCAGATGAACCATGGCAAGGCAGGGCCTCTGCCCCCGGTGATCATGAGCTCCATCAAGATCCGCCAGGCCGGCTTTGCAGCCTGCATGGACACCGAGGACATGTTCCGCAAATGGTTCGGCCAGTTGCAGGAGCGGCGGTTGTTGCCTTCGGCGGCGCAAGCCCGCGCTGCGGGATAGAGATCAAGCAGCGCAGCGCTGCAAATGTTGCAAAGCCCCGCAGGCCCACTGGACTTGCGGGGCTTTTGCTTTGGTACAGGCTATACCGCCGCGTGGCGCTGCGCCCACTCCCAACCCAGGCGGGCCAGCGGGCCCGCCTTGCGACCCGTCTCCTCCGCATCGGCCGACGCAGCACTGCCATCCGCCGCGCGCTGTGCAATGCCATACAGAATGGCCGCCATGCGGAACAGGTTGTAGGCCATGTAGAACGACCAGTGCCCCTGCACCTCGCGGCCTGTGGCGGCAGCGTAGTCGGCCAAGTACTGCGCTTCGGTCGGAATGCCCAGAGCGGGCAAGTCCAGCCCACCCATGCCGCGCCACAGGGTAGGCGGCACATTCCAGGCCATGCAGTGGTAGGCCAGGTCGGCCAGCGGGTGGCCCAGGGTCGAGAGTTCCCAATCGAGCACGCCAATCACGCGCGGCTCGGTGGGGTGGAACACCAGGTTGTCGATGCGGTAGTCACCGTGCACCAGCGTGGTTTCATCCCCCTCCGGCAAATGAGCGGGCAGCCATTCCATCAGGGCCAGCATGGCCGGGTCCAGCGGCACCGACAGCGCGCGGCATTGGCGTGACCAGCGGTCGATCTGGCGCTCCACGTACCGCCCTGTGCGGCCGTAGTCACTCAGGCCCACGGCTGCAAGATCAACGCTGTGCAGCGCAGCCATCACACTGCCCATCTCGCGGTAGATGGCCGCGCGCTCGGCAGGCTCCATGCCGGGCAACGCCGGGTCCATGAACACGCGACCCTGCAGGAAATCCATCAGGTAAAACGGCGTGCCCACGATGGACTCGTCTTCGCAGTACGCCAACATGCGCGGCACCGGCACATCCGTGCCCTGCAACGCTTTCATCACACGGTATTCGCGGTCAATCGCATGGGCGGAGGGTGCCAGCACGCCCGCCGGTTTCTTGCGCAGCACGTAGGCGTTCTGGCCCGCCGTGATGCGAAACGTGGGGTTCGACTGCCCGCCCGAGAGGGGCACCACCTGCATCGCATCGCCACCAGCCAGGCCCTGGGCACGGAGGTACGCAGCCAAGGGCTCGATGAGGAAGGGAATCGCGCTCATAGCGAACTCACCAGATGCGCGCCATCCACCGCCACCGTAGCGCCCGACATGGCTGCGCCCGCGTCGGAGGCCAGCAGCAGCAAGGGACCATCCAGGTCACTCAGCTCGCCAAAGCAGCGGCTTGGGATGCGGCTGCGCAGCTTGTCGCCCGCTTCGCTGGTGAGGAAGTCGCGGTTCAAATCCGTGACCACATAGCCCGGCAGCAGCGCGTTCACACGAATGCGGTGGCGCGCCAACTCCAGCGCCATGGCCTTGGTGGCCTGCACCACGGCGGCTTTGGAAATGGCATAAGGCGCCACCCCACCGGCCACCCGCTCGCCCAGAATGGAAGCCACATTCACAATGGCGCCACCCTGCCCTGCGGCCACCATGCGCCGCGCAGCCTCGGTGGCCACCAGCCAGCAACCTTTGAGGTTGGTGTCCAGCACATGGTCAAAGTCTTCTTCGGTTTGCTCCAGCAGCGGGCGCGTCACCGTGACGCCAGCATTGTTCACCACCACATCGGGCACGCCCCACGCGGCGATCGCGTCCAGGCATTCGCGCACGCTGGCTGCGCTGGTCACGTCCAGTGAATATGCCCGCGCCTGGCCACCCGCTTGCGTGATGGCATCTACCACAGATTGCAGTTTGTCGGTACGCCGCGCGGCCAGGGCCACGCGAGCACCGGCACCCGCCAGCAGTTGTGCGAAGTGGGTACCCAGGCCACTGGATGCCCCGGTGACCAGCACCAGGCGCCCATCCAGCAGAAAACGGTCGATGGCGGCGCTCACGAGCGGTCCTCCGCCTCGGCCTTCTCTGCCTGATGCACCAGCTTGCGTGCCATGCTCCAGCGATGCACTTCGCTGGGGCCGTCATAGATACGGAAGGCCCGCATGTCGGTGAAGATGCGCATCACCGGTGATTCGCCCGTCACACCCTGGCCGCCGAGGATCTGCACGCTGCGGTCCACCACACGCCATTCGGCTTCCGAGCACACGACCTTGGCGCGGCTGGACTCAAAGTTGCATTTCTCGCCCTGGTCCAGCATCCACGCGGTGTGCCAGATGTGCAGACGCGCGGTGTGCAGGTCCATGTCGTTGTCGGCCAGCATGAAGCCCACACCCTCATGCTCGGCCAGCGGCTTGCCAAAGGCGTGGCGCTTGCGGGCGTAGGCCAGCGCGGCATCGTGCGCGCGGCGGGCCTGCCCCAGCCAGCGCATGCAGTGCGTCAGGCGTGCAGGCGCCAGGCGCACCTGCGCATAGCGAAAGCCTTTGCCAATCTCGCCCAGCACGTCCTCGGCGGGTACGCGCAGGTTGTCAAAACGCAGCACGCCGTGCCCGCCGGTAAAGCAGGCGTCCATCGCATCCATGTTGCGGTCCAGCACGATGCCGGGGCGGTTCATGTCCGACAGGAACATGGTGGCCGAGCCGTCTTCCATGCGGGCCATGATGATGGCGTAGTACGCCCCGTCAGCGCCGGTGATGAACCACTTGAGGCCGTTGATGACGTAATCATTACCATCGCGCACGGCAGTGGTCGCCAGCATCGACGGGTCGGCCCCCGCGCCGGGCGAAGGCTCGGTCATGGCAAAGCACGAGCGCGTGTGACCCGCCACCTGGGGGCGCAACCAGCGCTCTTTTTGCGCCGGTGTGGCCACTTCTTCCATCAGGTGGATGTTGCCTTCATCTGGCGCATGGATGTTCAGGGCCGTAGGGCCCAGCCAGGAATATCCGGCCTCTTCAAACACCACTGCCTTGGCCACGTGACTCAGGCTCAGGCCACCCATCTCGCGGGAGGCATGGGGCGTGAGCAGGCCCGCGGCACGTGCGCGCGCCACCAGTTCGCGGCGCAAGGCCTCGCTGGGGCCGTGGTGCGATTGACGCTCGTCGTTTTCGAGCGGAATGACCTGCTCGGCAATGAACTGGCGCGTCTTGTCGCGCAGCTGGAGAATTTCAGGAGAAAGAGAAAAATCCATAGGGGATGTCCTTTCAACAATCACAAACCGCTGGCGGGTAGGCCGGCGCACTCGACCAGGGCATCCACCACCACGGCGCCCTCTCCGGCGGCGCCCACCATGACGGGATTCAGGTCAACCGACGCCATGGTGCCACGCGCGCCGGCAATCACCTGGCCCACCGCCACGGAGATCTCTGCCAGCGCCTGCACATCCAGCGGTGGGTCTCCGCGCACACCAGCCAGCAGCGGTGCAATGCGCAGCGTGCCCAGCGCCTGCACCACATCCGCCGTGCTGAAGGGCGGCAGCAACACCGCGCAGTCCTTGAGCGCCTCGACGTTTTTGCCGCCATCGCCCACCACCACCACCGGCCCAAAGACGGGATCGACCCGGGCGCCGACCATGAATTCGTGGCGCCCCTTCCTGGTGGCCGCCACGATCACGCCGTCGCGCGCTACGCCCATGGCCTGCATCTTGGCGTCAAAGCGCTCGTAAAGGTCGGCCGCCTGCTCGCGCGTGGACACGCCCAGCGCCACCAGACCATGCTCGCTCTTGTGCGGCACCTCGGCCGAACAGGCCTTCACCACCGCTGGGGCGCCTACGGCGTCCAACGCATCGCGGGCTTCCTGGGCCGAACGGCACAGGCGCAGCGGCGCAGTGGGAATGCCGTGCCGCGCCAGCAGGGCCAGGCTGTCGGCCTCGTTCAAAAAACCACGGGCACCAGCAGGCAACTGCACCTGGGGCAATGTGGGCCAGACCGTGCGCTCTTTGCGCAGCAATGCCGTGTGGTTGGCCACCTGGGCCAGCACACCCAATGCTTCGCCTTCGTTGTGGAAGGTGGCAATGCCTTGCGCACGGAAGGGCTCGGCCACGCTCTCCTGCCAGGCCGCCACCGCGACGGGCTTGCCGGTGGCGGCTTCAAAGGCTGCGGCGTCGCGTGCAAAAGCCTGCACGTCGTAGCCCGCGCCGGCCACAGGAATGTTGATGAAGAACAGGTCGGCCGCAGGGTCCTTCGCCACGGCGGGCAGCACATCACCAAACAGGCCGCTGTTGCTCAACAGCGCGGCGGTGATGTCGATGGGGTTGGTGGCGGTGGCAAAGCCCGGCAGCTTGGAGGCCACAGCAGCTTGGGTCTCTGGCGACAGTTCTGCCAGTGGCAAGCCTTCGTCGTCGGCGGCATCCGCACCCATCACGCAGCTGGCACCCGAGTTGCTGATGACCACCAGACGCCGGCCTTCGGGGCGCCAGCCCTTGAGGTAAGCCTGCGCGGCACGCGCCTGCTCGTGCGGGTCGCGCACACGCCAGATGCCGTGGTGGCGGAAGAAAGCGTCCACCGTGCGGTCTTCATTGGCCAGCGAGCCGGTGTGCGATGACGCGGCCTTTTGCCCCTGGGCAGAGCGCCCTGCCTTGATGGCGATGATGGGCAGGTCGCGCTCTCGCGCATGGGCAGCGGCGGCCGCCAGCATTTCTGGGTTGGCAATGCTTTCCAGGTACAGCAGCAGCAGGCGCACGTCCGGGTCATGCGCCACGGCCAGGGCCAGCTCACCCACCGATACGTCAGCCTCATTGCCCGTGGCGTGTACATGGCGCACCCCAAGGCCGCGCCCACGCAGCAGGCCGTAGGTCATGGCGCTCATGCCGCCACTCTGGCTCACGATGCCCACCGGCCCATCCATGGGCGGAACCTCGATGAACATCGTAGAGAAGCCCGCAATGGCGCCTGTGCCAAAGTTGGCCAAGCCCTGGGTGTTGGGCCCGTACAGGCGCATGCCCTTGGCGCGGGCTTTGGCCATCATGTGCCGCTGCAGCTCCATGCCCTCCGGCCCGGTCTCGCCAAAGCCCGAGGCAATGACCACCGCAGACTTGACGCCCAGCTCGGCGCATGCTTCGACAGCGGCCACGGTCTTGTCACCGCCCACCACTACCAGCGCCAGGTCGGGCACCTCGGGCAGCGCAGCCATCGATGCGTAGCTCTTGTGCCCCTGGATCTCGTCACGCGCAGGGTTGACCGGGTAGATGGCACCTTGGAAACCGTGGCGCTGCATGTAGTAGATGGGGCGGCCGCCGATCTTGTGGATATTTTCAGAGGCGCCAATGATGGCCACCGAGCGCGGGTTGAGAGCGGAGGTAAGAAGGTCTTGCATAACGGTTAGGTGTGTTCATTGGTCCATGGCGTGCGGCCTTCGCGCCTAGCGCTGCACAGTTCAGGGCCGCCGTGCAAGGGCCGCCCCGCCGTACGGGCGGCGTCCCCCTTTCAGGGGGAAGGCGCGCAGCGCCTCAGAGGGTCAGTCGATCTTGGCGCCAGAGGCTTTCACCACCTTGGCCCATTTGTCCACTTCCGACTGCAGGAAACTGCCGTAGGCGGCGGGGGTGTTCCAGGTGGACGCAAAGCCTTGCGCCTCAAACCGCTGGCGAATGTCTGGGCTCTCCAGCACGGCCTTGAGCTCGGTGTTCAGCCGCGCAATCACTTCCTTGGGCGTTCCGGTAGGGGCCAGCAGGCCGTTCCAGGCAATGGCCTCGTAGCCCGACAGGCCCGATTCGGCCACGGTGGGCAGATCGGGGGCCACGCTGGAGCGCTGGGCGCTGGTCACGCCCAGGGCCTTGAGCTTGCCCGCCTTCACATGCGGCATGGACGAGAGCATGGTGTCAAACATCAGATCCACCTGCCCAGCCATCACGTCGGTGAGTGCGGGGGCGCTGCCCTTGTAGGGCACATGGGTCATCTTCACCCCGGCCATGGCACTGAACAGTTCTGCCGACAGGTGCGTGGACTGACCGTTGCCCGACGAGCCGTAGTTCAGCCCACCGTTGCGGTTCTTGGCCAGCGCGATGAGTTCAGCCACGTTGTTGGCCAGCAAGGCGGGATTCGCCACGATGACCAGCGGCCCGCTGGTGAGCTGCGATACGGGAGCGAAATCCTTGAGCAGCGAGTAGTTGAGCTTGGCAAACAAGGCCGGGTTGATAGCGTGCGCCGTGGTGGCCACCACCAGGGTGTACCCATCGGGGGCGCTGCGCGCCACGGCTTCGGCTCCCGTGTTGGCGCCGGCGCCGGGGCGGTTATCCACCACGAAGGGCTGACCCAGGCGCTCTTGAAGCTTCTGGGCTACGGCACGGGCCACGATGTCGGTCGGCCCACCAGGTGGGTAGGGCACAACCAGCTTCACGGGCTTGTTGGGGTAGTCCTGCGCCCAGGCCAGGGGCGAAGCCACGGCGCACAGGGCGGCGCAGGCCAGGCCGATCCAGTGGCGGCGCGAGGTGAGGTGGTGGATGGTTGCTTTCATGGGTTTGTCTCCTGTTGTGGTTGTTTGGGTACCGGTCGAAAAAAGCGTGGGCAAAGCGCCCTCAGCCCCTGGCTAGACCATGGGATCAAAGCGCACCAGCGTACGGCCGTGGTGCTCAAAAAAGCCAGCGCGCACGCGCTGCCCGATCTGCACGCCAGACGCGGCATGGGCCATGAGGCGTGGCCCTTCGTCCAGCTGCACGATCACCAGCGTGTAGGGTGCCAGGGCACGGAACTCATCGGAAGGCGCGCGCGACACCTCGGTCACAGCGCGCACGGTGGCGGTGTCGGCTGCATCGCGCCAAGGCATGGCCGTGCGCTGCCCGCAGTACTGGCAGGCATAACGCGCCAAAGTTTGCGCACCACCGCAGGCGCTGCACTGCTGGTAGCGCAGCACCCCGTCGCGCAGGCCATCGGTATAGGGGGCCGCCAAGGGCCGTGCCAGACTGGTTTCTGTAGCGTTCATGGGTCAGTCCTCGCGAGAAAGCAGCAGGCTCACATGGGACGACATGACGCCACCATCTGCATGAATGAAAGCGTGGCGCGGCTGCCGGATCTGGCGCGCACCGGCCTGTCCGGTCATCTGCTCCCAGGCCTCTACCGCATGGGCCATGCCGCCCGCCACACCGCAGTGCCCGAAAGACAGCAGGCCACCGTGGGTGTTCAGCGGCAGCACGCCGCCTGCGGCAAAGTCGCCCGCACGGGCACGCTGCGCCGCCCCGCCCCGGGGGGCAAAGCCAATTTCTTCCAGCAGCATGGTGAGGGTGATGGTGAAAGAGTCGTAGATGGCGAGGTAGTCCACGTCGTCCAGGCCCAGGCCGGCCTCGTCAAACGCCCGCTGCGCAGCCTCACCAGCGCCGCACTGCAATACGTCTTCCATGGCCGTGAGATGCTGCTGGCGATGGGCCTGGCCCGCGCCCACCATGGCCACGGCGGCGTGGTCTGATGGCTGGTCAGACACCACCAGCGCCATGGCGCCATCCGAGATGGGACAACAATCGAGCAACAACAAGGGCCGTGCGATGGGCTTGGAAGCCAACACCTCCTGCAGCGTGATGGGCGTGCGCAAATGCGCGCCAGGGTGGCCCAGCGCATGGGTGCGCATGAGTACGGCAAACTCGGCCATGTCTTGCGAAGTGACGCCCGTGAGGTGCATGTACTGCGAGGCCATGAGCGCGTAGTAAGCGGGCACCGAGGCGCCGTTAGGCACTTCGTAATCCATGTCGCCCACCTGCGCCAGCGTCTGGATGGAACTGTCGCGGGACTGGCCCGTGAGACGGTTTTCGCCTCCGAGCACCAGCACATTGCGGCAGCGGCCCGAGCGCACCAACTCGCGCGCCGCCATCAGCATGGCGGCGCCCGTAGCACCCCCCAACTGCATGCCATGCGCGTAGTGCGGCCGCAGGGCCAGACGCTCGCACACCAGGGTGGAGAGCATCAGGTGAGGCAAGGTGGTGGCATAACCGCACAGCACGCCATCAATCTCGCTGCGCTGCAGGCCGCTGCGATCAATGGCCAGGGCAGCCGCCTCGTCCATCAGATCCAGCGCGCTGTGCCCCTCGTGCCGCCCGAAGGGCGTCCCCCCCGCGCCGCGCAGATAAGCCGGTCGCAATAACGCATTCATCAATTTTTCTCCTGGTAGTGGGATGGGGTGCGGCGGTCCGGACGCATGGCCTCGGCCCAGCGCACCTGGCACACCGTGGCTTCGCGCACCAGGGCATGGGCCAGTGCGGCTTCGCGGGTCAGGATGCGCTCGTTGAGGGAAGCGATGCTCAGCGCAGCCACCGGGCGGCCCTGGGTATCGAGAATGGCCACACCGATGCCACCCATGCGCTCCACCACCACATCCAGCAGCACGGCGTAGCCGCACTTGCGCGCCTGGGCAATGCGTTCGCGCAGTAGCGTGGGGGTGATGCGCGGGTAGCGCTCCAGTTGGCCTGAGAGCGTCTCCAGCGCCGCCTCGCGTTCGTCGTCGGGCATCCAGGCCAGCAGCGCCAGGCTGCCCGCGCCCACCCCCAGCGGCCGGCGGCTTCCCACAGTGAGGTAGTTGGCGCGGATGGGGTAGGTGCCCTCCTCCACGTCAATGCACAGAGACTCCACGCCACTGCGCATGGAAAGCACCACTGTGTCCTGAAACACACCCGCCAGCCGCATCAGGCTGGGCCGGGCGAGCGGGCGCGGATCAAACCGGCGCAGCGCTGCGGCCCCCAGCACCGTGAGTTCAGGCCCCAGGGTGAACTGCTTGCTCACCGCATCGCGGGTCACAAAGCCCTCGCGCGCCATCACGTCCAGCAGGCGCAGGGCCGTGGCCTTGTCCAGATCGGCCGCTGCGGCAATGTCGGTCAGGCGCACACCTCCGCCTTCGGACATGACGCGCAGCACACGCAACGCCCGTTCCACCGAAGAGGTAGATCCACGTTCATGGGTGATGACGGCTTTGGGTCTTGTGGTGGTAGGCATGAAGTTTCTTCCGATGAAACTGCCATAGCAGTTCGTGCAATTTAGATGCTCGCTGGTATACCGTCAAAACCCGCAAGACAAGTTTTATTCAATGAAACAACTCAAGCCACCAGATCGCGCTGGATGGCGCCACCCGCGCCTTGACCGTGGTTTATTTCCCCAAGGTGCCGCGCCAGTCGCTCCAGCGACAAGCGCGGCCTGGCTTCTTTTTCACAATCGCGCCCATGGGAACCCTTTACCTCGTGCGCCATGGCCAGGCCTCGTTTGGCGCGGATGACTACGACGTGCTCAGCCCCCGGGGGCACCAGCAAGCGGTGCGCCTGGGCGAGTACTGGCGCGGGCGGGGCATGGCGTTTGACGCGGTGATGACCGGCACGCTGCGCCGCCACACCGAAACCTTGCAGGGCATTGCCCAAGGCCTGCAGACGATGCCCGAAGTGACCCGCTGGCC
>RRZU011680111.1_pt1 | contig 13206 bp, 7 predicted proteins | sample 2165561 | NCBI WGS metagenome assembly RRZU01 (sample SAMN10456909, study PRJNA506462) | wastewater metagenome | isolation source: wastewater sludge | place: USA: Moscow, Idaho
ATCACCACCGGTTACTGGAACCTATCGGTTCTATCCCTCCAGCCGAGGCTGAGGCAAACTACCACCGGCAGTTCGCCGGCAACACCCTGGAAACAACTTAACTTAAACCAAACTGCCTCCACAGAACCCGGGGCGGTTCAAAAGGGCTCGCGGCCGGGCTGATGGTATGGCTGGTCGCGACCGTGCTGATCGGACCGCTGGTGTTCCTCGGAACCAGTTTGGCGGAAGACGTGACCGCGCTGATCGAGATGGTGCGGCAACTCCTCAGTCAAGGGCCGCCCAAGCCACCCGCGTGGGTCGCCAAGCTGCCGGTCGTGGGTTCGCACCTGCACGGCCGATGGCAAGCGATGGCGGGGAGTGGCGCCAAACTGACCGCGGAGCTGACGCAATACCTGATTCCCCTGCGGGACTGGGCGCTGAGCGGCGCGGCGAACCTCGGCGGTGGCGTCTTGTCCCTCAGCCTCAGCGTGTTCGTCGCGTTTTTTTTCTACCGGGATGGCGCGGCGCTATCCGAAAGGCTGGAAGCCTTGTTCGATCGAGTCGGTGGAAAGCGGGCGCCAGGGTTGCTCCGCATCGCGGGAGACACCATCAAGAGCGTGATCTACGGCATTATCGGCACCGCGCTGGCGCAGGGGTTCTTATCCGGCATCGGCTTTTTGATCGCTGGCGTACCCGGAACCCTGCTGCTCGCTGTTCTGACGTGCATCCTTTCGCTGATTCCCTTCGGGCCACCGCTCATCTGGGCGCCCGCCGCCATCTGGCTGTTTCAGAACGGCGAGACGGGGTGGGCCGTGTTTCTCGCGCTCTGGGGTTTTTTGGTGGTGAGCGCCGCCGATAATGTTCTCAAGCCTTACTTCATCAGCAAGGGGAGTCACCTGCCCTTCATCCTGGTGTTTCTGGGCGTGCTGGGTGGCGTGATGGCGTTTGGCATCCTCGGCATTTTTCTGGGCCCGACCTTGCTGGCCATCGCCTACGCCTTATTCCAGGAATGGAGTTCCCGGAAACAATTAAAGATCGAGATGCTCTGAACGATCCCGATGGGATCCTGCTGATCGGGGGATGACCGCGATGAACTCAGTCGGTTTGGTTCCGGCGTTGCCGGCTTGATTTGACCTCTCGGGTTGTTGTTGACTGGACCCATGAAGCTCGCGGAGCTTCATCCAATTCAAAATATTTCCTGACCATGAGAATCGACCAGCTCTCCGCCGCCGACGCCGTTGCAAGCCTGCACGGCGCTCCGCAAGGGTTATCCTCCGAGGAAGCTTTGCGACGATTGCGGGAATTTGGCCCGAATCAAGTGGAAAAGTTGACCGGCCAACCGCTCTGGCTGCGCTTTTTCAAGGAATTCTTTCACTTCTTTGCGGTGATCTTGTGGCTGGCCGCCGGGCTGGCGTTCTTGGGCGAATGGAGCGCCCCCGGCCAAGGCATGGTGAAAGTGGGATGTGTCGTCATCGGCGTGATCGTGGTCAGCGGCCTCTTCTCTTTTTGGCAGGAATACCGCGCCGAACAAACGCTGGCGGCGTTGCTCAAACTACTCCCCCAGGAAGTGAAGGTTTTGCGCGACGGCAAAGCGACGTCCCTGGCGGTTACGCGGTTGGTGCCCGGGGATATCGTGCTGCTGGAACAAGGCGACAACATCCCGGCCGACTGCCGGCTCATCGAGGCCTTTGGCGTCCGCGTCAACAACGCCACCATCACCGGCGAATCCCTGCCCAAAGCGCGGAACGCCGAGCCATCCGCAGCCGATGGATTGATCGACGGCAACAACATCCTGCTCGCCGGGACCGCAATGGCGTCGGGCGAAGCCAGGGCGCTGGTCTTCGCCACGGGCATGCATACGGAATTCGGCAAGATCGCGCATCTCGCCCAGACGAGCCGGGCGGGCGCCTCGCCCTTACGGCGGGAGATTGCCCACCTGAGTCGCTGGATCGCGATACTTGCGGTCCTGATCGGGCTCTTGTTCTTCGTGATCGGCTGGGCCCTCGACGTTCCCTTCTGGGACGATTTCATCTTCGCCATTGGCCTCATCGTCGCCATGGTGCCCGAAGGGCTGCTGCCCACGCTGACCTTGGCCCTGGTGCTCGCTACCCAGCGCCTGGCCAAACGCCACGTCCTCATCCGCTATCTCCCATCCGTCGAAGCCTTGGGCTCGACGACGGTCATTTGCACCGATAAGACCGGCACGCTGACCCAGAGCCGGATGACGGTCAAGCGGCTCTTCCTGGGCGAAGCCCTCGATTCGTTCGACATCGCCGCACAAAGATCGCGATGGGTAGAGCGGTACCGGCCTTTCTTCCTGACCGCCTACCTGTGCCACGATCTCAAGGCGGGCGAGCAGCACGGAAAGCCCTTTCTTTTGGGTGATCCCATGGAAATCGCGCTCGTGGAAATGGCGCGGGACACCCTGCCGGCCGTGACCACTTTCCCCAAGTTGGACGAGATTCCCTTCGACGCCGACCGCATGCGCCTCACCACGGTACATGTCCTGCCCGAAGGCCCCACGCTCTTGTGCAAGGGCGCCCCCGAAAGCGTCCTGCCCCTCTGCGGCCGGGCACTGACGGACGGTCACGCCGGCCCTTTCAGCGATGCGCTGCGCGAGAGGATCTTTAGAGCCCAGGAAGCCATGGCCGAGCAAGGCTTACGGATCCTCGCCTTGGCCTATCGGCCGCTGGAACCCCAGTGGCAACAGGGGCCGTGGGAAGAAGACCTCGTTTTTGCCGGACTCGTCGGCCTGGAGGACCCGCCACGACCCGAGGTGCCGGAGGCGATCCGAAAATGCGGAGAAGCCGGTATTCGGGTGATCATGGTCACCGGCGATCATCCCCACACGGCGAGGGCGATCGCCCGGGAGATCGGCCTCGTCCGGTCGGAGAGTCCCAGCGTGATCACGGGCGCACAATTACGCCATCTCTCCTGCAGCCAATTGCGGCTGGCCTTGGACGCGGACGAACTGATCTTTGCGCGGGTCGGCGCCGACCAGAAAATGCGCATCGTCGAGGCACTGAAACAAAAGGGGCATGTGGTGGCCGTTACCGGCGACGGCGCGAACGACGCTCCGGCGCTCAAAAGCGCGCACATCGGCATCGCGATGGGGATCGCCGGCACGGACGTGGCCAAGGAGGCGGCCGATATGGTGTTGTTGGACGACAATTTTGCCAGCATCGTGAACGCCGTCGAGGAGGGGCGCGCGGTGTTCGAAAACATCCGGAAGTTTCTCACCTACATACTGGCGCACAATGTGGCGGAATTGATCCCCTATCTGGCGTTCGTGCTGTTTGCGATCCCCTTGCCGTTGACGCCGATCCAAATCCTGGCGATCGACATGGGCACCGACTCGCTGACCGCTCTTGGCCTAGGCGTGGAAAAACCTGCCCCGGAGGTGATGCGACGGCCTCCGCGCTCGCGGCGCGAGCGGCTCTTGAATTGGCCCCTCGCCCTGCGCGCCTACGGGTTTTTGGGGGTGATCGAAGCGATCGCCGCCATGGCGGCCTTTTTCTACGTGCTCCATGGCGCGGGTTGGCCATACGGCCAAAGTCTGGCGGTTTCGGATCCCCTCTATCGACAAGCCACGACCGCTTGCCTGAGCGCGATCATCGTGATGCAGATCGTCAACGTGTTCCTCTGTCGAAGCGCGGCCCGATCAGTGTTTTCCGTCGGTCTGTTGGGCAATCCGTTGATCGGGTGGGGTGTGATACTGGAAATCGCGCTGATTTTGCCGATTGCCTATACCCCGTGGGGGAATCTCGTTTTCGGGACAGCGCCTATTCCCGGGCAAGTTTGGCTGTTCATGCTCCCGTTCGCAGTCGGCTTAGTGGTTCTCGAAGAGCTGCGCAAGTGGTGGGTTCGTGGAACTTGGTTCGATGCAAAGTAGCCCTTCGCGCTGTCGGAAGGAACCTTCCTGGCAGGCCGGTTCTCTCACGCACTGGGAAACTTTGCGACCGAACCCTTCGCTCTCCTGGTCTGGTCGGATACTCCGTGCCACCGATAAAAGCCCTGCTTGGCCGCCTCGACCATCACCAGATAGATCGCCACCATCCCCGCCAGGATGAAATAGAACCGGGCGGGCGGCGGCACGAAGCCGAAATACGTCCCCAAGGGAGTGAACGGCAAGACCGCGCCGATCACCGCCACCGCGAGCGAGGTCGCCACCAGGATCGGATGGGCGCGGCTTTTGAAGGGGTTGCCACGGGTGCGGATGATGAAGATCACCAGCACTTGGGTGGACAGCGACTCGACAAACCAGCCGGTTTGAAACAGCGTTTCGTCGGCTTTCAGCACGACCAACATGACATAGAAGGTCAGAAAGTCGAACGCCGAGCTGATGGGGCCGATCACCAGCATGAAATCGCGGATAAAGCTCATGTCCAGGACGTGCGGCTTGCGCAGGTCCTCGGCATCCACCTGATCCAGCGGGATCGGCACTTCGGAGATATCGTACAGGATGTTGTTGAGCAGGATCTGGGTCGGCAGCATCGGCAGGAAGGGCAGGAACAGCGCCGCGCCGGCCATGCTGAACATGTTGCCGAAGTTGGAGCTGGTGCCCATCATGATGTACTTCATGATGTTGCCGAAGGTGCGGCGACCTTCCAGCACGCCGTCGTGCAGGACGTGCAGGTCCCGATCCAGCAGGATCATGTCCGCCGCTTCCTTGGCGACATCGACCGCCGAATCCACCGACAGGCCCACGTCCGCCGAGTGCAGCGACGGCGCCACGTTGATGCCGTCGCCCAGATAGCCGACCACATGGCCGCGAGCCTTGAGCGCGAGGATCACCCGGTTTTTCTGCGCGGGGTTGACCCGGCAAAACAGGTTGGCTTTCTCCACCGTGGCCCGCAAGGCGTGGTCATCCATCCGCTCGATCTCCTTGCCGGTCAGCACCCCCGTCACCGGGATGTTCAACTGGGCGCAGACATGCTGGGTCACCAGCTCGCTGTCGCCGGTCACGATCTTGACCGTCACGCCGCTGTCCTTTAGCGCGGCGAGCGCGGCGGCGGCGCTGGCCTTGGGCGGATCGAGGAACCCCGCCAAGCCCGCGAACACCAGTTCCGCCTCGTCGCCGATGACGGCATGGGGATGGTCCGGCGGCACTTCGCGCCAGGCGATGCCCAACACCCGGAAACCCTCTTGTTCGAGGGCGATGTGCTGCCCGTGGATGCGTGCCCGGCTGGCCGGGTCGATGGGGATCTGGGCCACGTTGCCCTGTTCTTCATAGCGGGTGCACAGGCCGATGATCTCCTCGGGCGCGCCCTTGACCACCAGCAAGCGGCCATTGCCTTTGTCCAGCAGCACCGACACCCGCCGCCGCTCGAAGTCGAACGGGACTTCGTCGATCTTCTTCCAGGCGCTCACGTCGATGTTTTCGTGGGCCAGAATCGCCTCGTCGAGCGGGCTTTTCAGGCCGGTCTCGAAGAAACTGTTGAGATAGGCGAGTTCCAGCACCCGCTCGCTGGGTTTGCCTTGCGGGTCTACATGCTGCTCCAGCTCGATCTTCGCTTCGGTCAGCGTCCCGGTCTTGTCGGTGCACAGGACGTCCATCGACCCCAGGTTCTGGATGGCCGCCAAGCGTTTGACGATCACCCGTTTCTTCGCCATGAGCAGCGCGCCCCGCGACAAAGTGACCGACACCACCATCGGCAGCAGTTCCGGGGTCAGGCCCACCGCGAGCGCCACGGCAAACAGGAAGGAGTCCAGCCAGGGCTTGTGCATGAATCCATTCACCAGCAGCACGAACAGCACCAGCAGGACGGTGAGGCGCATGATGAGCAGGCCGAAGCGGTGGGTGCCGATCTCGAAGGCCGTCGGCGGCGACTGGCGGGCCAGGCTGTCGGCGATGGCGCCGATGGCGGTGCCGGCGCCCGTTTTGACCACCCGCACCCGGGCGCTGCCGCTGATGACGGTGGTGCCCATGAACACGGCGTTGGCGGCGTCCTGCAGATCGGTCGCATCGGCGGCCAGCGCACCCGGGCGTTTCTCGACCGGATAGGGTTCGCCGGTCAGCAGTGCTTGCTTGACGAAAAGATCGCTCGCCTCCAGCACCAGACCGTCCGCCGGAACCATATCGCCCGCGGAGAGCACGGCGAGGTCGCCGGGGACGACTTCGATCACCGGCACCTCCAACGGCTTGCCGTCGCGGATCACCCGGGCCCGCACCGATACCGAGTGGCGCAAGCTTTCCGCCGCTTTGCCGGCGCGGTGCTCCTGGACGAAATCCAGCGTGACGCTGAACAGCACCATCACCGCGATGATGAGAAAGTTGGTCATTTCGCCGGTCAGGGCGGAAATCGCACTGGCGGCGAGCAAAAGAATGACCAGGGGATTCTGGAAGCGGGCGAGGAATTGCAGCCACAAGGGCCGTTCCGGGTGATCGCGGAACAGGTTGGGGCCAAATCTGGCGAGCCGCGAACGGGCCTCGGCGCCGGATAAGCCGGCCGCGTCGGTCGCCCGTTCGGCTTGGGGTTCCGCGAGGGGGTTCAGCCACCACGGCTTGTGATCCGAAACAGCCGACATCATGGGGCCTCGTCGTGTGAATAGAGGAGCTTGACAGCATTCATCGGCTGCCCGCGATGAATCGGGTCGTCAGTTTCTTCAAGCCTCCAAGGGGCGTTCCAGAACCACCCGGAACGCTTCCGCGTTGTGGCTGAGAAAGGCATAGGCCGAACCCCAGAGATAGATTCGGAAGCGACGGTAGAGCGCATCGCCCCAACGGCGGATGATTTCATCCCGGGCGGCCTCCAGATTCTCGGCCCAAGCCTTGCAGGTAAGGAAGTAACTGTGGCGATCATTGTGAACCGCCAGCACGTCCATCGGGGTCTTGGCGGCCGCGGTCAGGAAGTCGTGCAGGCAGAGGAAGGCATGGTCCGCCGGAAAGATGTAGCGGGCGATGAAGGTGGGCTTGGAATACTTTTCCCGGATCGCGCTGGCGTCGAGATAGACGCGGCCGCCCGGCTTCAGCAACCGCTGGAATTGCCGCAGCACGGCCGGATAATCGGGAAGGTGTTCCATCACCCCCAGAATGACCATCGCATCGTAGGGCTCGGGCGAGGCATACGCCAAAAAGTCCCGGTTCACCACCCGGCAGGGCAGTTGGCGCCGGTGAATCAAATCCGCTAAAAACGCCTCCGACTGGCGGGAAATCGTCAGTGAGGTGACCTGAATGCCGCGCTGTCCGGCATATTCCGTGAAGCCACCCCAGCCGCCGCCGACATCCAGAACGCGATCTCCCGGCTTCAGCCGACAGGCGTCGATCGCAAAATCCAGCTTGCGGCGCTGCGCCGTTTCCAGCGCTTCATCGTCGCGTTCGAACACGGCCTGCGAGTAACAGCGGGTCGGGTCCAGAAACTGGAGATAAAACTCGTTGGCAAAGTCGTAGTGGGCCGCGATGGCCTGCTGGTCGGTCGGTATCCGCCCGACGAACCACGGTGCGATCCGCCGCCACAGATAGTGCAGCGGGTGACTGTCGCTCAACGCTCGCCGGAGACTGATGAACCCCAGCATATCGCCCACGATGTCCAGGCTTCCGTTCATGTACGCTTCGCAGATGCTCACTTCATCCAACCGGCGCAAAGCTTCCAAGCCCTTGTGATCCTTCACTGAAATCTTCACTGTGGGTTCGTCTTCTCCAAAGCGATAAGTTTGGCCTCCCCATAACCGAATTTCCAAAGGGATTTGGACCTGACTGCCGGATAAACGCTTCTGAATCCGCCGATAGAGTCCGTCATGGGCCGGCGCTTCAAAATATTCCGCAGATTGGCTCATCGATTGTGCCTCCTGATGAAATTGTCAGGACTCGCCTAGCCGCCATTTTGCTCGCCGCAAGCGCGGGTCCTCAGTCATCAAATGTACTCGTCAGTTTTACAAACCCAAAAAAGCTTAACCGAAATATCAGGCGTCGTCGGTACGGTATCGCACGTAAAATCGCTATCGGTGATATACTTTAAAAGGTTTGTGACATTCACATTGCTGCGATCAGCCCTTATTAAGGTCAAAATACTCAATGGCTTACCGGCTAAAGCCGGTAGGTTTAGCTGGCTGGGGATAAACCCCCGCCTGAAACGCTTTGCTGCGGACTGAACCGCCACCTGTAAGGCGCGGCGCCTGAAAGCGGTGGTTTGTACCGCGGCTGCCGCTTGCGCGGCTAAAGCGCGGGCTAAAGCCGCAGACATGGAAATCAATTAGTCGGGTTTAAGTTGGTAACCTGTTTGATGGCCAGACCCGATGTTTAGCCGAGTCAAGCCCCAGAGAATTGGTTAGTTGCATCAGCCACAAACTGAACACCTTGCGCCCGTGAAGGGATGACCGGCAGGCAGTACGGGGTTGCTTACGCCATGGTCGATCAGCGAGGGTATTCTTCAGCCGAAATTGTCGGCAAAAACCATTGAAATTCCTACGCATCGGGAAATACCCAAGAATAGCGAGCATGGACCCAACCTCATCCGCAGATACAAAAACCGGCAACAAAGCGTCTTTCGGCACAACCTGTCGGCAACTTTGGATCATGTCCAAGGCGTTTTTCGCTTCAGAGCGCCGACACAAAGCGCTTGGGTTTCTTATCGTCCTGCTCACCTTGGCCCTGTCCGTCGGAGGGGTGCAGGTGCTCATGAGCTATGTGGCGAGGGATTTCATGACCGCCATCGCGGAGAAGGACGCCCCCGCTTACTGGCAATGGCTGTGGTGGTATCTCGGCACGTTCGCCCTCGCGGTCCCGCTCGGGGCTTACTACCGATGGACGGAAGAGCGGCTGGCCCTGCTGTGGCGAGAATGGATGGCGCAGCACCTGATCAAACGGTATTTCAACAACCGCGCTTACTACCGACTGCGCGGCTCGGCCAGCATCGACAACCCGGACCAGCGTATCAGCGAGGATGTGCGCAACTTCACCTCCGCCTCGCTGTCCTTCCTGCTCATCGCGCTGAACGCTACGGTGACGGTAGTCGCATTCGTCGGCGTGCTTTGGGCTATCGCCGGCACCCTGGTCGGCGTGCTGCTCGTCTACGCCGTGGCCGGCACCGGGCTGAGCATCCTCATCGGCCGTCGACTGATCGGTCTGAACTACCGACAGTATCAGAAAGAGGCAGATTTTCGCTACAGCCTGGTGCGTGTGCGCGACAACGCTGAATCCATCGCCTTCTATCGCGGCGAAAAGCGAGAGCGGCGGGACCTGGTGGGTCGCCTGGGGGCGGCTGTACTGAACATGCTGGCCATCATCGGCTGGACTCGAAACCTGGCGTTCTTCATCAACAGCTACAACTACGCCGCCATCCTCCTGCCGGTCGTGATCGTCGCTCCCCTGTTCATGCGCGGGGAGGTGGAATTCGGCGTCGTCACCCAGTCGGCCGGAGCGTTCTCCCAGGTCTTGGCGGCCGTCTCGCTGATCATCACGCAGTTCGAGCGGTTGAGCGCCTACCTGGCAGGAGTCCAGCGACTCGGCATGTTGTGGGACGATCTGGATGAATTCGATGCGGAGGAAGAGCGCGCAACGCTAGAGGGGAGCCAGGAAGTGGACGACGACAGCCGCAGAGTGAACCTGGACAAGCTGACCGTGCGCACGCCGGACGGATCGAAGACGCTGGTGAATGATCTGTCCTTTGAACTGCGCCGCAATCAGAGCCTCCTTATCATGGGCGCGAGCGGCACCGGAAAGAGTTCCGTTCTGCGCACGATCGCCGGGCTGTGGCCCATCAGCTCCGGTGCGCTCGAACGGCCGCCGGGGCGAGACATCATGTTTCTCCCCCAACGTCCCTACATGATCGACGGCAACCTGCGCGATCAGTTGCTCTACCCGTATCCCGATCATGGCATTAGCGACGAGCAAATCCTCGATGTGGTGGGCAAGGTCAATCTGGCGGATGTGTTGGACCGTGTGGACGGCGATCTGGATCGCGTGATCGACTGGATCAACGTGCTTTCGATCGGGGAACAACAGCGCGTGGCCTTCGCGCGACTCTTCTTACGAATCCCCAAGTTTGCATTCCTGGACGAGGCCACCAGCGCGCTCGATGAAGACAATCAGGAGCGGTTGTATCAACTGCTCAAGGAATCCCGTATCGGCTTCATCAGCGTCGGACACCGCACCACTTTGATCGAATATCATGATCGCGTCCTGCAACTGGACCGTTCAGGGAGCTGGGAAATAACGGAGGGGACTCAACCGGGGAAATCCAAACCTGCCCCCGTCGATGTCGTTGCGGCGCCAGGGTTTGAACGTCAACATATTCATTAGCTAGACTAGACTCACCAAGAGGATATCCGGCACAAAAGATGCTTAACCTCAACAAGTTGGTAGGCTGTAGGCAAGGCAATCACTCTGGAGAAGACGTTATGGCCCACCACGAAATTTCCGATGATTTTTGGAACCGAGTGGAACTCTTGCTGGAACCGTTCAAGCGGAAAAAGCCGGGAGGCAGCCCGCCCGTGGATTCCGGCGCATCTTGAACGGTATTTTCCACCTCCTCGAGACGGGCTGTCAGCGGGGCTATCTACCCGCATGCTATGGTTCCATAAGTGCGGTTCACGAGCACTTCCAGAGGCGGGTGCATGCCGGGGTGTTTGCCGAAATTTTCCGTTTGTCCGTTGAAGGCCATCAAGAGTTGAACGGGATTGAATGGGAAGGGCAGGCCATGGACGGGGCGTCGATGCAAGCTCCCGTGCGGGGTCAGCCCGCCTGCCTCGAAGGCGAGGCCTTGGGGCGCAACCCGACGGATCGGGGACGAAGTGGAAGCAAGCCCCATCTCCATGTCGATCAACAGGGCATACCGCTGGGAGTCACCCCGATCAGCGCCAACGTGCACGATAGCCGGTCGATCTCCCCGACCTTGGCCACGGCTGTCCTCTCGCGGCCCGACCCGACGCCCGATCAGCCGCAGCACCTGCGCTTGGACAAGGGGCACGACTACCCCCGGTCGAGCGAGGGGTGAAAGAACACGCCTATATTCCCCCCATTCGCCGCATCGGTGAGGAAAAACTCGCGGACGGGAAGAAAGCTCATCCCGCTCGGCGCTGGGTGGTGGACATCACCCAACCACACTGCCCTCATAGAAGCATCAAGTTCCGATTGTCCTATCATTGACATCACGGCCCTGCTGAAACTTGTTGAGGTGGTTGGCAAGTTGCGGGCCGCTCCCTGCTTGCCCGAAGAGGAAGGTGCCCCATGTCGACCCGAACGGTTCCCCCCCGCCTATAACCCGCCAACCTCCCCCGGTGTGGACGCGGTTGCCGCCGGCCAACCGACAACGCGTGGTGGCGCTGCTCAGCCAGCTGGTGGAACGGTGGCTCGCCGCCCGCCCTCGACCGGAGGAGAGCCGTAATGGTTCCGCAACCGGTGGTTGAGTGGGCGCCGCGGTGGCGGTCGGAGAAGATTCAGTCGCGGCATCTGGAGCGGTTGGCGGTGGTTTACGTGCGCCAATCCACCGTTCAGCAGGTGCTGGATCATCAAGAGTCCACCCGCTTGCAGTACGGTCTGGTCAACCAGGCGGCGGCCTTGGGCTGGCCGGCGAGCCGGGTGTTGGTCATCGATGACGACCTGGGCAAATCCGGCGCGAGCGCGGCGGGCCGGGCGGGCTTTGGCCGGCTGGTCAGCGAAGTCGGCTTGGATCATGTGGGACTGATCCTGGGCTTGGAGATGTCGCGGCTGGCCCGTTCGTCCAAGGATTGGTATCAACTGCTGGAAATCTGCGCCCTGTTTGGGACGCTGATTGCCGATCTCGATGGAGTCTACGATCCGAGCCAGTACAACGATCGCTTGCTGTTGGGGCTGAAAGGCACGATGTCGGAAGCCGAACTGCATGTCCTCAAGCAACGCTTGCACCACGGCAAGCTGAACAAGGCGCGCCGGGGCGAGTTGGCCTTCGCCCTGCCGATCGGCTACGTCCGCCACCCCTCGGGCGAGGTGGGCTTCGACCCGGACGAGCAGGTGCAGCACGTCGTGCGCCTGATCTTCCACCAGTTCGGCGAGGTGGGCACGTTGCACGCGCTGCTGCGCTACCTGCTCCACCACGACATCCGCCTGGGGGTGCGGGTTCGCGAAGGCGTCGCCAAAGGGACGCTGGAGTGGCGCCGCCCCAGCCGGATGACACTGCAAAATCTGCTCAAAAATCCCCTGTATGCGGGCGCCTACGCCTATGGCCGCCGGCAGGTGGACCCGCGCAAGCACCAGCCCGGCCGCCCGCGCACGGGGCGGGTGACCTGCGGACCCGAACGCTACCACGCGCTGATTCCCGATCGCGTGCCCGCCTATGTCAGTTGGGCGGAGCACGAACGCCATCAAGCGCAACTGGCGGCGAACCGGGCCCGGGCCGAGGCGCGCGGGGCGGCGCGGCCGGGCGCCGCGCTGCTGGCCGGTCTGCTCGTCTGTGGCCGCTGTGGCGCCCGGATGTGCGTGCGCTATGGGGGAACCCCGCCGCTCCACAGCTACACCTGCAGTCGCCGGTCGACCGACTACGGCGAACCCGCCTGCCAGTATCTGCCGGGGCCGGCCCTGGACGCGTTCGTCAGCCGGCAGGTCCTCGAGGCGCTGGCGCCGGCGGCGCTGGAACTCTCGTTGGCGGCGGCGGCCCACCTGGAGCAGGAACGGGCGGCGCTCGATCGGCTGTGGTGGCAACGGCTGGAGCGCGCGGCGTTTGCCGCGGACCGCGCCGCCCGTCACTACCGGCTGTGCGAGCCGGAAAACCGGCTGGTGGCCCGCCCGTTGGCCCAGGAGTGGGAGGCCGCGCTGGCCACCCAGCAGCGCCTGCAAGAGAATTACCGGCGCTTTTGCTCCCAGCAACCGCCGGCGCTGTCGGCGACCGAACGGGAAGCCGTCCGCCAGCTCGCGCAGGATCTGCCGGCGCTCTGGCAGGCGCCCACCACGACGGCGGTGGAACGCAAGGCGCTGATCCGCGAGGTGATCGAGCGCATCGACGTCGCGAACGAGGGCCACAGCGAACGGCTGCACGTGACCCTGCGGTGGGCGGGAGGCCATCAAACCACCGGGGTCGTCATTCACCCGGTGGGCCGGTTGGCACACCTCGGTCATTACCCCCAACTCTGCGCGCGCGTCCGTCAGTTGGCGCAACAGGGCTGCAAAGCCACAGCGATCGCCGACCGCCTGCAGCAGGAAGGCTATCATCCGCCGAAAACCGCCGAACGGTTCCGTCCCGAGACGATCCGCGCCTTGCTCCAGCGACTGGGTACCCGCCAGCCACGCCCCCGACGCGCGGCCCCGCTCCCGCC
>RRZU010645853.1_pt1 | contig 13205 bp, 8 predicted proteins | sample 2165561 | NCBI WGS metagenome assembly RRZU01 (sample SAMN10456909, study PRJNA506462) | wastewater metagenome | isolation source: wastewater sludge | place: USA: Moscow, Idaho
AATACCATATCTCAAAACTCCTCCTATTTGTGGATGAGCTTCAAATATTGTTACATCATATCCCCTAAAAGTTAATATAAATGCTATAGTTATTCCAGCAGGTCCTCCTCCAATTATAGCTACTTTTGATTTCTTAGTTTCTGTTCTATGTATTCTAAAATCTAAACTTTCTATGTACTTTGTCGATATTTCATTTTCGATGTCACCAAATTTAACACCATATGTCTTTTTATTTAGGACACACATTCCTTCACATTGCTTTTCATGGGGACAAACTAATGAACATACAATGGAAAGTGGATTATTTTTAAACAAAATATCTCCTGCTCTCAATAATTTATTATCCAAATACATTTGTATTATATCTCTAACTTTAGTGTCTACTGGACATCCTTTTTCACAAAAAGGAATTTTACAATTTAAACATCTATAAGCCTCTTGAATATTGACTTCTCTATTGATTTCTTTATGTTCCACTTTATTATTCCTCCTAAAAAGATAAAAAAGGCACTTTGTGCCCTCCTTAATATGTATTATTGATTGTTATTTGATTGCTTTAATGGTTCTATTGGCTTCTCAGATGAATTTGCCCCACCATCAGTAGATTTTATTGAATTTTCTTCTTCACCTAAATTATTTAAATTTGATAATGTACTATTAAATTTACCAAATAAAACATCAATATTTTCAGATGAAACATCTATCTTGTATCCTTTAGGTGTTTCTATGACTTTAAATGTAGTCTCATTTTTTGATTTTGGAACACTCTCAGACTCTAGTATCTTTTTAAACTCATCTTCTACAGATAACTTTGACCCTTTTCCAGAAAATGCTTCTTGGAATAATTTTTGATATATTGTTAAAAACACTTTTTGGACGTCTATGTTTTCAACAGAAACTTTCACATCATAAGAATTATCAGGTTGTTTCTCAGAACTTATTATCTCATATTTCATATTTTTAAATAATGATTCAAAAAAAAGTTGTTGAGTTTTATTATCATATTTTAAATTCATATCTTTTGAAAATTCATCATTAATAGTATACTTAGCTGCTTGTTCAAATTTCTTAGTTTGAATACTTTTAATAAATTTATCTACTGTCATTTTTGGATCTTTTCCACAACTTACAATTAGCAGCAATGTTAATAATAATAATCCCAATTTTTTCATCTAGAACACTCCTCAACGTCTTATTTTCTTTTTATCTATTCCACTGACTTAATTTTACATTATTTATCAATAATAGTCAAGAATATTCTATTTTTTATCACTAATCAACTTTTCTATTTTTTTTATTTTTTTAACCATTTCTGGAACTTTTCCCATAGCCATTTTAATTCTTAAATCTTCCATATGCTCCCTAAGTGGATAACCAGACATTTTAGAATTATCTAGAACATCATTTGTAACTCCTGATTTTGCAGCAATAACTACATTTGATCCTATTTTCAAATGTCCTGCAACACCTACTTGACCAGCTAATGTTGTATTATCGCCAACTTCTACACTTCCAGATATACCAGTTTGTGCCACAATCAAACAATTTTCACCAATTATGTCATTATGTGCAATATGTACTAAATTATCTATCTTAGTTCCTCTCTTTATAACTGTTTCTCCAATTGCTCCTCTATCAATACAAGTATTTGCTCCTATTTCTACATCATCTTCTATTACTACAGTTCCTATTTGTTCAATTTTAATATTTTGTCCTTTAACTTTAACAAAACCAAATCCATCAGATCCTATAACTGCACCTGGTTGAATAATAACATTATCTCCTATTATTGTAAATTCTCTGATAGTTACATTTGGATATATTATACAATTTTTACCTATTTTTACTCCTTCCAAAATATTTACATTAGGATATATATTCGTATCTTCTCCTATTTTAACACTGTGACCTATGTATGTATTTATTTTTGATACACATGCATTTTTAGAGATATCGGCAGTCTCTTCTATTTGATTCTCTATTTTTTTAATTTTTGGTTTAAAGTAATTCAATAATATAGGCATTAAATTTCTAGGATTTTCATTTACAACAATATATGTTTGATCTTTTTTTAGTAATTCTAGCCCATGTGGAACTATTATTGCAGTGGCATTCGTTTCATCTATATGCTTTAATATTTTCTCATCTGAGGCAAATGTCAAATCTCCTTTTTTTGCTTGAAAAAAAGGAGATAGTTTAACTATCTCTAAACTATCATCCCCAAAAATTTCTCCATTTAATAATTTTGCTATATCTTTTATATCGAACATGAAAACAACTCCTTAAATGAACTTTTTTATAACTTTGCTTAAATCAAAAAACTAAAAAGTTTGACCAAAACTAAAGTAGAATTTACCACTTTCTTTTTCTCCACCTGGTGTAATTGGATCTAATGGCCAACCATAATCAAATCTTAAAGGCCCAACAGGTGTATTTAATCTTACTCCTATACCTACACCCTTCTTTAAATCTTTAAATTGATTTGCTGAATTTCTATCAGGCAATTTTGCAGATGTTTGCCAAGCATTTCCCATATCAAAGAATCCAACAATTTGCATGTACTTATTAATTTGTGTTCTATTTTCAATACTTAAATGAAATTTATTGTAACCATCAAATTCTCCTGAATCATATCCTCTAATAGATTCTGCTCCACCAACACTAAATCTAAGTGACTCTGGTGTATCTTTACCTGTATATCCCCAAACTGCTCTATATGCCATAACATTTGCATCTTTAAAAAATGTTCTGTGGTATCCTCTTAAATCTAATTCTACTTGACTATAACTTCTTGGATCACTTATTAATTCTCCAAATTCATAACTTGCTGTAGAATAAATTCCAGATTGTGGATTGAAACTATTATTTCTACTATCATAAATAATACTAGGAGTTATTGCAACTAAATTGTATCTTTCTCTTATGTCGTTATCTGCTTCTGTTTCTTTTACATTTTCATATCTTAAAGCTGTTCTTACATATATTTTATCATTAAGTCCTTTACCTAATGTGAATCTAGTTCCAGTTTTTCTAACTTTCATCAAGTCACTTCCAGTAGCATCCTCATCTTTAGATTCTCTCCAATAAACTGTCCAACCACCTTGTAATCTATCAGTTCCTTTTATCCAAGGATCAAATAATCCAATTTCTACTGTTTTATTTCCTTTATTTGACATTTCAACATTAAAAGTTGCCTCTTGTCCTTTACCTAAAAAGTTTGTATCTGAGAATTTTATACCTCCAACTATTCCAACTGATGTTCCATATGAAATACTTCCATTAATTGATGCTGTTGGTCTTTCTTCTACTAAAAAATCTACAACTCTAGCATTTGCATCACTATCCACACTTCTAATAGTAGGTTCTATTGATGTAAATAAACCAGTTCTATATAATTCTCTTATTGTTCCTTCTATATTTTCTTTATTATACACTTGACCTTCTTGTAATTTTTGAACTCTTTCAAATAAATAATTTTGTGTTCTTAGATTAGAATTACTAGGACTTCTTCTTTCACCTTCTTTTTTAGGATTTATCTTACTATATGTTATCTCTGTAATTATACCTTCCGTTAAATCTAGAACTATTTTCCCATCTTTACCAACATTTATATTTTCTATTCTAGCAAGTGAATATCCTGCATCATTATATTTTTTTATAATTCCATTTTTTTGTGGATCTAATAAATTACCATTAAGAACTTCACCTTCTTTTATTCCTAAAGCTTTTTTTAGCTCCTCTTCTGTATATAATGTTTGACCACTTATTTCAACTTTTGAAACAACTGGATTTTCAACAACAACATAATTTACTGAAATCGTGTTGTCTGCTTTTCTTTCTACTTTTGGCTCTACACTTTCAAAATACCCTGTGTCAAATAATGCTTTTGAACCATTAATAACATCTTGTGGTACAAAATATTCACCTACTTTTATAGGTATTTTTGAAATATAATCAGAAGCATTTTTGGCACCTGTTATCTCAACAGAGGTTACTACAAACTCTGTTTTTTTTGAATAATCTTGTTTTGATTCAGCTTGCTTAGCTAAATTTAAAGCACCATTTACTTCATCGACTTCTATTACTAAATTTACTTTTCCTTCAGATATTTTAGGATAAATATTTACATTTGATACATAACCTAATTCTTTTAGTGCAAGATAAATATCGCTTAAACTCTTATTTGAATAAGAATCTCCTGTTTTTACTGGTAACTTAGTTTCTAAAAAATCACTTGGTAACTCCTTCAAATTTGAAAAAGTTATATCCCCAATTACATAATTACCTTCTGCCATTACTGAAACATTCATTGCAACAAATAACGTTGCTACTAGTAAAAATGCTTTAATCTTATTTTTCATATTTCCTCCTAAAATTATTCACTTAATTTTTCTAATTTTGGCTTCGGTACAATTCTACGAAGCATTTCTTCAAAGCTATCAAATCTTGCTGAAAAATCAAAACCACCATAATAATTAAGTTTATTTGACTCATTTGTATTACTGTTTGATGATATTGCTAATTTTTCCACTCCTAAGTTTATCCCTAAACTTTGATTAACTTTATAGTTTAACCAAAAATTATAATTCATAGGCATAGTTGCTGTCGCCTGACTACTTTGTATCGGAAATGTTAGATTTAAATTCCAAAATAATTTGTCTTTATAAATATTATCCTGTATGTATAAAGTTGTCGTACTCCCATTTCTTAATAAATTATAATCTCCTTTTGCCATTTCTGTTGCAAAATTTGTTTTTATACTAAAATTTGTTAATCCCAATGTTCTTTCAATTTTATCAGTTACTGGAGAAAAAATCAACTGATTTATAGCAGCATCTAAAACTGAACCTACCAAACTCTGATTAGTAGTACTTTTTTCATTAAGTTGAGTATCATCACTTGCGCTTTTAACGTTGAATGCTAGCAGTGATAATATTTGATCTTTTGTCAATCCAGAACTTGATTTAAAACTAATATTTGGATTGTTAACAGGACCATTTACAATCATATCTATATATTCTCCATCAACTGTGGTTGTTGCCGTTATTGAAACAAATGGATTTGAATCCATTATATTTGCTATTGGATCTGTAAATCTAATTTCTGCTACTTCTAGATTGAATTTTTTATTATTTAATTCTAAACTACCCTTTTTTAAATGGTAATTTCCAATTAAATTTATATTGCCAGAATCATAATAAAGTCTACTTCCACCTTCAATTTCACCTTTAATATTTTTTACTAAGCTTGCGCTTGGAATATTTAATTTTAAATCTTTCTTCGCTTGGATATTCAAATCAACTATATATTGTTCTTTTATTTTTTCAAGAAATGCATCTTTAATTCCATCAACTATACTTTTTTCTACTTTTTTTATGTTATTTTTAGATTTTGAATTTTCCTCATTTGAAAAAGAAAAACTTGGCACTTCCCCAACTAATCCTGACTCCACTGTAATATTACCCATTAAATTTTCTTGTGTGAGCATAATATCTGATGACAATACTAGATTTATATTTTTACTATATTTGTATCCAATTTTATCAAGGTGTACATTTAATCCAAAATTTCCTAATTCAATTTGCTTACTTTTCATGAAATCTGAAGATATTCCAGGAACATCCAAATCTCCTGTTATTTTAAACACTCCACCATTATATCCACCATAGAAATCATTAACTTTTAATTTTCTATTTATAACATCTATATCTGCATTAACATTTTCAATTTCTGTCGATTTATCTTTTGTTTTATATATAAAAGAATCCAATTTAATTTTACCATTTGTTTTTTGGGGTTGAAATAAAACATTTAAATTTGCTATTCCACCTGCCTGAGATACATTTTTATCTAACTCTAAAAATTTCAAATTAAAATCATTTGCCAATATTCCTATATTATAATCTATTGGATTAAAATCTAAAAATCCATTTATTATCAATGGATTATCTTCATAATCTAAATATAATTGTCCTATATTTACACCTTTATTATTAATTTGTGTATCGATATCAATTTCATTAAGTTTAATTCCAGCTAATACTACATTTTCTGCATTTACTTTTAAATCAGAGAAAAAGCTATCTATATTACCTTTTAATATAAAGCTATAATTAACATTACCATTGTATCCTTTATCTTTTAGATCTTTAATGCTCTCCAAATTAAAAGTTTGATTTTCTGCTCTATAATCTATATTTAAATTTTCTAAATTAACAGATGTACTAGTTTTAAATAACTCCTCTCCAGCATCACCTATGAGAGTGAAGTCTTTTATATTTAACAATCCTTTTTTCAATAAATAGTCCACATTTCCATTTTCATATGATAAATCTATCATTGTTAATGGAAATCTATAACCTTTATATGATAAATTATCAATAATTAATGCCCCACCTAAATTAAAATCATTCAAGTCACCCTTCAAATTTAAGTTCCCTGCTAAATTAACGACTAAGTCTGGTATTCCATATAAAGCTGCTATTTCTTTTTCATCAAGTTTTAAAGAAATATCTGCAAGCCCTGTTTTTAAATCGTATTCACCACTTATTTTATTATCTCTCAATGTTATATCATTTAAGTTAAGAACACTGTTAAAAACATCTATATTTCCAACTAAATCACCTATGTACGTTGAATTAATTGTTGTTTTAGATGGTGATATGCTTATATTTCCTTTTAAAGAATCGAACTTTCCATTTAAATCCATATCCATATTATCTATATAAACATTATGCTCTGGTTTTGATGTATTATAAATAACATAATTTTTAAGGTTAGATTTTATATCTAACACTTGAGAATTGAGATTGTAATTAACATTTGCAACTAATTTGTCATTCTTCAAATTCTCAATTTTTACTATATTATTTTTAATTTTTAAGTCACCATAAACATCTTTAAATCGCTGATATTCTAGCCAAACCTCTTGCATTTTAATATTTGCTTCTATGTCTAAACTTTGTATACTCTTAATTTTACCTTTGATATAAAGATCTTCATATTCTGCTATGTAATTTCCATACTTACTAGTTACTTCAAAATCTCCTTGTAAATTTGAAATATTTCCAGATAAATTTAAACTTAAATATATTGGTAAACTAGCACTATTTAATCCTTGTAAATTATAACCATATCTCTTCATAATATTTTCTACTCTAATTGGTGCTTGAATAGTTTTAAAAGAAGCATTCATTCTTTTATCAACTTCCCCTAAAACTTTAATGGTTTCTTTTCCAACATTAACAACAGCATTTACAATATACTTACCTTTTTTTATAATTACATTTGCATTTAGCCCATCATAATACTTTGGATTAATAGTTTTCATTTTTGTATCTAATTCACCAGATTCAAATTCTTGTGTTTTAAAATTATACACAACTGTTCTTAAAGTAGGTATAAGTTCATATTTTTGATTACTATAATTTAATGAAACATATTCTTTCCCTTTTGTTGAGATTATTATTTTATCTTTACTAGACGGTATAACGATGTTTCCATTTATTTCTTTTGATGTAAAATCACTAGTTATTTCTCCACCTTTTTGTATTTTATATGATCCAATTATATTTGATATGCTATAATCTGAACCCAGATTTAGTAATTTATATTCACCAGAACCTATTTTTTTATCAATATCAAATATCAAATTTGTAATAACTGATGTATTAACTTTAAACTTTCCACCAATAATTTCATTAAAAATGAAACTAACATTTTTAAAAGATAATTTCTTATCCTTTGTCATGATTAAATCAGCACTAACACTCCTAAAATTATAGCCTGAATATTTAATATTTCCTGATTTTAATTTACCATTTACAGTTGCTAGTTTCTTATCTATATCAACATTAACATTAATCTTACCATCTACTAAAGCCGTCGCATTAATCTTTAAGTCATTTATCAATTTGTATTTATTTATATTTTCAAACGAAATTTTATTAAACTCAATAACAACATCTGCTATTTTCTTTTTAACATTAAATAAAACATTCAATATAACTGGCCTATTATCTATCTTTGTATTTGCATCTATTTTTATTAATTCAGGAGTCATTGATATTAACGCATTTGCATTTCTAAGTTTATCACTATAGTCTTTATACTTAATTGTTCCATTTTTTACATCCAGTTTTCCCGTTATTTTATTAGATTGTATTTTAATATTACCATTTAACAACCCATCATATATTTTAATATCATTATATGGAACAAATTGACCTGCTTCTTCAAATATATTCACATTCTTAAAATCAAATAACAATGAAAAATTACTATTCCCTTGCTCTTTTTTTTCATCTTTAGTATTTGAAAATAATGACTCTATTATTGTTTTCTTATGCTTCTTTAAAGATAATTCAATTCCTATCTCTTCATTCTTTTCTTTTGCTTTCCCCTTTAACCCAAAACCTTCTGATTTTGAAACATCTAAAGTTCCATTTAATACTGACATTTTCTTTTCAATCAATTTACTATAACTATAATCTCTATATAAAAGTTTTGAATCAATAATATTTATTTTGCCTATTCTACTTGTCCTATCTATAACCTTAGACTCTTTGCTTTTCATTATATTATAAACATTCATTTTATTATTTTTATATCTTTCAATAGTCACATCTGCATCATATATATTTACTTTGGATATCCTTGATGGAACAAATAAATTAATATATGCTTCTACTCTTTTTGCCTTTATGAAGTCCTTATTTTTTTGATCTTTCACAATTAAATTTTGAATTTCTATTTTATTTAATCCTTTTATCTTAATTTTTCCAACTTCAACATTTAATCCTGAAGATTCTAATATCTTTTCAAGATTATTATTAAAATTATTTGTAGAAATATATGATTTAATAATTAGCACAGCGAATAACAATGGGATAAATACATATAGTCCTTTTTTAAAAAATCTCACATTATTCACCTCCTACAATAACTTATAAATTTTTAAATCAAAACTTAGCTGAATTCTATATTAAGCAACGAAAGAATTCTTTCTAGATCATCATAATCATAAAACTCTATCTCTATTTTTTTATCTTTAATTTCTATTTTTGTTCCAAAATAATCTCTTAATTTATCTTCTAAATATATTTTTTGATTATTGATTGATGTACTACTATTTTCATCATTTTTATTTGTTTCAGATGTTTCAGTCTTGTCAATTCTTTCTTTATCTATAGGGTCTATAATTTTTTCATTCTCTAATTTCACAAGCTTTTCTAACTCTCTTACTGAAATTCCATTCTTTATTACAATTTTAGCTAAACTTTCTATTTTAGAAATATCATTCAACGCTAACAAAGTTCTAGAGTGGCCATAACTAATTTCCCCTTTTCTAACATATTCTTTAACAACAGGAGGTAATTTTAATATTCTCAATTTATTCGATATACTTGACCTTGTTTTCCCTATCTTAAAAGCTATATCTTCTTGAGAATAATTATAAATATCTATCAAAGACTTATACGATTCTGCCTCTTCTATAGGATTAAGATTTTCTCTTTGTACATTTTCTAGAACAGCAATCTCATAACTTTTAAGATTATCAGCTTCTATTTCTATAGCATCTATTTTTTTCATTCCTAACATATTACATGCTCTAAATCTTCTTTCTCCTGCTATTATTTCATAGTATTTACTAGAGACTAATTTTCTAACTACTATCGGTTGTATTAATCCATTATGTTCAATTGATCTTTTTAATTCTTCTATTTTTTCTAAATCAAATGTCTTTCTTGGCTGATTTGGATTTGTAATAATTTTTTTTATAGATATCTTTGATAATTTCAAGACTTAGCACCTCTAATTATAATGGATTTTTTGTTGGAACTCCAGTTTTCCTTGGATACTTAATATCCGTTTTTTTTGTTTTTATTATTTCAATTATTATTCTGTCATCTTTAATCGTTGGTAATTTAAATTTATGTATTTCCACAATCTCTGATTTTAATATTTCAAGAGCTTTTCTAGAAATTTCTATTTCATCTGTAGTCAATTTTTGAGCCAAAAATCTACCATTTACTTTTAAAAAAGGTATCATATATTCTAATATTATGTTTAATTTAGCAACTCCTCTACAAAGTGCGACATCAAAATATTCTCTATTATTCTTTATTAATTCCTCTGCTCTCTCAAAACTAGTTCTAACATTTTTCAATCTAAGCTCTTTTATTACCTCTTCTAAAAACTCAACTTTCTTCCTAACAGAATCAACCAGTAAAAAATTTTTATCTGGATAAACTATTGCTAGTACTAACCCTGGAAATCCTGCACCTGTCCCTACATCTATAAAATCATAATCATTATCATCGATTAAATCCATTAAAAATAATGAATCAATAAAATGTTTTTCTAGAATATCTTTCTTCTCTCTTATTGCTGTTAAATTCATAACTTTATTCTTCTCATAAAGTAAATTCATATAACACAAAAGATTATCTATAATCACATCATTCAAGACTACTCCTATTTTACTAAGCATATCAATAAAATATTCTTTCTCATCTATAAAGTTTTTTTTATTTCCCATTAGTTAAGTACCCCTTCTAAATACATTAATATTACTGATATATCTGCTGGTGTTACTCCAACTATTCTAGATGCTTGACCCACATTATATGGTCTTTTCTCCAATAATCTTTGTTTTGCTTCACGTGTTATTCCTTGAATTTTACTGTAATCAAAATCTTCTGGAATTATCTTCTCTTCTAACTTTCTTTGTTTTTCTATTATTTGATATGATTTTGCTATGTACCCCTCATACTTTACTTGAACTTCTATTTGATACTCAGTTTCATCATCAAATGTTAAATTTGGTGCATTTTCTATAATTTCAGATATATACTTTATATCTTCGTATGTAACTTTTGGTCTTCTTAATATCTCCTTCAAAGTTGTTCCACTCTTTAATGATTCATTGTATTTTTCAAGAACCTCAACTAGCCTATAATTACTTATGCCTAATTTAATATCCTCTAATTTTTCAATTGTTTCAGAAACATTTTTTATCTTTTCTTTTACTTTATTGAATAATTCATCAGATACAAGTCCTATTTTATTAGCTTTCTCAGATAATCGAATATCTGCGTTATCTTCTCTTAAGATCAATCTGTATTCAGAACGAGCAGTAAACATTCTATAAGGTTCTTGTATCTCTTTATTTATCAAGTCATCTATCATAGTACCTATGTATGAATCAGCTCTATTTAGAATTAATGGTTCTTCATTTTTTATTTTTAAAGCTGCATTTATCCCAGCTATAATTCCTTGAGCTGCCGCTTCTTCGTATCCACTAGTTCCATTTATTTGACCAGCCAAATATAGCCCTTTTACTTTTTTAGTTTCTAATGTATAATCTAATTCACTAGGATCTATATAATCGTATTCTACTGCATATCCATATCTCATAATATGAGCATTTTCTAATCCTTTGATATTATTAACAATTTTTTGTTGTATCTCGGCTGGAAAACTTGTAGAAAGACCACTGATATAGACTTCTTTTGTATCAAATCCTTCTGGCTCTAAAAATAAATGATGACTATCTTTATCACTAAATTTTACAACTTTATCTTCAATTGAAGGGCAATATCTTGGTCCTGTGCTATCAATTGTTCCATTATACATAGGTGCTTTATCTAAATTTCCGAGAATTATATTATGCATATCAATATTAGTTCTAGTTAAGTAACACGATAACTGTTCTCTGCCTTCTATTTCTGAAACATCAGTTCTCATTGAAAACTTTAGTAGTTTATCTTTTTCTCCAGGTTGTTCTTCAAGTTCAGATATATTAATTGTTCTCAAATCTATTCTAGGTGGTGTCCCAGTTTTAAACCTTCCTAAATTAAACCCTGCTTTTTCTAATGAAATTGGTAACTCCTCAGAAGATAATTCTCCCATTCTTCCACCTTTAATTTGTTTAGACCCAACATGCATTAATCCTCTTAAAAATGTTCCAGTTGCTATAATTACTGATTTCGACATGAATTCCATACCTGTTTTTGTTTTTATTCCTTTAATCTCTCCGTTTTCGATAATTATGTCAGTTACAATATCTTGAACTACATCTAAACCATCTTGATTTTCTAGTGTTTTTTTCATTTCTCTATTATATATTTTTCTGTCAGCTTGAGCTCTAAGAGATCTAACTGCTGGCCCCTTTTTTGTATTTAATATTCTCATTTGGACAAAGCTTTTATCCATATTTCTTCCCATTTCTCCACCTAATGCATCTATTTCTTTTACAAGATGACTTTTAGCAGGCCCCCCAATTGATGGATTACAAGACATTACTCCTATATTATCTAAAGTTATTGTAAATACTGCTGTTTTCATTCCTAATCTAGCACTCGATAAAGCTGCTTCACAACCAGCATGTCCTGCACCAACTACAATAACATCATATTTTTGCATAAATACCTCTTTTTCCAATTTTTTTATTATAAAATCTTAGTTAACAAATCTATTTTTCTAGTATCTGCTATTACTATCAGCATATCCCCTGCTTCTATCTCTACCAAAGGTTTAGGCGACACCAGTAGTTTACCATCTTTTCTTTTTATTCCTATTACATTTGCTTCATATCTATTTCTCAAATCTAGTTCTATTAAATTTTTCCCATTGAATTTTTGTGGTGCTTCTATTTCTATTATAGAATAATTTTCAGAAAACTTAAAATGCTCCATTATACTTGGTCTAAGGACTTTTGAAGCAACTCTTTCTCCCATAAATTCTTCGGGATATACAACTTGCGATGCTCCGACTTTTTCTAACACTTTACCATGTTGTCTATTTTGAGCTTTACATATTATTTTTTCTACGCCCATTTCTTTTAATATCAATGTAGTTAATATGCTCGCTTGTATGTTATTTCCAATACATACAAACGCTGTATTAAAATTATCTTTGACTATACTTTTAAGCGCTGCTTCATCAGAGGAATCCATAATAATTGCTTCATCTACAATTTTATCATCAATTGCTTGTTGAACCAATTCTTCTTCTGTATCAATAGCTAATACATCTTGATTACTCTCATACAATGTTTTTGCAACACTTCTTCCAAATCTTCCTAATCCCACAACTAAATAATTTGCCATTTTCTCTTGTATGATAAGTATATAGAAATATCTGTATATTTATCATACATCTCCTCTCTTTGATTTTTTGTTTTTTATTTGTATAATTGGAAT
>RRZU010756211.1_pt1 | contig 13205 bp, 8 predicted proteins | sample 2165561 | NCBI WGS metagenome assembly RRZU01 (sample SAMN10456909, study PRJNA506462) | wastewater metagenome | isolation source: wastewater sludge | place: USA: Moscow, Idaho
AATAGAATAAAGATCCTTATAATAATCCATCAAATCACGGATATCATTCAAATTATGTTCCTCACTATCAACAAGTTGTTTAATTCTTGATGGATAGTACATCGTCTCATGTTTTAGTGAACTTAAGCAATTATCAAGGATGCTGTTGCTGATATGAAGACGATCATCATCATATTGAACATGACGACATTCGTCTTCCGCAAGCTCAATATCTATTTTACTTTTTTCCTCTGCATCAATACTCCCTTTCAATGCATCCTCTATTTGCAATACCAACTGATTTAAGCGATCAGAAGCCCTCCTCCTGTCACTTAGAGACTGATTCTTCCAAAGTTTCTGAATTTCAGATAATTTATCCTTACCAGATTCCTCACTAAGAAGAATTGCATTTACGGCCTTTACACGATCCAAATTAAAACGGTAAGTCAATACACGCCGATAGTAAAGAACATAATAGGCTGGGAAAACTGATAATAATAATAACACCAAAATTACAACAGCAACATTCTTATTCGTTTGCGAGATCTGCATAACACGCACATAATTACCCAACGTATTATCAGATGAACGGATATTGTATAACTGTGTATATACGCTATTATTATATCGATAAACATTCCATTTATGTAAAGCCAAAGCAGCAACTGCAGATTCATTGCGGATATCCAGAATAACACTGTAACTGGTTCTCAAACCATCAATATACCAACTGATTTCAGCTGGCTGAATAGATTTTTCCATTCGTGTCATTAGTTTCTTTCCTCTGGGATACTTCGAAAGATAATACTTATTGAGATAGAATCTTGCTGTGTCTGCAAAAAGCAGTGTCTTAGAATACGTTCCGTTAATATTAGAATAATAGGCACTGTCTGCATAAACTCCAGCCTTGATCAAATTGCTGTTTGTTATTGAATAATGATCATTAGGAATACGATGGTTGGCAGAATAAGCACTTAATGCATAAGAAAATGTAGCTATCAAGAAGGTAAACATGAATTTTAAAATACCCTTAGGCAAACGGAAAGCAAAGCGGCTTCCTTTCCCCTCTTCACTTATAGCAAATATTGCACATACACTAAATAGCTGGCTGGTTTTCTTATATTTTTCAATAATGCCTTTACAGTTCATTAAGCCAAAACCATGAGATTTTACAGCATTTCCAATGGATACTTCATCGCGAACAGACTTATGATCAAATATATGTTTTATTTTTTCCTGTGACATGCCATATCCATTATCTGTTACACTAATTTCAATATATCTATCCTTTTCTTGAACTTCCAGCCTGATCTCACCACCTTTTGGAGTAAACTTCAAAGCATTATCAGATATTGTGTTTATCATAAAAAGAGTCAAAGATCTATCTGCTTTCACGATGCAATCAGAAGGAGGAACAATTAATTTCACTCCTCTGGCAGAAAACTTCATTTCACTCTTAGTGACAATATCCAATAGGCTTTGAATCGGAAAGCTCTCAATTTGCAAACTAAGCAGACCAGGCTGAAGCTGGATCCATTGAGTAAGAATATTATTATCCTGATTTATATGATCCAATAACTCAGAAATATATGAAAAACGAGACTGTCGTAGTTCTTCTGTCTCCTGCCCTTTCTGAAGGCGGTTCATTTCATGAATCATCCGGTCTATAAAGGGCATAATGCTATTCACCAGCAAGATTTTCGCGCGCTGCTCGATATTTCTACGTTTGTTATGAATAAGATGTATCTGCTTTTCAGCATATTTTTCATGTATTTCCTCAATCCTATCATTTACTTGTTTTGTGTATCGATCATTACGTAGCTTCCACTCTTTTAAAGGATTGAGTAAGTTTTCTATTGAATCCGTTTTTTCTCTACGCTTACGCATCCTATCGAAAAAAAGAAGAAGAAATATCAAAAGGAAAATAAGAAAAATGATTGCTACAATCATACCGTTCAAAAGCCTTGTCGAAACATTCAACTGGTCAGCACGCGCTTCCAATAATCTATCTTGACGAGTCTGTTCCTGCAAATCAAGATAAATATTTCGATTTCGATCACTATTAGGTTTATCATTAACAGCAGAATAAGCCACACTCAACTTTTCACGGATAGAAGCTACTAAATTAGGAGCTTTGTTAATAGCAAGATTGCGAGAAAGAGCATTTTCAAGACAAAGAATAGCTACACGGAAATTACCAATTCCTCCATAACAACTTGCCAATGTTCTATAGGCACCTGCAATCTGATAAACATCACCGTACCTTTCAAAAATATTAAGAGAACGCTGGGCAAGATTGCCAGCAAGCAAAGTATCCGGCATATCTTCTACATTAATATATCGAATAGCTTGAATATTATTATGAATCAGGTAATTACGATCTTCAGGTTGCAGCAAATGTTCACTAAGTGCTTGTAAAGCATTAGCCCGCCAAAAAGGATATTGATTTCCTGCAAGAATATAACACTCCATCAAATAGTCAAACTCCTTCTGACTGACAGCCTTAGCTGACATGCCAGTAACAGCACCGCCTGCTCCCATATTATAAAGATAACTTAAATATTGAGCTCTATCCTCCTGGATATCGTCAGGATCTATATCCTCCAATTCTTGGATGAAATTTCGATTTTGACCTACATAATAAAAATACGTAGCTGAAACAATATGAAATTCTGAACAGACATAACTAAGACGTTTTCTCAAATAAGGAGTCAAAGTGTTCAATTCTTCCTTTATACGCCCCAGCCGCTGAAGAGCCTGTTCCCGATAAACATAAAAATCCTTATTACGTGACTCTCTTTGACAGAGTCGCATATTAAGAACATCAGTCACTAAAAGTTCAATTTGATTGTTAGTGGTAAAAGACGCTTCATAAAGTAATTTTGTGGCATTGGCATAACGCATATGGGCAATGCTGACAAAAGCAAGATTATTAAGTGCTTCGGCTTCACCATCCTCATAGCCCCCATCAGAAGCAATTTTTAAGGCCTGGAAAGCTATATTTCGCGTTGAGTCAAGGTTTAGATAACGATATGCATAAGAACGATTATTCAGTCTGTCTACTTTGCCTTGACAAGAAGGTGAACAGGCCGAAAAAAACAGAAGTGCCATCAAGATAATACCGATGACACTTCTTATATTCGTATATTTATGCGCGAGCTGCTTTAATATAACCAAGAGCCTCTACACACTTATCTGTAATTGACTTCCAATTATTGGCAGCAATAACATCTTTTGGAAATAATTTAGACCCCATTCCAACACAAAGGACACCAGATTTTATCCATTCTGTCAAGTTCTCCTTATCTGGAGAAACAGCACCTGTTACCATAATATTACTCCAACGCAGCGGACCAAGAATATTCTTAACAAAAGAAGGACCACCTACGTTACCAGCAGGGAACACCTTAGTTACGTCGCAGCCTACAGCCTGAGCATTATTAACTTCGGTTACAGAACCACAACCAGGAGAATAAGGAACCAAACGACGGTTGCAAACTGGAGCAATCTCAGGGTTAAAATTCGGACCTACAATAAAGTTTGCACCCAATTGAATATAAAGAGCTGCAGTAGGAGCATCAATTACTGTACCTGCACCAAGAATAAGTTCAGGGCATTCCTTAGCAGCCCACTTTTCCAACTCACCAAAAACTTCGTGAGCAAAAGCACCACGGTTGGTGAACTCAAATACGCGAACACCACCTTCATAGCAGGCTTTTATTACATTCTTGCATAAATTAATATCACTATTAAAGAATACAGGAACCATACCAGTTTCTTTCATTGCACAGATAACCTGTACTTTATTGAATCTTGCCATTTTATATTTGAAACAAAAAATTACTTATTATATTATCGTTGTACACGACCATTAGCATTACCACCTGCAAGAGAGTTGACTTCTTCAATACTTACCATATTGAAATCACCAGGAATTGTATGCTTCAAAGCTGAAGCTGCAACAGCAAATTCAAGAGCCTCGCCCTGAGTATCCTTAGTAAGTAGTCCATGAATCAAGCCACCGGCAAAAGAATCACCACCACCGACACGGTCAATAATCGGCATAATATCATAATGCTTACTCTGATAGAATTCTTCACCATTATAGATTAAAGCTTTCCAGCCATTATGAGTGGCACTCAAAGATTCACGAAGTGTACTGACAACATACTTAAAGCCAAATTCTTTCATCATGCCCTTGAAAATACCATAATAACCTTCTGCATCAGTCTTACCACCTTCAACATCAGCATTAGGTTTAAAACCAAGACAAAGCTGAGCATCTTCCTCATTACCAATACAAACATCAACATATTTCATCAATGGGCGCATAACAGAAATAGCTTTCTCTGAAGTCCAAAGTTTCTTACGAAAGTTTAAGTCTACAGACACCGTAACTCCATGGCGCTTAGCTGCTTCACAAGCGAGCTTTGTCAGTTCCGCAGCCTTATCACTAATAGCAGGAGTTATGCCACTCCAATGAAACCAAGAAGCACCTTCCATAATTTTATCAAAATCAAAATCAGAAGGATCGGCTTCAGCAATAGCGCTGTCAGAACGGTCGTAAATAACCTTTGAAGGACGCATAGAAGCACCTGTTTCTGCATAGTACAGACCTACACGGTTACCACCACGACAAATATAATCAGTATGTACACCATAACGGCGCAGAGCATTTACTGCAATCTGCCCGATTTCATGCTTAGGCAACTTAGTTACAAAATATGCATCGTGACCATAGTTAGCTGCACTTACAGCTACATTAGCCTCACCACCACCAGGAATAATACGGAAAGTATCACTCTGAATGAAACGATCATTACCCTCTGGAGAAAGGCGGAGCATAATCTCACCTAATGTTACAATTTTAGCCATTTCTTAAAACTTTAATTTACGTTTGTTTATTTCTTCTAGATTATTTCGTTTGTTTTCTGAAGGCAAAAATACTCATTTATTTGATAAAAACGAAATAATTCCTTAAAAAATTCATCTCAGACACAAAATATAGGGCTGTGCCTTCGCACAATTCAACTTTTATTATTAATTTTGTACCTCAAACACACTATTGTGGACGTGCACATTTATATCGGAATAAAGTGTGTGTTTCCTTGAATTATAAAAAGCAAAATAGCACATGGCTTCAAAAATCAGAATCAAAGATATTGCTAAAAGAGCCGGAGTTTCCGTCGGTACAGTAGACAGAGTACTTCACAAGCGCCCTAATGTTTCTAAATCGGCTCTTGAAAAAGTCAACAAGGCACTTGAGGAAATGAACTATCAACCAAACATGTATGCCAGTGCCCTGGCATACAACAAATCGTACACCTTCTATATTTTAATACCCAAGCATGAATCTGAAGCTTATTGGGAAGAAATTGAGGAGGGGGCACACAAAGCTGAGGAAACAAGACGCGACTTCCACATTAATGTTCAAATTGTATATTACCAGCGCTTTGACCAGGAATCATTTGAAAAACAATCACAATTTATACTTGAGTCCAATCCAAATGGCGTAGTCATTGTACCGTCAAAACTGGATGCCACAAAATTATTCACCGATGAACTTCACGCCCGCAATATCCCATTCGTCATGCTTGACTCTTATATGCCGGATTTGAAGCCTTTATCATTCTATGGTCAAGATTCCTTCAGCAGTGGATATTTTGCGGCTAAGATATTAATGCTCATTGCCAATCAGGAAACAGAAATTATGCTGATGAAACAGACCAAAGACGGTGTCGTCGTCAGTAAGCAGCAGGATAACCGCGAAGTAGGTTTTCGACACTATATGCATGACCATTTTCCACATATTAAGATAATAAATCTGGAACTACCGACAGAAGGCACCAAGAAGGAATATAGCCAAATTTTAGAAGACTTCTTTACCAGGTATCCTCACCTGCATCACTGCATTACTTTAGGATCAAAAGCCCATCTTGTAGGAGAATTTTTGCTACGTACCAACCGTCGGGATGTACAAATCATGGGCTACGATATGGTTGGAAAAAATGCGCAATGCTTGCGCGAAGGAAGTATTTCTTTTCTCATAGCACAACATGCATACATGCAGGGCTACGATTGTATCGATGTACTCTTCAAGGCGATTGTTCTGAAAAAGAAAATTACTCCAGTAAACTACATGCCTATAGAACTTTTAAGTAAGGAAAATGTCGATTTTTATCGACGGACTCAGTTATAAAATAACTCTAAATCTCAAATAACATATTATTTAAAATAAGATCTACATATATGAAACAATCATCATTTATAAAAATTAATCCGGCAGACAATGTTGTTGTATGTCTGCGTCCATTTAAAAAAGGAGAAAACATTAATGTCGACGACCAGATAATAACCTTATTACAGGATACTCCGGCCGGGCATAAAATACTTCTGAAGGATGTCAGGTCTGGCACAAATATCATAAAGTACGGTTATCCTATCGGTCACGCCAGAGAAGATCTAAAGCAGGGACAATGGATAAACGAAAACAATTTAAAGACTAATCTGGCAGGGACTCTTGAGTACACCTACAATCCAGTAATAGATGAGCTTAAAATTGCAAAAGAAAATCGCACATTCAAGGGATATGTTCGCGAAAACGGTGAAGTTGGAACTCGTAATGAAATATGGATCGTACCGACAGTTGGTTGTGTCAATGGTATTGCAGAACAATTAGTCAACAGACTGAAGGCTGAAACTAATTGCGAAGGCATTGATGATATTTTTGCATGGCACCATAATTATGGCTGCTCACAATTGGGCGATGATCACGAAAATACACGTAAAATACTTCGCGACATATGTCTGCATCCAAATGCCGGAGGTATTCTAGTCCTATCTCTAGGATGTGAAAACAATCAGCCAGATGCTTTCATGGAAATGTTAGGAAACTATGATAAAAATCGTATCAAACTTCTCGTTACCCAACGTGTTGAAGGGGATGAATTAGAAGAAGGCATGAAAATACTCCGTCAGCTTTATGCCCAGGCTAAACAAGATCAGCGTACGGATGTCCCTATCAGCAAACTTCGTATAGGCTTAAAATGTGGAGGTTCAGATGGATTCAGTGGCATCACTGCTAACCCTCTAGTCGGGGAATTTTCAGACTGGCTGGTTGCTCAGGGTGGTACAACGATTCTGACGGAGGTTCCCGAGATGTTCGGTGCTGAGACCATTCTGATGAATCGTTGCAAAACTCCAGCCCTATTCAACCAGACTGTAAATTTGATCAATACCTTTAAAGAATATTTCCTCTCTCAAGGTCAGCCAGTAGGTGAAAACCCTTCACCTGGCAACAAGGCAGGCGGCATATCTACCCTAGAAGACAAAGCTCTTGGATGTACTCAAAAATGTGGGCACGCGCCTGTCAGCGGAGTTCTTGAATATGCAGAGCGACTTGAGAAGAATGGGCTTAATCTATTGTCAGCCCCAGGGAATGACCCTGTAGCCTCTACTGCTTTAGCTTCTTCCGGTTGTCAGCTTATCCTCTTTACGACCGGACGTGGTACGCCATTCGGCACATTTGTACCGACAATGAAAATATCGACAAACAGTGGACTTTATCAACGTAAACCTAACTGGATCGACTTCAATGCAGGTATTCTTGTTGAAGGCACAGACATGAAAGCCCTTGTAAAAAAATTTATTGATAAGATCATAGCTGTTGCCAGTGGTGAAAAAGCTAAGAATGAGATGAATGGATATCGTGAAATTTCTATTTTCAAAAATGGAGTAACACTTTAAATAACATATCAAAACATGAGCAACCGAAAAGGATTACTAGCACTTTCACCTTTATTTCTGTTGATAGGATTCATTATCATCTTCACCATTCACTCCTCAGAGCACTATGGTGAAGACAAGAACTTATCATTGACGGTAGCTTTTTTGGTTTCCAGCATCTATGCTATAGCCATTTCTGGAGGACTTCCGTTGAAACGGCGTATTGATACTTATAGTAAAGGAGCCAGTTCCAGCAATCTTATGCTCATGCTTTGGATTTATGTTCTTGCAGGGGCTTTCGCTGCTTCAGCTAAAAGCATGGGAGCAATTGACGCTACGGTAAATCTAACCATGAATATCCTGCCTACGAAAATGCTTCTGCCAGGACTTTTTATTGCAGCTTGCTTCATTTCGCTTTCCATCGGTACAAGCGTCGGTACTGTTGTTGCGCTGGTTCCTATCGCGGCAGGCATAGCCCACTCTACCAATAGTAATATCGGACTGATGACAGCTATCATTGTCGGTGGGGCTTATTTTGGTGATAACCTATCTTTTATATCAGATACCACTGTTGTAGCCACACAAACACAACAGTGTAAGATGAGTGATAAGTTTCGTGTCAATTTTGAAATAGTATTTCCCGCAGCCATCATAATACTCATCATTTACACGTTTCTGGGAGTTCACACACAGGCACCTACCTATATTCCGAAAGTAGAATATGTTAAAATCATACCTTATCTAATTGTACTCATCACAGCTATCGCTGGAATGAATGTTATGGCGATACTTACTTTAGGTACTATACTTTGTGGAATTATAGGCATTGGATATCATTATTTTGACCCTTCTCAAGCTTATGGAGTATTTGGGTGGTTTAGTTCTATAAGCAATGGTATAATCGGCATGGGAGAGTTAATTATTATAGCGATGATGGCAGGTGGTATGCTTGAAATTATCCGGAAGAATGGCGGTATAGATTTCATTATTGAAAAAATGATCCGCCATATAAGCACTAAGCGAGGTGCAGAATTTACCATTGCATCTCTTGTCTCTCTGGTTAACATTTGTACGGCCAATAATACGGTTGCGATTTTGACTGTAGGGGGTATTTCAAAGAAGATCAGTGATAGATTCGGTGTCGACAACCGTAAAGCTGCGAGCATTCTAGATACATTTTCCTGTACCATACAGGGCATTATTCCATATGGTGTTCAGATGCTTATTGCAGCAGGGCTCGCCAATATCAGCCCTATGCAAATATTACCTTACCTATACTATCCATTTGCTATTGGTATTGCCAGTATTCTATCTATAATTTTCCGCTTTCCTAAAAAATATAGCTGATGATGAATTTTATCGAAAAAAATATCTTTATTGATTTGCGTTCAACCTACTTTCATACCAATGAAAAGATGGAAGAGATGACGAGGTATAAGCAGAAGAGAATTGAAAAAATTCTGAAGAATATACAAGAAATGCCCGATGGAGAAATCCGTTTGAGTAATCCTATATTTAATCGACGACTAACTCGAATTGAGCATGATGAGCGCCACGCTATTGATACCTCCATAGAAAGTATAGAATTACTTCAAATCATTATAGCAAATGTAGACAGTATTATGAATCACTGTATTTCACTTACAGGTATCATACGGCTGGGAAGTTTTCTTCGGACTGTAGGTGACAAAGTTGATTTTGTCAAAATTGATAATTGGCTTGCCAAACTACACATGCAACGCATGGCACAATTTCAAGGAAGTATCCTCATCTTGTTCTTTAAATTTGAACCCGCAGAAATTCCTTTTGTCCATAAAATTGAGCGGGGTGCAGAAAATCTGACACTTAAGAGTCTGAATATTTCATTGAAAGATATGATAGAAGAATGGCATTTCAAACAGGGAGAATCTGGATTTGTACATAATAATAATGCTGTTCTGCGACATAATCTAAATCATAGTTTATGCTATATGGATTATGCGCCTGTTGAGACAATCAGTCATTTTTTTATCAAATTTGTCCATTCACTTTCAGAAATAGAAGAATGATGAATATTGAAAAGTTGTAAAAAATTCACTTTCGTTTCATTCGTCTCTTATCTTTTTATTATCTTTGCAAACATGAATCGAATCATATTTGTTGTAATCAGCATTTTTACATCATTGGCAATTCAGGCTCAGACACAATGTGAAGATACCTGTAGTCACATTCATGGTATTGACCTTAGTCACTATCAGGGTGATGTATTTTGGGAAACTGTCGGCGACAACACTAAGATGGCCTATGTTTATCTAAAAGCATCTGAAGGAGGCGATAATATCGACAGCAAATACAAGATCAATATTGATCTTGCTCATCGCTATGGTTTAAAGGTAGGATCATATCACTTCTATCGCCCTAAAATAGATCAAGAACAACAATTACATAATTTTATGGCACAATGTCGTCCGGGCGATCAGGATTTACTACCTATGATTGACATTGAAACAAAAAGTGGAATGAAGACAGAAGAATTTTGTGATTCTCTTTTCAAGTTTCTACATTTAGTAGAAAAAGTGTATCGGCAAAAACCTCTGCTTTATACTTTCGCCAACTTCTACGACCATTACCTTCTAGGCAAGATTAATGGTTACAAACTCATGGTAGCCCAATATACTCAGCGTCTCCCTAAGTTAGCCGACAATAGGGATTTCATTATGTGGCAATATACCGGTAAGGGACACATCAATGGCATCAATGGCTACGTAGACAAAAGCCGATTTATGGGAAAACATCGATTACGCGAAATTAGATTTAGACATAGATAATAACAGATATTATGGCAATAATTAAATGTCCAGAGTGCGGTCATCAGATTAGTGACAAAGCACACGTCTGCCCTAGTTGCGGCGTTGAAATTGCAGGTAAAGTGACAAAATGTGCTAACTGTGGTGAGGTGTATTTCCTTGAAGAGGAAACATGCCCGAACTGTCATCAGCCCAATCCACTATATCGATCCTCTGTAAGAGCCACTGCAACAAAACAGTCTGCAGAACAAAAATTTCAACAGCCATCAACACCTGCACAACAGTCAGACGAAACCGTAAGTCAACAAAATTCTTCACGCGAGCCGGAAACTGTTCACTCAGGGCCGGTAACTCCGCCTCCAGTACATCCAGCAACACCTCCAAATGTGCCGAAACGCTCAGTCACGCCGCCGGTTCCACCTAAAGGCAATTCTGATAATTTAAAAGATAATGAAAAGCATAAAAAGAACAATAAGTCTTGGATATGGATATCCCTGCTTATTGCTGTAATTATTTGCAGTGTATGCTTCTACTTTTATAATAATGCCAAAAATGGAAAAGAAGAAGAAGCCTATGAATATGCAATGCAAAGTACAGATCCATTAGTGCTGAAGAGTTATCTGGACAATTATCTTGATGCTCCTGAGGCCCACCGTGATTCCATCCAATCTCATCTTAATATGTTGAAACAAACGAATGACGATTGGAACAATGTATTAGTCAGTGACTCCAAATCCGCTTTAGAAGACTATCTGAAAAATCATCCAGACAGCCCACATAAGCAAGATGCATGGAATAAAATAGACTCCATTGACTGGGCTGACGCAACGAACGAAAACACATTAGAATCATATCAAGAGTACTTGAAAGAACACGCCGATGGCCAGCATGTTGATGAAGCTAATGATGCAATGAAGAAGATCAAATCAAAAGATGTACAACCTGAAGAGAAGCAGATGATAAGTGGACTGTTCCGTCGCTTCTTCCAAAGTGTAAACTCTCGTAATGAAGGTGGCCTTACTTCTACTGTAGAAGATGTTATGGAATCTTTTCTTGGCAAAAGTATGGCAACAAAAAGCGATGTAGCAAGTTTTATTGACAAGATATACAAAGATGATATCACAAATATGAACTTCAAGATCAACAATGATTACAAAATTAAGAAGCATGAAGTCGGTGATGATGAATATGAATATCAAGTACAGTTTACAGCTGACCAGACTATTGATCGAACTGATCCCAGCCAACCTACAAGTGGGCACTTCCGAATCAATGCAAAAGTGTCACCGGATGGAAAGATCTCTTCTCTAAACATGGTAAAAATTATAAAATAGACAAAAAACGGCAACGGATAAAATCCATTGCCGTTTTTCTATTAACTTTCTTTCATCTCTCTAAGCAACTGCTTTTGGCGCTCAGATAGACTAGCCGGCAACTTGACATTATATGATATAATTAAATCACCATATGTACCATCACCACGATCATATCCTTTGCTGCGTAATCTAACCTTAGTACCATTCTGTGTGCCTGGTTTTACTTTCAATCTGATTTTAGCACCATTACTTAGTTGAATAATTATTTCGCCCCCCAATAAAGCCGTATACATATCAATGCTAACTTTAGCTTCCATCTGCCCTGTATTCTGTCTCTGAGTTCCAAAGCCACCAAACGCATCGCTTGTTCCGCCTCCACTAAAATGGGAATGAAAAGAAGAGCGACCTCTTCCGCCACCAAAAAGATCTTGAAAAAAACTAGAAAATCCCCCTCCACCAGAACTAAAGGAATTAAAATCAAAACCATCAAAAGAACCACCTCCACCAGCTCCTTCAGAACGACTACCTCCGAAACCTGCTTTTTCATAGGCTTCAGCATTACGCCATTGCTCACCATATTTATCATATTTAGCCCTCTTATCCGGGTCTGATAAGACTTCATAAGCTTCATTCAGCGCCTGAAACTTTGCTTTTGACTTAGGATCATCAGGATGAAGATCTGGATGGAACTGTTTTGTTCTCTTTAAATAAGCCTTGCGGATATCCTTCTGGGGAATATCCTTGCTCACTCCCATAATTTTGTAATAATCAATAAATGCCATAATATTTACCTCCTTTTTTAGAAATAAACAGCAAATATTATGCCTAATATCCTCACTTTTTCGTATTTTTGCATGATAAATAAATTTATTATGAAAAAAATACTATCAGTATGTTTGATTGCATGCTGTTTGAACCTACCTGTAATGGCTAAGAATGATAATATTACTCTGCACATAGTAGAAACGAGCGATGTCCATGGCTCCTTCTTCCCTTACGATTTCATTAATCGTAAGCCCAAAGCCGGCTCCATGGCACGAGTTAGTAGTTATATAAAATCACTCCGAAAAAAATATGGAGATAAAGTTATTCTCTTAGATAATGGGGATATTTTACAAGGACAACCTACAAATTATTACTATAACTTTATTGATACTACTGCTACAAATATTGCAGCCAGTGTCATCAATTACCTGAATTATGATGCTGAGACCATAGGCAATCACGATGTAGAACCGGGGCATGCTGTTTATGATAAATGGGTCAAAGATGTAAAATGCCCTGTCCTTGGCGCTAACGTCATCGATACAAAAACCAACAAGCCATATCTGCATCCTTATACAATCCTGCATAAAGCCGGATTGAAAATTGCTGTTATTGGTTTACTTACCCCTGCCAT
>RRZU011663151.1_pt1 | contig 13205 bp, 13 predicted proteins | sample 2165561 | NCBI WGS metagenome assembly RRZU01 (sample SAMN10456909, study PRJNA506462) | wastewater metagenome | isolation source: wastewater sludge | place: USA: Moscow, Idaho
CTGACTTGAAGGATCAGGTTGAACAAATGTCGAAAGAGGTTTGGCTTGGGATTAGCAGCAATCTTACGGCTTTCGAAAAGGTGAAGGTTATCAACCATGTACTTTACGAGAAATATCATTTTTCGCCAGATCCATTAAATCTTTTTGCGCCACACTACTTTGCTTTAAACCATGTTATTCTTACCCAGAAGGGCAATCCACTAAGTTTGTCGCTGCTGTATATGGCTGTAGGACAACAACTGGGAATGCCTATTTACGGGATAAGCTTACCTCGTAACTTTATTTTGGCGTATAAAGACCCTTATCATGGAGATGATGAGGGTCTTCCTGTTTCTCAACGAGTGCTCTTTTACATAAACCCGTTTAATAGAGGGAGCGTTCTAAGCAAAAAGGAAATAGACTACTATTTGAATCAGATTAAGGAGGCACCTCAAGAATCATATTACTTGCCCTGCGACAATAGAACATCTATAGTTAAAATTCTAGAGAATTTGAAGCTGGTTTATGAACAAGCGAAAAATGATGTGCAGGTGCATCGAATTGATATGATACTTAATAAGCTTGCTTAATCAAATTTGATTCTTAGTTGAGAGTTTTTATTGAATATTTTGGTTTGCTCTTTTTCTAGCATGCTAATAATTACATGTTTACATCTACCGCAACCCGTGGATGCCTTGGTTTTAATTTGAATGTCAGTAATTGATTGGGCTCCATTTTTAATGGCGGAAAGAATCTCTTTTTTTGTTACTCCTTTACAGCTGCAAATAATCATAGAATAAAGTTAACTGAAGGTGAAATAATTTGCGAATTAAGTAAAAAGGCGTAACTTTGCGACCTATTTTAACAAAACAATAAAACAACGTCGTATGTTAAATCAGTACGAAACCGTTTTCATCCTAACTCCCGTTTTATCTGACACCCAGGTAAAGGAAACGGTAACCAAGTTTAAAAACGTGATCGCTGAAAATGGTGGCGAGATCGTTTACGAAGAAGATTGGGGCCTTAAGAAATTAGCTTACCCTATCAACAAGAAAACTACAGGTTTTTACTACCTTATTGAGTTTAAGGCTAATGGCGAAACCATTGATAAGTTAGAAACTCAGTATCGTCGTGACGAGCGCGTAATTCGCTTCTTAACTTTCAAATTGGATAAGTTTGCTGCTGAATACGCTATTAAGAGAAGAAGTAATAAATCTGTAGAAAAAAAAGTGGAGGAATAAGCCATGGCTCAAGGACAAAGCGAAATCAGATATCTTAACCCACCTACAGTAGACGTTAAGAAGAAGAAGTACTGCCGTTTCAAAAAGAATGGCATTAAGTATGTAGACTATAAGGATCCAGAATTCCTTAAGAAATTCTTGAACGAGCAAGGTCGAATTCTTCCTCGCCGTATCACTGGAACTTCTCTTAAATTCCAACGTAGAGTTGCTCAAGCAGTTAAAAGAGCACGTCATCTTGCGCTGCTTCCATTTGTAACCGACATGTTGAAGTAAAAACCAGGAGGATTAGAAGAAATGGAAATCATACTAAAGCAAGATGTAGAGAACCTTGGTCACAAGGATGATGTAGTAGTGGTTCGTGATGGTTATGCTAATAACTTCCTTATTCCTACTGGTCAAGCAATCGTTGCCACTCCTTCTGCAAAGAAGATGCACGCTGAAAACCTTAAGCAACGTGCTCACAAAGAGGCTAAGATTAAGAACGATGCTATTGAATTAGGTAAGAAAATCGAGGCGCTAACCCTTACTATTGGCGCTAAGGTTTCTAATACTGGTAAGATCTTTGGATCTGTTAATAACATACAGATTGCAGAAGCTCTTGAAGCCGAAGGTTTCAGCATCGATCGTAAGATGATTGCTGTTAGCGATGTTAAGGAGGTTGGCACTTATACTGCTGATGTTAAGCTTCATCGCGAAGTGAAAGTTAAAGTAAACTTTACTGTTGTTGCTGAATAAGCAAAACGTGAAAATATGGAAAGGCCACCGCATTGCGGTGGCCTTTTTTATTTTTGTTCTAGCCAATAACCTATTTATTCGGTAAATTTATAGGCTATGATATCTATTTGTAAGTTTGTATGAAAGAAGAAGTAAATCAGCCGCTTAATTTAGCATTCGAGTACGTTAACTTCACAAGTAAAAATATTTTCCTGACAGGTAAGGCTGGTACAGGTAAAACAACTTTTCTTCATGACTTGAAAAAAGAATCTGTGAAGCGCATGATTGTGGTTGCACCTACGGGCGTTGCGGCAATAAACGCTGGTGGAGTTACAATTCATTCTTTCTTTCAATTGGCTTTTGGACCTCATATTCCAAAAGATTCAGAGGTTGATAGAGGAATTGAAATACCTGTTCTGGCTGATAATTTACCTTCATATCAAAAATTTAGCAAGGAGAAGATCAACATCATTCGTAGCCTTGATTTGCTGGTTATTGATGAAATAAGCATGGTTCGATCAGATTTGCTGGATGGAATTGATGAGGTTTTACGTCGCTACCGAAACCGCTACAAGCCGTTTGGAGGTGTACAACTTTTAATGATTGGTGATCTGCAGCAGCTCTCTCCTGTGGTAAAAGAAGATGAATGGTCGTTGCTTAATAAGTACTACGAGACGCCATTCTTTTTTAGTAGTCGTGCGCTTAGGCAAACAGAGCTTGTCTCGATAGAACTAAAGCACATTTATAGGCAGAGTGATGCTATATTTATTGATATTCTTAATAAGGTACGCGAGAACCATATTGATGAAGCAGCTCTTACCGAACTGAATAAACGATATATCCCGAACTTGGAAAGGAGAGATGGCGATGACTACATAACACTTACAACTCATAATAGTCAAGCTCATTCCATCAATGATGCTCAGCTGTCTAAAATTGGAAAGGAGAGTTTTAAGTATAGGGCTACGATAACAGGTAATTTCCCGGAATATTCCTATCCTACAGAGCAGGAACTTGAACTTAAAGTTGGTGCTCAGGTAATGTTTGTAAAGAACGACTCCTCGCCAGAAAAACTATTTTATAATGGTAAAATTGGGGTTGTTTCTGATATTGATGATGATGGAATTTGGGTGCAATGCTCAGATGATGATAGTCCTATAAACGTATTACTTGCCCGTTGGGATAATACGAAGTATTGTCTAGATCCGGCAACAGATGCGATAGTAGAAGAGGTTGTGGGTAGTTTCGAGCAGTATCCGTTGAAACTTGCATGGGCAATTACTATCCATAAAAGCCAAGGCTTGACTTTTGAAAAGGTTGTTGTTGATGCAAAGGCGGCATTTGCCAGTGGACAGGTGTACGTTGCTCTTAGCCGCTGTAAAACGTTGGAAGGTTTGGTACTTAGTTCTCCAATTTCATCTAATAACATTAAAACCGACTCTGTTGTTAAGTCTTTCTCCCAAAAGGTGGAAAAGAATGTACCAACGCTTCTGCATCTTGAGCAGGGTAAACGAGACTATCAAAAACAGCTGCTGCTAGAGTTATTTATGTTTGATTCCATTATTCGTCCGCTAAACTATTGTCGAAAGTTGTCAACTGAGCATTCCGATGCAATAAATGAAGTGCTTAGGACATCGATTCTTGGTATTATTAGTAGGTTTAAGGGTGAGGTGCTAGATGTATCTGATAAATTTAGAAATCAGTTGATCTCTTTAGTTGCGCAAAATAAGGGTGATGTAGAAAATAATGATGTAATTAAGGAAAGAGTAAAAAAGGGGTGTGCTTACTTTGCTGAAAAGATAAATGAAATTGCTTTAAAAGGAATCGAAAGTTTGTCTATTGATATCGACAATAAGGCGGTGAATAAGTCCTTTACCGATTCGATACGTAGGGTAGAGGATGAAATAAGAATAAAGTTGCAATGTTTAGGGGCTTTACAATCGGGGTTTAAAGTAAAAATCTACTTAGAGTCTCGTGCAAAGGCGTCAATAGATAAAGGAGTCGGAAAGGTTGAACGAAAAAAGACAGAATCGAAATTGCTTGCGAATGTTGTCAATCCGGAACTTTATCTTGCACTTAAATCGTGGCGCGAAAGTAAAGCAGAGGAACTCGATGTGCCTATTTATATGGTTTTTCCGCAAAAGACCCTTTACGACCTGCTTCTTAAGTTGCCGACAAAAATGGCTGATCTAAAAAGCATAAAGGGATTTGGAGATAAAAGACTTAAGCAATTTGGGCCTGAAATAATTGATATCATTGCCGACTATTGTGAGGATAATGGGTTGGCATACGAGAAATCGTATCAAATTGAATATTCAGAAAGGAAGGAGAAACAGCAAAAAACTGCTGAAAAGGTCGATACAAAGAAGGTTTCTCTTGACCTTTTTAAGGAAGGCTTGACAATAGAGCGGATTGCGAGTGAAAGAGGTTTGGCTGTATCAACAGTAGAAGGGCATCTCTCTCATTTTTTAGTTGCTGGAGAATTAGATATTTATCAAATTATAAATTCTGACAAAGTAGACAAGATTGTTAACTACTTTGAAAACCATGCAGGTCAAAGTCTCTTAGATGCAAAGATTGCGCTAGGGGATGATTGCTCTTATGGCGAGATACGAATGGTAAAAGCGTACCTTAGAAGTAAATATAATCTGTAGTAAAATAAAAAAGGCGCAAAAAGCGCCTTTTACTATAATTTTGGTTTTCTTAATTCTTTGAGGTTGAGGGATCAGGCATTACTCGCTTTGCTTTAATAAAGCGCTTTTTAAAGTAAGCAGACTTCGTGATATCTTCAACTACTACACCTCGAGAAGTAGAGGAATGGACCATAAGCACGCTACTGTCATTGGCTTGAACCACCATTCCAACATGTCCAACACCGCTTCTTCTTCCTCTGCCCTTAAAGAAAACAAGATCGCCTGGTTTTAAGGAACTTTTTTCTACTGATTCTCCAACTTTTGCCATTGCAGAACTACTTCGAGGAAGTTCTAAACCTTTTGATTTAAAAAGATGGCCTACGAATCCAGAACAATCAAATCCGGAAGAGGTTGATCCGCTATAGCGGTAAGGCGTTCCTAGGTACTGTTTAGAAAACGAAATAAGCCCTTCGACAACTGTGTCTGCAACATTAGTTAGCGCCTTTTCAAGGATGAACTTTTCCTTCTTTATAGCAGTAGAGTCGGCCTTACGAACTACATGTCGCTTATGCACACGTCTTGCTGAAGAATCAATAGATAGCAACAGCAAAAAAGCAACAGTCAGCGTTATTATAGTTGTTTTCGACATAAAACTAATTACTCTCGTTTTCTGCAAAAATAGAAGATTATTTTAGATAATCTAATTTTATCGAATATTTGCGATGCTACCATTTCAAATATGATTGCTACATTTGATGGCTCAAATGCTGAGATTAAGGCGTTTATACGAGGTGTTAATAAAATGTTAAACGTTTATGGCAGAGGATATTTTGATATCAGATAATGCAACAAAAGAGGAGTGCTACAAGGAACTTTTACCTCAAATAGAGGCTCTTGTTAGTTATGAGCAGGATCTTACAGCAAATCTTGCAAATATTGCCGCAGCCCTTAAGTTTGGCCTTAACTTTTTTTGGGTGGGGTTTTACAGGGTTGCTGATGGAGAACTTGTTTTAGGCCCTTTTCAGGGACCTGTTGCTTGTACTCGCATTGCTTATAATAAGGGCGTTTGCGGAGTTGCTTATGCGCAAAAGAAGACGATAGTGGTAGAGGATGTAGACAAATTTCCTGGACATATAGTTTGTAGCTCGCTATCTAAATCGGAAATTGTAGTGCCAATAATTAAAGGTGGGGAGGTGGCTCTTATTCTCGATATTGACAGTGAGTATCTTTCATCGTTCGATGAGATTGATGAAAGATACCTTAATGAGTTGGCCAAAATTATCAATGAAAAGCTGTAGGCTTTGCCTGTTAGGAAATATTTATACTGTAATCGGAGTTATTCTCTTTAAACCCCATTTTTAAAAGGTATTTTTTGTGGGCAGAGGTGTGAGCTTTTGCCCATACTTTTTCGATGCCAAGGTCTTTAAGCGTTGATGATTTTGTAAACAGAAATTTTCCTGGCTTGTAATCTCTATTTTGAGGAGACGTATAGTCTACAATAATCTCAAGTTCGTTATCTTTTTTGTTGCCTGCAACCACTCCAATTACCTCCATATTCCGCACTTGTAGCGCTACAATATTGCAGTTTTCTAGCATGTTATTGTATTTCGGGAAAATAGAGGCAATATCTTTTGAGTGTTTTGATAGAAAAAGATCTAGAATTTTCTCTTTTGAATCGACAAGAAGAACCTTAAAAGCACTGGAAGATTTATAGATATGGATAAGATAGTAAGCATCAATAATGATGATTAAACTGTTGAAAAAGCCAACAGGAAGGGCTCCAATTAGGAAGCCGTATGCGGCAAAAAGAGTAGATCCAGCCAGATTAAGCCATCGGAGTTTTAGTGGTGCGCTCATTAGGAGTGATGTGGCAGTAACGAGTGATGCCAAATAGCCGAGCCATGTTAGTAATTCTATATTCTGCATGTTTTAAAAATTTTAAAAAGGCAACAAATATAGATATTATACCTAACTATTGCGGCATTTGTTGTTTTTTTCTTTTAGGGCTGTTTGATTTCTCCCATGAAGGTTATGCTCTCTCGGTCTATAGACACAACATTCAGAGAGGCATAGCCATTTTTTGAAATGGAAAGATATAGCTCAAATCTCGATTTAGTATCTTTGGTTTTGATTGTAATTAACCAACCTCCATGTTTTGTCTGCTTTTTAGTGTAGCTAAATTGTGTGCTTGTAAACATTATTCCTGCTTCTTCAGAAGATAATGGAGCCGTATATGCTCTGCCAAAAAATGGAAGGTAGGCAATGATCGTGTCTTTGGTTACTTTAAGATCGTAGTTAGAGGTAAGATTGCGAACTTGCCCTCTTGTGGGCGAAACAATATTAGCAATAAATGTAAAGCGAGGTGCTTCTATTGCTGTTTCTAGCGAATCGGTTTTTTGTATGCTAGTAAATAGAGTATTCTTGTTGCTATTACTTGCTGCAACTAGTAGAGTAGATGCTAGCACTAAATTGAAAATAAATACACCTTTTTTCATAGCTGTGCATGTTGATAAGAACCGTTTTATGTAAATATCAACCCATTATACACCAAATTTTGTGCCAGGAGGTTATTTATTCTTTAGCATTATTTCGATGCCTTTTTATTTTGTTCGATAGTTGTAGTTGATATAAGACGTGTGTAGGTGTCTCGGATTCCTTTGTAGTAGGTGCAAGTTTGATATGCATTTTCAGCTTGGCTGAAGTTTCCTTCCGGTGAAAGTTGCATTAAAGCGTCTCCATTATGATTTCTCACAACATACACGTAACTGTAAAAACCTTGTTTGAGAAGAAGCGGAATTTCATAGCAGTTGGTGGTGCTATTATACAGCATTTTAGCATGGTTAGAAGGTCCCCATCCCGTAAGTTCTCCTTCTAGGTAAACATCAAAAGAATCTCCCAAGTAGGGTGTACTTAACGAGAACATTACGCTATAATAGTCGCAGTCTGTGTTGGGATTGTTAACGTTTAATCCCGCAATAACCATTTTACCATTATAGTCGAAAGTGTAAGCGTATGGGGAATCGTCACGCGATTTATCTGGGCGAAGAAGAATGTAGTACAGATCTTGTCCTTGTTTAATTGAACTTACATTGGTTGATGTATAGTGTACATCTCGTATATCTATTGTTCGAAATTCATTACCAGCAGGATATATGTTTTTATCTGTACGGCTGTAAAAAATCGAGTTTAATCCTGTATTTACGGATTGTGGCTGAAGGGAGTCCGGAAGTTCAACGTAATTTTGATATACTTTAGTTTTTACATCACGGGTCGGGTTTGTTACGTTTAGTTCTTGAAGTAAAACGGTTAGATTAAGCTGATGCGAGGTCTGATAGCTGCTGTTAGTTGGGATTGTAATAGAGGCAATATGGGAGGCTCGCCTTTCTACAACCATAAAACCGGCTTTGAGTAGCGGTTGTTGCGTGTCCGTATCTGAAATAATAATCATGTAGTTGCCAGATATTTTCGGCTTTACATCGTTGTTTGGAAAGTTAATAGAGTAGTGCACATATCGGGTTAATGTATTGTTCGAAAAACCGCTATTGTACAAAGGCTGCTCCTGAAACCCATCGAGAAAGGTTGCTTGAAACAGGTTTTCGTCTGTCCAATTCTCATCGCAGTGCACTATTTTATACGTCAAATTTCGAGGTGCATTAGGGTGGAGGTCGTCGAAGGTAATGGATATTACCTCGTTACTGTTTAAATTGATGCTAGGAAAGGTGCTGATATTCTGATTCGCAAATATCTGTAGGCTTTTAATCTCCGTATCAATAATTTTAATACGATGCTGAGCTTGGCTTGGCTCAAAACAGAGCAAGAAAAGCAGACCAACTATAAACTTGTGATAGGTCATTTGGGATAGAACATTTTATAGTTGACAATGATAAACGACAAACTTTGTTGCAGCAAGGTTTTAATTAAAATTAGTAAAGTTCTTCTTAATATATGTCCTATAATATAGATTCGTAGCCTTAAATTAATAAACTATTTCTTTCCTTTGTGTTTGCGTTTTCACAGAAAAGGGAAGCCTATATTTGTGAACAACGCAATAGCATGTAAAGTTAGTCTATAATACAAATACACAAGCATGTCAAACGTTTATAAGATAACTAAAGGCTTAGACATCCGAATGGTTGGAAAAGCTGAAACAGTTGTCACAAAAGCCCCGTTAGCAGTCGCTTATGCGATTAAGCCTGCTGATTTTCAGGGACTAGTTCCCAAGTTGCTTGTAAAGGTAGGAGACAAGGTTAAGGCTGGTACTGCCGTTATGTTCGACAAGTACAACCATAACATTGTTTTTGCATCTCCTGTTAGCGGCGAGGTTACTGCAATAAATCGAGGAGAAAGAAGGCTTCTTTTAGAGGTTGTGATTACTCCTGATGCAGAGCAGCAGTACGAGTCGTTCGAGGTAGGTGACCTTTTATCGATAACCCGAGAGCAGGTAGTTGAAAAGCTGCTAGTTTCAGGTTGTTGGCCTTTTATTAAGCAGCGACCTTATGGCATTATAGCCAATCCAAACACCACACCTAAAGGTATTTTTATCTCTTGCTTCGACTCTTCGCCGTTAGCACCAGATTACGATATTCTTTTAAGGGGAGAAGAGGAGCATTTCTATAAGGGAATAGAGGTGCTAAAAAAACTTACCGATGGTAAGGTTCATTTGGGGGTTAATGCTAAATATTCTTCCCCTGTTTTTGAAAAGTGTACAGGTGTCGAAATCAATAAATTTCAGGGAGCACACCCAGCTGGTAATGTAGGGACTCAAATAAGCCGCATTTCACCTATAAACAAGGGGGAGATTGTTTGGACTATCGACCCCCAACATGTTGCCGCAATTGGACGACTTGCTGCCACTGGCCGATATGATGTACAAAAGACCGTAGCTGCTGTGGGTTCTGAAGTTAAAAAGCCTCGTTACTACAAGGTTATTCAAGGTGCATCTATTAAGAACTTGCTAGAAGGAGGGGTTTCGTCTGATAAAAGTGTTCGTTTTGTGAGCGGAAGCGTTTTGTCGGGTACGAAGATCTCTTCGGAAGGATTTATTGGATTTTACGATAATATGCTGGCTGTTATTCCCGAGGGAGACCAATATGAGTTCTTCGGTTGGGCTCTACCTGGGTTGGATAAATTCAGCTTCTCCAAGTCTTTCCTATCGTGGCTTACTCCTAGCAAGGAGTACGTTTTAAACACAAACTACCATGGTGGTGAGCGTGCATTTGTAATGAGCGATGTTTATGGGAAAGTATTTCCCTTCGATATTTACCCTGTATACCTTCTAAAAGCAATCCTAGCAGAAGATATTGATGCTATGGAAAAGTTAGGAATATACGAGGTGGTAGAAGAAGACTTCGCTCTTTGCGAGTTTGTAGATCCATCAAAAATCGAAATTCAGGCAATTGTTCGTAAGGGCTTGAATTTGATGATTAAGGAGATGAACTAATCCATAACCCTTAATTCGTTTAAAAATGTCGTTAAGAAGTTTTATTGATAAAATAAAGCCAAACTTCGAGAAGGGCGGAAAATATGCGAAGCTTCAATCTACGTTTGATGCCTTCGAATCTTTCCTTTACGTTCCGAAGAAGGTAACAACTCATGGCAGCCAAATTAGGGATGCGGTGGATTTGAAGCGTATAATGTCAGTTGTTATTATTGCGCTTGTGCCTGCTCTACTTTTCGGTATGTGGAACGTTGGCTTCCAGCATGCACGCTCTCTTGGACAAGTTGATACGTGGACATTCTGGCAAATGTTCGGCTTTGGTGCCCTTAAGGTAATGCCTATTGTCGTTGTTTCGTACGTTGTTGGTCTGGGTATAGAGTTTATTGCCGCACAAATGCGCGGGCATGAGGTAAACGAGGGATTTCTTGTTTCCGGAATGCTTATTCCGCTTATTATGCCGGTTGATGCACCACTTTGGATGGTTGCCGTATCTACTGCTTTTGCCGTAATTTTTGGCAAGGAGGTTTTTGGAGGTACCGGAATGAATATCTTCAACCCTGCACTACTTGCGCGTGCCTTTATGTTCTTTGCCTATCCGTCAAAGATCTCTGGTGACTTTGTTTGGATTGCCGGACTTACCGGTGGCGATGGTGTTGTAGATGGCTTCTCTGGCGCTACTCCGCTTGCTATTGCAAAGTCTAACCTCGTTGATAAGCTCCCTAGCGCCTACGATATGTTCATGGGGTATATCCCAGGTTCTATTGGCGAAACATCAACCCTTGCAATTCTTATTGGAGCTGCTATCCTAATCTTCACCGGAATCGGTAATTGGAAGATTATGCTGAGCGTATTTGCTGGTGGTGCTGTTATGGGGCTAATCTTTAATGCTATCGGGATTAATCCATACATGGAACTGCCGTTCTACTACCACTTCATTATGGGTGGATTCGCTTTTGGAGCAGTATTTATGGCTACCGATCCTGTTACCGCTGCACAAACCGAGCGTGGTAAGTGGATTTACGGGTTCCTAGTCGGATTGATGGCCGTTCTGATTCGTGTATTCAACCCTGCTTATCCAGAAGGTATGATGCTTTCAATTCTTTTACTTAACACTTTTGCTCCGCTTATCGACCACTTTGTAGTAGAGTCGAATATCAAGCGCAGGCTAAAACGTGCAAAGGTAAAGGCATAACAACAAAACAGATCAGCCATGAACAAAGAGAAAAATTCCTATATTTTTACCTACTCGGCCGTAATGGTTATCCTTGTTGCCATTGCTTTAACCTTGGCTAACATTTTCCTTACTCCTGCACAACAGGCTAATATCCTTGTTGAGCAGCAGTGGCAAATCCTCAAGTCGGTAGGAAAAGCACTTGATGCAGATGCCCAACCAAACAAGGTGGAGTATATCAAGGGGATGTACGAGAAGTATATTGTAGAATCTTTTGCTGTTAGCAGCGAAGGAAAGAAACTTGAAGGTAAAGATGCCTTTAAGATTGATTTAAAAGCAGAACAAAAGAAACCTCTAGAACAGCGCGAACTTCCTGTATTTGTATACAAGGGAGATAATGGCGAGTCTAAAGTAATTGTTCCAATCCGCGGTAATGGTCTTTGGGGACCAGTATGGGGATACGTTGCATTGGAGGCCGATTACAATACTATTTGTGGTGCTGTATTCGATCATGAGGGAGAAACTCCAGGCCTAGGTGCTGAAATTAACACTCCTGAATTCCAGAAGCGTTTTGTAGGGAAGAAGATTTTTGAAGGAGAAACCTTTACTTCTGTACGCCTGATAAAGGGTGGTGCAGATCCCTCCAATCAGCATGGTGTTGATGCCATTTCTGGAGGAACGCTTACCAGCAACGGTTTGGATGCTGCTTTAAGTAATAGCTTGAGCCCTTATCAAGCATTCTTTAAATCTCAAATGAAAAAATAAGCCATGAGCCAAAAAGAATCATTGTTTTCAGCAAAAAACATGAAGCTGCTCACTGGGCCGCTTGATAGAGAGAATCCGGTTACCATTCAAATTCTCGGTATTTGTTCGGCATTGGCGGTAACCGCTCAGCTTAAGCCAGCACTAGTTATGGCAATTTCGGTAACTGTGGTTACTGCTTTTTCGAACCTCATCATCTCCATGATGCGCAATGGAATTCCAAACCGTATTCGTATCATTGTTCAGCTGGTGGTGGTTGCTGCTCTTGTAATTTTGGTAGACCAAATTCTTCGTGCCTACGTTTACGATGTAAGTAAAAAACTATCCGTATTTGTGGGGCTTATTATTACCAACTGTATCATCATGGGGCGCTTGGAGGCATTTGCGCTTGGCAATAAGCCTTGGCCTTCGTTCCTAGATGGGTTGGGTAACGGTATGGGATACGGCTTAATTCTTGTAATTATTGCGTTCTTCCGCGAAATATTTGGTTCTGGAACCTTGCTCGGAATGCGCATTATTCCAGAGTCGCTGTACATCTCGAATGGCGGTTTTTACGCCAATAATGGATTTATGATTCTTCCTCCTGCAGCTCTTATTATTGTAGGGTGTATTATCTGGTTCCAAAAAAGCCGAAATAAGGATTTACAAGAGAAATAGGACTTGAGGTATGGAAAACTTACTTAATATATTCGTCAAGTCGATCTTTATCGACAACATGATTTTCGCCTTCTTCTTGGGAATGTGCTCTTACTTGGCGGTTTCTAAGACAGTTAAGACGGCGTTAGGACTAGGTATTGCGGTTGTTTTTGTGATGATTATTACCGTACCTGTAGACTTCCTTCTTAACAAGTACGTACTTGTTCCGGGAGCTCTTTCTTGGTTAGGTGCCGATTTCGATTCTGTAGATTTGAGCTACCTATCCTTTATCATCTTTATTGCGGTAATTGCTGCAATTGTGCAAATTGTAGAGATGGCGGTTGAGAAATTTTCTCCATCTCTATATGCTAACCTTGGAATTTTCCTTCCGCTGATTGCTGTAAACTGCGCCATTCTTGGTGGTTCTCTATTTATGCAAAAGCGCGAGTACGAAACCTTAGGTGAGGCAACCTCTTTTGCTGCAGGTTCGGGGATTGGCTGGTTCTTGGCCATTGTTGCCCTTGCCGCAATTCGTGAAAAGATGAAGTACTCGAATGTACCAGCACCGCTTAAGGGTATCGGTATTACCTTTATCGTAACCGGTTTGATGGGGATTGCATTTATGAGCTTCC
>RRZU012423690.1_pt1 | contig 13205 bp, 16 predicted proteins | sample 2165561 | NCBI WGS metagenome assembly RRZU01 (sample SAMN10456909, study PRJNA506462) | wastewater metagenome | isolation source: wastewater sludge | place: USA: Moscow, Idaho
CGAGCAGGTCTCCCGCAACGTCCAGACCGTCGCCGCCGGCGCCGAGCAGATGGGCGCCTCCATCCGCGAGATCGCCCAGAACGCCTCCGAGGCCGCCGACGTCGCCCACCGCGCCACCACCCAGGCCGCCGACGCGACCGTGACCGTCACCCGCTTGGGCACCTCCAGCCAGGAGATCGGCAACGTCGTCAAGTCCATCACCTCGATCGCCGAGCAGACCAACCTCCTCGCCCTCAACGCCACCATCGAGGCCGGCAAGGGCTTCGCCGTCGTCGCCTCCGAGGTCAAGGACCTCGCCCAGGAGACCGCACGCGCCACCGAGGACATCGCCCGCAAGGTCGAGGCCATCCAGGCCGACACCGACAACGCCGTCCACGCCATCACCGAGATCTCCGGCGTCATCGCCAAGATCAACGACTACCAGCTCACGATCGCCTCGGCCGTCGAGGAGCAGACCGCGACGACGAACGAGATGTCGCGCTCGGTCGCCGAGGCCGCCACCGGTTCCGGTGAGATCGCCGCGAACATCAACGGCGTCGCGGACGCGGCCGCCACGACGAGCGGCGTGGTCGCTCAGTCAGGCGACGCGGTCGCCGAGCTCGCCCGACTGTCCGCCGACCTGCGCGAGAAGGTCTCGGCCTTCACGTCCTGACCGGCTCGGCGCCCTGCGCCGCGCCACGATCGCCCGGTCGCACCTCACGGTGCGGCCGGGCGATCGGCATTCTGCGGCGTGCGGGTCAGGCGGCTGCAGCGGCCCAGCCGGTGAACAGCACGAGCGGCAGCACGGCGGCGAAGATCACGACGTCCGCCACGACGTGCGCGAGGACCGAGGCGACGATCCCCCAGCGCCGGTGGATCCAGAAGAAGACGGCGGACGCGACCCCCGTGAGCAGGCAGCCCGCCCACCCGCCGGGCAGCCCGTGCCAGTGCGCCAGGCCGAACGAAACGACCTGCAGGCAGTATTGCGCGGCCACCGGCAGGACCCGGCCCTCGTGGGCCAGGGCGCCGCGCCACAGCAGCTCCTCTCCGACGGAGTTCGCCACGGCAAGCACCGCGACGCCCGCGACCATGACGAGCGCCGACGAGCGTGAGCCCGCCCAGGACGAGGACGGCGGCCCGAGTCGCCGTGCCATGCGCCGCGAGGGTCGCGACCGCCGTCACCGCGGCTGCAACGGCGAGCGACTGCGTGCGCGCGACGACGAGCAGCCCCAGCGCCAGCCCCATGACTGCGGCCCGCGCGCCGGGCTGGCTCAGGGCTCCGTCCTCGGGCTTCGCGGCGGGAGCGCCACCGGGACCGTCGACAGCCGGCCGAGCGGCACCGTGCGGGCGTCGGTGACCCACACGACGTCGTCGTCGTGCCCCGGGCCCGGCTCGAGCAGGCCCAGGAACGCGCCATCGGGACCGACGAGCTCGGGCCACCCGTGCCCGAGCTCGTCGATCACCCACTCCTGCACGTCCTCGACGACCGCGACGACGTCCACGGCGCCGTCGCGCCCCGGCGGCAGCACGTGCTGGCGCCCGCCGAGCACGAGGACGTAGCCCTCGGGCTCGAAGCCCACGGGGACGGCCTGCGACCCGCCCACGAGCCACGTGCGCCGTGTCGCGTCGTACACCCCAAGGTCGAGGTCCAGCCCCGTCGGGGCGACGTCCGCGACGAGCCGCGCGACGAGCGCGTCGAGACGTGAGTGCAGATCGGTCATGGTCACATGATGCGGCACTGCATGTTGTAGACGAGCACGACATCCTTGCCCTTGGTCACGTTGCCCGAGATCGAGAGCAGCTTGCCCGAGTTCTTGCCGGCGGTCGTCGCGTCGATGCTGCCGTGCGGGGGGTAGCTCTGGCTCTTGGCGTCGTAGCGCTTGCCGTTGACGTACACGTTGAGGGTATACAGCGTCCCGGAGTACGTGGCGCTCGGGTAGGCGCCGTACTGGATGGCACGGCCCTTGGCCGCCTGCTGGATCGTGAACTTTCCGTACGACGACGGCGCGCTGTACGACTGGCAGCTCGTGATCGGCGGGGAGACCTCCACCGACGAGCACCCCGCCGTCGCCCCCAGGGCGAGGACCGCACCGACCACACCTGCCACGAGCTGCCCGGCAGTCCCGCCCGGAACGGCAGATCGCCCGGGCGCACCGTCGAACGGTGCACCCGGGCGATCCGTGTGCCGCGGGAAGGGCCCGAGCGGGGCCGCAGGAGGCGTCAGCGCTTGAGGTTGACCAGCTCCTGGAGCAGCTCGTCGCTCGTGGTGATCACGCGCGAGTTCGCCTGGAAGCCACGCTGGGCGATGATCAGGTTCGTGAACTCCTGCGAGAGGTCCACGTTCGACATCTCGAGCGCGCCACCGATGAGGCCACCACGGCCGCCCGCACCCGCCACGCCGACAGCCGGGTCACCGGAGTTGACCGACGTCTCGTACATCGAGCCGCCCGCCTTCTGCAGACCGACCGGGTTGGCGAACGTCGCGATCGCGATGCGACCGACCGGCTGCTTGGTGCCGTTCGAGAAGGCGCCGATGATCGTACCGTCAGCGTTGATCTGGAAGGACTGCAGGGCACCGGCCTGCGAGCCGTTCTTGCTGATCGCCTCGACCGTCGTGAGGGCCGCGTAGCCCGTCACGGTGCCCAGCTCGACCGTGCGGCTCCCGACCGTGATCGTGCCACCAGCCGTGAGTGCGCCCGAGCCGTCGAACTGCATCTCGGCGCCGGTGACCGTGTTCGTCCCGTCGGAGCCGCTCACACCCCAGCCGGTCGCGGTGCGCGTGAACGTGAGCGAGACGGTGCCCGCGTTGCCGAGGCTGTCGAACACCTCGACGTCGCGCACGAGAGCCGTGCCGACGGCCGCGTCGGACGGCAGGTTGCCACCGAACTTGATGTTCGTCGTCGGCTGCGCGCCGACGAGCGTGGTCATCGGGAGCGTGAGGTTGCTCAGGGCACCCGCGGTGTCGATCCCGCCCGCCGCGTCAGCCGCCCAGCCCTGGACGAACGCACCCTCCGACGTCACGAGGCGACCCTGCGCGTCGAAGTCGAACGAGCCGTTGCGCGTGTAGAACGTCTGCGCACCGCTCTTGACCGCGAAGAAGCCGTCGCCCGAGATCATCACGTCGGTCGAGCGGTTCGTCGTCTGGGCGGCACCCTGCTGGAAGTTCGTCGAGATCGCGGAGACCTTGACGCCGAGGCCCACCTGGGCCGGGTTCGTGCCACCGGTGTCGGCGTTCGGCGCACCCGCGTTCGTCAGGACCTGGCTGAGCGTGTCCTGGAACTGGGTCTGCGAGGCCTTGAAGCCGGTGGTGTTGACGTTGGCGATGTTGTTGCCGGTGACGTCGAGCATCGTCTGGTGCGAGCGGAGCCCGGAGATGCCGGAGAACAGCGAGCGAAGCATGGTGGTTCCCTTCGGGTGGTACGCCGGACTAGGACGCGGAGGAGTCGGTGGGGGTCGTGGGCGCGGGCTTCTCGGCGGGTGCGCCGAGGATCCCAGAGACGGAGTCGAGGCTGACCTTCACGCCGTCGACGAGGAGCTCGGGGACCGAGCCCGCGAACGACACGCTCGAGACGTGACCGTTGACGGTCTTGCCTGCGGCGTCGGTGTAGGACACGTCCTTGCCGACGAACTCGGCGGCGGTCGCGCGCATCTGCAGCGCGAACGTCTCGAGGGTCGCGTCGGCGATCGACGTGAGCTTCTCCATGGACGCGAGCTGCGTGGTCTGCGCCATCATCTCGGTCGTGTCCATCGGTGCGCTCGGGTCCTGGTAGCGCAGCTGCGCGACGAGGAGGTTGAGGAAGGTCTCGCCGTCCAGGGTCTGCTTGGCCTTCGAGACCGTGCTGCCGGCGTGGATCGACGTGTAGCCGCCGCCGACACCCTCGGTGCTGATTGACATGGTGCGTGTCCTTTCGGGGGAGCTTCAGGCGAGGACGTCGACGCCGGAGCGTCCGTCGGTCGGGAGGATGTCGGGGCGCGGTGCAGGCGCGGACGCGGTGTCGACCGAGGCGCCCCGCGCGTCGCCGCGCGCGGCCTCGGGACGACCGGAGCCGCGGCCGCCGTCGGCGTCCAGCCCGCTGCCCTGCTGGGCGCCCTGGCTGTCGGACCGGCCGGAGCCGAGGTCGAGCTGGGCCTGCATGCCGGTCGCAGCGAGGTCGCGGCGGAGCTCGGGCAGGATCCCGCGGAGCGACTCGCGCGCCGCGTCGGTCCCACCGACGAGCTCGATGCGGACACCGTCGGCGCCGATGTGCGCGCGGACCTCGACGGGCCCGAGCGCCTTCGGCTCGACGCGGAGCGTGAGCATGTGGTCGCCGGCGGGCAGTGCGCGCAGGCGTGCGAGCGGTGCACGGAGCTGCTCGGTGAGCGGCGGTGCCTCGGTGCGGGCAGGAGCTGCGGGCGCCGCGACCGGGGCCGTCGGGGCGGCCTGCGTCGTCGGGCTCGCTGCGGCGGCCGCGCCGACCGGGGTGAACCCCTCGGGCAGCGCACGGCCGGTCGTCTGGTCGGCCCCGGCCGGGCGCATCGCGGCGACCGCGGGTGCGGCGGCTGCGGCGTCGGGCTGCGGCGTCGCCGTGGCGACCTGCTGCTGAGCTGCGGGCTCGACACGCTGGGGCGTCGCGTCCTGGGCGAGCGGCGCGGCCTGGCCTGCGGGCTGGGCGACCGTCGAGCTGCCGAGGGCGGCGCTGCGCTGGAGCGCCGCCTCTGCGCTGGCACCGTCGGCGACCGGGGTGGCGGAGGCCGGGGTGGCGGAGGCGGGCGCGGCACCAGCGACGGTCTGGACCGTCCCGTCCGCAGGCGCAGCGGCGGTCGCCTCGGCGACGGGCGTCTCGACGTCGGCCTCCGCGAGCGGCTGCTGCGTCGGCTCGGTCGCCACGGCGCCGACCACGACCGGGACAACGGGGGCCTCGGCCTCGGCAACCGGCGCCGCCGGCGCCTGGTCCGACGCGGTCTGCGTGGTCCTGTCGTCCGTGACGGCGGCGTCGCTCTCGGTCTGCGCGCGGACGTCGTCGCGCGACGACGTCGCACGCTCGGCCCGCGAGCCGTCCCGCGCCGAGTCAGCACGGGCCGCGTCCGCACGCGTCGTGCGGGCGCGCTCGGTGCGCGACCTGTCGGCCTGCACGCGCTCCTGGGTGCGCGCGAGCTGCGCGCGGTCAGCGAGAGCGCGCTCGGACTGAGCACGGTCCTCACGACGAGCGGTCGCCGCACCGTCGGCGGGCTGGCGGTCCTGCGTCGCACGGTCGAGCGTCCGCGCGAACGCGTCGTCCGTCCGTGCGGCAGCGGGCGCCGGGACCGCGGGCCTCGCGGCCTTGAGGTCCACGACGGAGATCTGGACGGTCATGCGGCACTCCCTGTCAGCATCTGCAGCGCGAGTCGCTGCGCGTCGACCGACGTGCTTGCGCTGGTCAGCGCGCCCGTGGTCGCGGCGGCGCCCGTGCCGGGCACGCCGTTCGTGGCTCCCACCGAGGTGAGAGCGGACATGAGCGCCGTGGTCGTGGCGCTCTGGCTCGCGGCCTCCGGCAGGACCCGCCGGATCGCGGTCGGCTTCTCGTAGACCTCCGCCTCCTGGACGACCTTGCCCGGCTTCGGAGCGTGGATCATGCGGTTGTCGCCGACATAGATGCCGATGTGCGAACCGCCGTCGAACACGACGAGGTCGCCCGGGAGGGCCTCGTCGAGCGACGCGACCGGGGTGCCCATCGTCATCTGCTCGCGCGCCGTGCGCGGGGCGTCGACGCCGAGGTCGGCGAGCGCACGCTGCACCAGGCCCGAGCAGTCCATGCCGGCCGTCGTCTCGCCGCCCCAGACGTACGGGACGCCCAGGTACTTCTCGGCGGACGTCACCAGACCCTGAGCAGCTGCGCCCGTCGCGTTCGGCGACGCCGCGTCCTGGACCGGGGTCGCACCGGACGTCAGCCTGGCCGCCTCGAGGGCCTGCGCGAACTGCGACGAGGTCGTGCTGCTGGCCGTCGAGCTCCCTGAGCCTGACGTCGCTGCGGATCCCTGGGCACCGATCGCGGTCGAGCTGAGAAGACCCCCACCAGGGCTGGCGCCGAGCGAGCTCATGAGCGACTCGATCGTGGACACGCGGCTGAGGACGGAATCGATGCTCATCGCTCCTCCTCCCCCGTCGCCGCACCGGCGACGTCCTCGGGCGGACGCACCCGGCTCGCCGCCTCGTCGATCACGATCTGGTCCGCGGCCAGCTCCTCCTGGGCGACGCGCTCCGCGTGCCGCTCCTCGAGCTTCTCGAGCGGGAGGGACCGCGAGCGTGCGGCCTTCCACTCGTCCTCGCGCTCCTGCGCGGTGCGCGCCGCGCGGGCGACGAGAGCGGTCGCGACGTCGACGTCCGTGCGCAGCGCGGCACGGCCCGCGAGAGCCGCCTGCCACGCCCTGACGTCCATCGCGTCGGGCGTCGAGTGCGAGCCGAGCGCCTCGGCAGCCGCACGGGCGTGCGCACGCGCACGCGCCGTCTGGGCGTTCGCACGGCCGAGCTCGGCGGCCGCCTGGTCCTCCTGGAGCTTGCGGAACCGCAGCAGGCCCGCGAGCCGGAACTTGTCCGCCATCAGGCTGCCTCCCTCGTACCGAACCGACCGACGAGCTCGTGGAGCCGCGCCCACGAGTCGGCTGCGGGCGCCGTCTCGTCGACGCCCTGCTGCAAGAACGCGTCGATCTCTCGCGAGCTCGCGAGAGCCGCGTCGACGAGCGGGTTCGAGCCCGCGACGTACGCGCCGACGTCGACCAGGTCCTGGACCGACCGGCGCGCCGCCATGACGCGGCGCAGCTCGGTCGCGTCAGCGCGCTGCTCGCGCGACGTGACGCGCGACGCGACGCGGGAGATCGAGCCGAGCGCGTCGATCGACGGGAAGTGGCCCGAGGTCGCGAGCTTGCGGTCGAGCACGACGTGCCCGTCGAGGATCGAGCGCGCCTGGTCGGCGATCGGCTCGTTGTGGTCGTCGCCGTCGACGAGGACGGTGTAGATGCCCGTCACCGAACCGGTCGCGCCGGTGCCAGCACGCTCGAGCAGCTCGGCGAGCAGGGAGAACACGCTCGGCGGGTAGCCGCGGGTCGCGGGCGGCTCGCCGACCGACAGGCCGATCTCACGCTGGGCCATCGCGACGCGCGTGAGCGAGTCCATCATCAGCACGACGTCCGCGCCGCCGTCGCGCAGATGCTCCGCGATGCGGGTCGCGACGAACGCGGAACGCTTGCGCACGAGCGCCGGCTGGTCCGACGTCGCGACGACGACGACCGAGCGGGCGAGGCCCTCCGGGCCGAGGTCGTCCTCGAGGAACTCACGGACCTCACGGCCACGCTCACCGACGAGGGAGATCACCGAGATCTGCGCGTCCGTGCCGCGCGCGATCATCGACAGGAGCGTCGACTTGCCGACGCCCGAGCCGGCGAACAGGCCGATCCGCTGGCCGCAGCCGACCGTCGTGAGCGTGTCGAGCGTGCGCACGCCGAGGTTGAGGGGGGCCGTGACACGCTGGCGCGCGAGCGGGTGCGGCGCGCGCCCGGCGATGTCGACGTACGTGACGTCCCGCAGCGGGCCCTTGCCGTCGATCGGCTGACCGAGACCGTCGAGCACGCGACCGAGGAGGCCGGGACCGACGGGGACGCGCAGCGAACCGCCCGTCGCGCGAGCCTCGAGGCCGGCGCGCAGGCCGTGCGGGGGTGCGAGCGGCATGCAGCGTGCGGCGCCGGCGGTCGCCGCGACGACCTCGGCGGGCATGTGGGTGCCCGAGCCGACGGGACCGTCGCCGAGCTGGACGAGGTCGCCGATGGCGACGTCGAGCCCCTCCACCTCGACGGAGAGACCGACAGCCTGACGCACGCGTCCCACGACCTCGGGGCGCGCGACGGCGAGCGTCGATGTCCAGGTCATGCCCGCGCCTCCGGGTCCCCAGCCGCGACGGCCTGCTCGACGAGCGGCTCGCCGCTGTCGAGCGCCTGCTCGACGGCGGCGCGCAGGCGCGCGGCACCGGTCGCGACGCGCGCGTCGAGGTAGCCGGTGGGCAGGTGGCTGATCGCGTCGCCCGGCGCGAGGGTCGCGTCGGCGACGAGCTCGACACCGTCAGGGACGCCGACGACGTGGCCGGCCTTCGCCGCTGCACCCGCGAGGAGATCGAGGCGCGCGAGGTCGTGCGGGTTGAGGCGGATCGCCACGATCTCGGTGCCTGCGGGCACAGCGAGAGCGCGGGCGAGCGCGGAACGGGCCGAGCGCTCGGAGCTGGAGAGCTCGACGCCGACGATCGCCTCGGCGAGGTCGAGCGCGAGGCGCACGATCAGCTCGTGCGACTTCTCGACGACGGGGATCGTGCGGTCGTTGACCGCACGCGCGGCCGAGGCGAGCGTCGCGAGAGCGGCGTCGACCTGGGCGCGCGCCACGGCACGCTCCTCCTCGACGCGCTCCGCGACCCGCTCTGCGGCGCGCTGCGCCGCGACGGCCGCCGCGCGGGTGCCTTCGGCCCAGCCCGCCGCGTAGCCGCCGACGCGTGCCTGCTCGCGCACCTGCTGGGTGCGCGCGTCGGACACGACGGCGAGCTGCGTGGTCGCGAAGCCGGGCTCAGGAGACATACTCGTCCTCGCCCTCGCGGCGGATGATGATCTGGCCCGACTCCTCGAGGCGGCGGATCGTCTGGACGATCTGGCTGCGCGTCTCCTCGACCTGCGAGACGCGGACGGCGCCGAGCATCTCGATCTCCTCGGTGAGGTTGCTGCGCGCACGCTCCGAGAGGTTGCGCAGGACGGCGTTGCGCTCGCCCTCGCCAGCGCCCTTGAGCGCGAGCGCGAGCGTCGGCGTCTCGACGCCGCGCAGGACGAGCTGGAGCGCGCGGTCCTCGAGCAGGACGATGTCCGCGAAGACGAACATGCGGCTGCGCACCTCGTCGGCGAGCTCGGCGTCCTGCTCCTCGAGGCCCTCGAGGATGAGCTTCTCCGTGCCGGGGTCGGCGCGGTTGATGATCTCGACGAGCGGCTGCACGCCACCGATCTGGCTCGTCTCGCGCGGCGTGAGGACGCTCGCTGACTTGCGCTGCAGGCACTCGGCGACGGTCGCGACGACGTCGGGCGCCGCACGGTCCATGAGGGCGATGCGGTGCGCGACAGCGGCCTGCGTCGCAGGCGGGAGGCCGGCGAGGATGAGCGAGGCGTGCTCGGGTCGCAGGTGCGCGAGGACGAGGGCGATCGCCTGCGGGTGCTCGCCGTTGATGAGGGCGATGACCTGACGGGCGTCGGCCGCCTGGAGGAACTCGAACGGCTGACCGGCGAGCGACTCCTGGAGCCGCTCGAGCATCGTCGCGGCGCGCTCGTCGCCGACGGCCGCCTCGAGGAGCTGGGTCGCGAAGCCGAGACCGCCGTGCGCGAGCATCTGCCCGCCCTGGAGGGTGTCGTAGAACTCCCGCATGACCTGGTCGGCCATGTCCCGGTCGACGCGCTCCAAGCGGACGATCGCAGCGGTGATGTCCTCGATCTCCGGCTCGGAGAGCTCGGACAGGACGCGCGCAGCCCGCTCGCGGCCGAGCTGCATGAGCACGAGCGCGGCACGCTGCGTGCCCGAGAGGGCGGCAGTGTTGGGGCGCGGGCGCTCGACGCGCGGGGCGTCCACGGCGGCGGCGACGGCGGGGTCGCTCGTGGTCACGACGGTCACTTGCGAGCTCCCACGTCCATCATCGAGCGGAGTCGGTCAGCGATCTCGGACGGGTCGGTGTCGGCCATGGAGCCGACCTCGGCGCGCTTCGCCTCGGCGTCGAGCTGGAGCTCGTCGACGGGCGCGATCATCGCGAGCGTCTGCTCGGTCTCCTCGACCATGTCGAGGGCGAGCGCGGTCGGGTCGACCGGTGAGACGGGCAGCGGCTCGAGGTCGCCGATGTCGAGCGCGGTGCGCTCGTCGCCCTTGCCCTTGCGAGCCCGGGCGACGACGACGGCGAGGGCGACGAGGAGCACGACCCCGAGGCCTGCCATGACGCCCGTGCGGATCAGTGCAGCGCGCTCGGCCTTCTCGGTGGCGGCGCGCTCTTCCGCGAGGGCAGCCTGGGCGGCCTCGGCGTTCGAGGAGTCGAACGCCATCCGCGACACGGTGACGACGTCGCCGCGCTGCTGGTCGATGCCGGCGGCCGAGGCGACGAGGCTCTCGAGCTCGGTCATCGACAGGGCCGCGGCCGCGGCCTGGTTGACGGCGACGGAGACGGACTGGCGGCGGACGGTGCCGGGCGCGGTCTCGGTCACCTCGGTGACCTTGTCGACCGCGTTGTTGCGGGTCTCGGACTCGTTGGCGTACTCGCCCTCGCCGTTGCCGCCGCTCGGGACGGCGATGTTGTCGGGGCCGAGGACGCCGGTGCCGCCGGTACCGCCGGTTCCGGTGTAGGTCTCGGACGTCCGGGTCTCGGAGAGCGGCTGGACACCCTCGGCGCTCTCGAAACGCTCGGAGGTGCGCTGCACCTGGTCGAAGTCGAGGTCCGCAGCCACGGAGACCACGGCGTTGCCGGGGCCCACGATGCGGTCGAGCATCGTCTGGACGGAGGCGGAGACGCGCTCCTCGTACTCGCGGTTCTGCTTGCCGGAGCCGGTGCCGGCCGTGCCGACGCCGACCGCGGACAGGACCTTGCCGGTCGAGTCGATGACGGCGACGTCCGTCGTCTTCATGCCCTCGATCGATGCGGACACGAGGTGGACGACGGCCTGGACCTGGTCGTCGTCGAGGGTCGCGCCGGTGCGCAGCCCGACGAAGACGGACGCGGTCGGGTCGGCCTTCTCGGCGACGAACACGGTCTCTTCGGGGAGGGCGAGCTGCACGGACGCCGTCTCGACGCCCTTCATCGCGCTGATGGTCTTGGCGAGCTCGCCCTCCATCGCACGCTTGTAGGTGGTGGTCTGCTGGAACTCGGAGGAGCCCATGCCCATCTCGTCGAGGAGGGAGTAGCCGCCGTCGCTCGCGGCGGGCAGGCCGGCCGCGGCCGTCTTGAGGCGCATCTGGTAGACGGAGTCCTTCGGGACCATGACCGTCGCACCGCCGTCGGCGAGCTGGTAGGCGACGCCGGAGGCGTCGAGCTGCTCGACGACGGCGCTCGCGTCGGTCGCTGCAAGGCCCGTGTACAGCGGCGCATAGGTGGGGCGCGAGCTCCACGCGTAGAGGCCGACGACGATGGCAGCCAGGACACCGAGCCCGATGAGGGTCAGCGTGCGCTGCGCGACGGTGAACTCCTTGATGGCCGCGCCCAGGCGGGCGGCGGCGTGCGAGATCTTCTCGGGCATCAGGCCTGCATCCTCATGATCTCGGTGAACGCCTCGACGGCCTTGTTACGGACGGCGGCGGTCAGTTCGAGCGTGACGGCTGCCTGGCTCGACGCGACCGTGTAGTCGTGCACGTCGTCGAGGTCGCCCGTGACGGCGCGGATCGCGAGGGCGCTCGACTTTTCCTGGGCTCCCTGGAGGTTCTCGATGGCGCCGGTGAGGGAGGACGCGAACGCGGGGCCCGTGGTGCTGGGTCCCTGCGCGGGGCTCGCGCCGGCGAGGTCGAGGTAGCCGGTGCCGGTGACGCCGGTCACGGCTCCGGCGCCCACGGCGCCGACGGGGATGACGGGGAAGCTCATCAGTTCCTACCGATCTGGAGTGCGGCCTCGTAGGTGGCGCGGGCGCGGTCGACGACGGCGGCGTTCGCCTGGTAGCCGCGCTGGGCCATGATGAGCGAGCTCATCTGGCTGGACATGTCGATGTCGGGGTAGCGGACGTAACCCTCCGCGTCGGCGAGCGGGTTGTTCGGCTCGTAGACCATGCGTCCTTCGGCTGAGCCGAGGACGACGCCCGCGACCTGGACGCCCTGCCCCTGCTGCATCTCATCGGCGACGACGTAGCGCGCCTGGAAGGCGGCCTCGTCGGTGCGCGTGGCGTTGTTGGCGTTCGCGAGGTTGTCGCTGATCGCGTCGAGCCACTTGCGGTGGACGGTCATGCCCGTCGAGGCGATCCCGAGTGCTCCGAACGTCGTCATCAGCTGGTCCTCATCGCAGTACGGATCTGGCTGAACTGCCCGTCCATGGCCTGGGTGGCGAGCTGGTAGCGCAGGTTGGTGTCGACGTTGAGCAGGGTCTCCGCGTCGAGGTTGACGTTGTTGCCGTCGAGACGCGTGGGCTCGAGCGAGGTCTGCTGGGCTGCTGACACGTAGCCGTTGCCACCGCGGACCGCCGAGGTGAGGGCGTCCTCGAACGAGACGCGGCCTGCATGGAAGCCTGGCGTCTGGATGTTCGCGATGTTGTGCGCGATGACGCGCTGACGCAGAGCGAGGCCGTCCAGGGCGCTGTTGAGAGCGCCGAAACCCACGGAGTCGAACACGGAGATGTCCCTGAGGTGTGGTCCGAGTGGCCGATCCGTGGCCGGTATGACGAGCGATCCGTGCTCGTCGGTCCTATCGGGACGCGGGTCCCACTGTTGAGAGTTTCCTGCGTGCGGAGTTGCAGGTACGCCCGACGATCGTCACGTGACGGACGCGTCGGGCCTGACGTGCGTCGAGGCGGGGCCTCAGCCCTCGGTGTCGAGATAGACGGGCCGCTCGCGCTCCAACGGGTCGGAGGCGTCGATCACCTCGACCTGACGGCGCGTCGCCGCCATGGCGCGCGCGAGCCTGCTCGCGGTCGCCTTCTGCGCTTCGAGCACGGCGGTCGCGCGCGCGCCGAGCGCGCGCGGGAGCGGGCCGATGCCGTGCGGTACACGCCACTGGGACGCGCGTCGGAGCGCGAGCTCGGCGATCTCGTTGTCGGGCGCTGCATCGAGGAGCGCGTTCGTCTCAGCGAGGTCACGCTCGAGGATGTCGAGCGCGCGGATCCACGCCGACGTGGCGGTGTCGTCGGTCACGGTCAGCACGTGCTCACCCGACGCCCAGCTCACCCCTCGGGCCGACGACGGCCGGAGGGATGGGAGCGGCCTGCTCGGCCGACAGCTCGCGGGCGGCCGTGTGCCAGGCCTCTCGCAGCGGCTCGATGAGACCGCGGCACGCGTCGAACCGGGCGTCGTCCTGGTTGACGTTCGCCTTGACGAGCTCGGTGCTCAGGTACGAGTAGAGGTTCAGGAGGTTTTGGGCGCCAGCCCACGCGGTGACGTCGAGAGTCGTCATGAGCTCGGCGACGATGTCCTGGGCGTGGAGGGCTGCTGCGTTGCAGCCCGCCTTGTCGCCTGCCTCGATCGCCTTGCGGGCACGGCTGATGTCGAGCAGCAGCCGGTCGTACAGCATCGTCACGAGC
>RRZU011102782.1_pt1 | contig 13201 bp, 9 predicted proteins | sample 2165561 | NCBI WGS metagenome assembly RRZU01 (sample SAMN10456909, study PRJNA506462) | wastewater metagenome | isolation source: wastewater sludge | place: USA: Moscow, Idaho
CCCCTTCGGCGTGCGCAAAGGTGTTTTCTCCACTGGGCAAGGTCATGCTGGCCAGCAAAGGCTGCACAAAGGCACGCGCATGCGCCAGCACATCGGGCTGGTCTGGCAGGGTGTCGGCCGTGGCTTGCAGGATGCTGGCCACGCTCTCATCGGGACGAGGGGGCGTATCCAAGGGTTGCATGGGGTGCATTATGGGCCAGCCGCACGTCTTGGCCTGTGGATTGGCCTGCGCGGGCGGGGATATTTTTCATGTGCGAGCACGCTTATCCATCACGCCTATTATCCGGCCGGTCAGGCAATCAGGCACGGATGGTGCGCCGAGCAAACCATCAAGGCAAAAGGCACGCCCCCATTTTTCGCGATTCCGATACACTGGCGGCGATGAAAAAAATTCTCGATGCCTTATGGCGAGCCATTACCTACTGCGTGCATCCGTCTGTCATTCTGCTGTCGCTGACGCCGCTGGTTACGCTGATTATTGCCGTGTTTGCCTTTGCCTATTGGGGCTGGCAGCCTGCCGTAGCGGGCATGGCCAGCTGGCTACACGGCGGCATGCTGGAAGCAACGGTGCTGCGCGCCCTGAACTGGGTGGGCGGGGCGGAATACCTGCGCTTTTTGCCCCATCTGTTGGTGCTGTTTCTGGCCATTCCCACCATCGTGATCGGCTGCCTGCTGATTGTGACCTGGCTCAGCACCCCTGCCCTGGTCCGTATGCTGGCGCAGCGGCGTTTTCCAACTCTGGCGCAAAAACGCGGCGGTACCCTGCTGGCCAGCGCCTTTTGGTCTATGGGCTATACCGCGCTGGCGCTGGGCATCATGCTGGCGAGCCTGCCGCTGTGGCTGTTACCGCCTTTGGCGCTGCTGATACCGCCGCTGATCTGGGGCTGGTTGGTTGCCAAGTTGCTGCCTTACGACGTACTGGCCGAGCACGCCAGCCGGGATGAACGCATCACCCTGCTCAAACGCTACCGGCTGGAATTGCTGACCATGGGCATCATCACCGGCCTGCTGGGGTCGGCGCCCAGCCTGCTGTTTGCATCGCTGGCCTGGGTCATCGGGCTGTTTTTCATTCTGGCGCCGATCGCCATTTGGCTCTATACCCTGGTCTTTATCTTTTCCACGCTCTGGTTTGGTCACTTCTGCCTGCGGGCGCTGGAACTGCTGCGCGAAGAAAATCAGGTGCTGGATGCCGAAATCATCACCCGCCCTGCACCTGAATCGCACACTCCCATGGCGCAGTCGCCACTGACGTTGCCAAACTCCACCACCTCCCATGACGATGAGCACTGAACGCATTTTTCACCCTGATGCGCCGCAAGGCATTCAGCCGCCCGCGGTGCATACCCATCTGCCCCGCTTCGGCCTGATCGTGGTCGGCGACGAAATTCTTTCTGGCCGCCGCCAGGACAGCCATGTGCCCAAAATGATCGAACTGCTGGGCGAGCGCGGCTTGGCGCTGTCGTATGTGCACATGCTGGGCGACAACCGCACGCAACTCACCCAGCTGCTTCGACAGGTATTGGCCAGCGGCGATGTGGTGATGTGCTGCGGCGGCATTGGTGCCACGCCAGACGACCACACGCGCCAGGCGGCAGCAGCCGCAGCGGGGGTAACGTTGGCGCTGCACCCCGTGGCACGCGATTTGATTGAGCAGCGCATGCAGGCCATGGCCGCTGAAAAAGGCGAAGCCTTTGATGCCACACGTGCCGACAATGTGCAGCGCCTGCAAATGGCCATGTTGCCCGCCACGGCCGAAATCATTCCCAACCCGTTCAACCAGATTGCGGGTTTTTCGGTCGGGCATGCGCATTTTTTTCCGGGGTTTCCGGTCATGGCGCATCCGATGATCGCTTGGGTGCTCGACCACTTTTACGCACAGTGGCAACGCACGCGCGATTGGGTCGAGCATGCCTTGATTCTGCCCAATGCGTCCGAAGCCGTGCTCACGCCTTTGATGGAAAACCTTGAGCAACGCTGGCCAGACATCAAGATTTTCAGCCTGCCCAGCGTGCATCACCCTGTGCACGGCCCGCATATCGAGCTGGGTGTCAAAGGCTCGGCGCAGCATGCCGCAGCCGCTTTTGCCGAGCTGCAACAAGCCCTGCAAGACATGAAAATGGCTTGGCACTTGCCCGAATCAACTGGCTGAGCCCATCGCCATACATACCATCGCCTTTGTTTGCTCCTGTTTTTCTTTCGGTCACACACCATGACAGCACCGCAGCCCCCGGCAACAGATGCCACCTCAAGCGCAGCCAACTTGTCTGGAGCATCCGGCACTTTTGTGCAATATCCGGATTCACCCTTTCAGCTTTTTCAGCCTTACCCACCTGCGGGCGACCAGCCCAGCGCCATTGCGCAGTTGGTCGAAGGCATTGAAAACGGCGAGGTTTACCAAACCCTGCTGGGCGTAACCGGTTCGGGCAAAACCTTCACCATGGCCAATGTGATTGCGCGGCTGGGGCGCCCTGCCATCATCTTTGCGCCCAACAAAACGCTGGCGGCGCAGCTGTACAGCGAGTTTCGCGAGTTTTTCCCGAAAAATGCGGTGGAGTATTTCGTCAGCTACTACGACTACTACCAGCCCGAAGCCTATGTGCCGCAGCGCGATCTGTTCATCGAAAAAGACAGCGCCATCAACGAGCACATCGAGCAGATGCGCCTGAGCTGCACCAAAAGCCTGCTGGAACGGCGCGATGTGGTCATCGTCGCCACCGTCAGTGCCATTTACGGCATTGGCAAGCCCGAGAGTTACCACAAGATGATCATGACGCTGCGCGAAGGCGACCAGTACAGCCAGCGCGACATCATCCAGCAACTGGTGCGCATGCAATACCAGCGCAACGAGCAGGAGTTTGTGCGCGGCAAATTCCGCGTGCGTGGCGACACGATCGACGTGTTTCCGGCCGAGCACAGCGAGTTGGCGCTGCGCATCGAGCTGTTTGACGACGAGATCGCAACCCTGCAACTGTTCGACCCTCTCACCGGCAAAATCCGCCAACGTCTGCCGCGCTTTACCGTTTACCCCAGCAGCCACTACGTGACCCCGCGCGAGCAGGTCCTCAGCGCCGTGGAGGGCATCAAGCTGGAGCTGGCCGAACGCCTGAAATTCTTTTACGACGAAGGCAAGCTGGTAGAAGCCCAACGGCTGGAACAGCGCACACGCTTTGATCTGGAAATGCTGGCCGAAGTCGGCCACTGCAAAGGCATTGAAAACTACTCGCGCCACCTGGCCGGCACTGCGCCGGGCGAAGCACCCGCCACCCTCACCGATTACCTGCCCACAGACACCATCATGTTTCTGGACGAAAGCCACAACATGATCGGCCAACTGGGCGGCATGTACAACGGCGACCGCTCACGCAAGCAAACACTGGTGGACTACGGCTTTCGCCTGCCCAGCGCGCTGGACAACCGACCGCTGAAATTTGCCGAGTTCGAGCGCAAAATGCGCCAGGTGGTGTTTGTCTCGGCCACCCCGGCCGATTACGAAAAAGAACATGCCAGCCAGGTGGTGGAGCAAGTGGTGCGCCCCACCGGTCTGGTCGATCCAGCAGTGATGGTGCGCCCCGCCACCGCGCAGGTGGACGACGTGCTGCAAGAAATACGCCATTGCGTGGAACAAGGCAGCCGCGTGCTGATTACCACGCTCACCAAGCGCATGGCCGAACAACTCACCGACTACCTGACCGAAAACGGCGTGAAAGTACGCTACCTGCACAGCGACATCGACACGGTCGAGCGTGTGGAAATCATCCGCGACCTGCGGCTGGGCGCGTTTGACGTGCTGGTGGGCATCAACCTGCTGCGCGAGGGGCTGGACATTCCCGAGGTATCTCTTGTCGCCATTCTGGACGCCGACAAAGAAGGCTTTTTGCGCAGCGAGCGCAGTCTGATTCAAACCATTGGACGCGCCGCGCGCAATGTGGACGGCCGTGCCATTTTGTATGCCGACCGCATCACCGACAGCATGCGCCGCGCCATCGACGAAACCGAGCGCCGCCGCGCCAAGCAAATGGCCTTCAATACCGAACATGGCATCACCCCACGCAGCGTGGTGAAGCAGGTGCGCGACCTGATTGATGGCGTGTACAGCGAGAAAGCCAGTAAAGCCGCCGCCCAGCAGGACATGCAACGCAGCTGGGCCGAGGCCATGAGCGAAAAAGACCTGGCCAAAGAAATCAAGCGGCTGGAAAAAAGCATGCTGGAGCACGCCAAGAATCTGGAGTTTGAGCAGGCCGCGCGCGTACGCGACCAACTGGCCGCTTTGCACGAAAAAGTGTTGGGCGGCGCGGGGCACGATCTGACCGACACGCCATAAAGAAAGCGCTGCGCCTGCCCTGTGGCGCGGCATCTTCCTCTATCATGCCGGTCATCTGCCAACCAAGGAGAACACACGATGAGCAGCAGCGCATGGCTGTACTGGGCTTGGGCCTCGGCATTTTTTGCCGCGCTCACAGCCATTTTTGCCAAGATCGGCCTGCAAGGCATTGATTCGGACTTTGCCACGTTCATCCGCACCCTGGTGATTGTGGTGGCGCTGGCCACTTTTCTGACCTATACGGGGAAATGGCAAAAAATAGACGGTTTTAACGGCAAAAACTGGCTGTTTCTGGTGCTCTCCGGCTTGGCAACAGGGGCATCGTGGCTGGCGTATTTCAAGGCTTTGCAATTGGGGCATGCCTCGCAAGTGGCTGCGATCGACAAATTCAGCCTGGTGCTGGTGGCTCTGATGGCCGTGGCCTTTTTACGCGAACACCCCAGCATGCAAGAATGGCTGGGGCTGGGGCTGATTACCAGCGGCGTGTTGCTGATTGCGCTGAAGAGCTAAAGAAAGTCAACACATTACCCACAACAAAAAACGCCTATCCCGCAGCAGGGTAGGCGTTTTAAAAGCATTTGCGCTGTCTGTTCAATGCAACCAGACGGGAATCAGGCCCAATCAAGCCAACTCGGCAATCAGTTCAATTTCCACACAAGCGCCCAATGGAATTTGCGCCACGCCAAAGGCGCTGCGGGCATGCGCGCCTTTTTCAGGGCCAAATACCTCGCCCAGCAGCTCGCTGCAACCGTTAGTGACCAGATGCTGCTCGGTATAAGTGGGCGCAGAATTGACCAGGCTCATCACTTTCACGATGCGTGCCACCTTGTTGAGGTCGCCCCCTGTGGCCACGTGCAGGGTGCCGAGCAAATCGATGGCGGCTGCGCGCGCCGCCTGCTGGCCGGTAGCGGTGTCCATATCCTTGCCCAACTGCCCCACCCAGGGCTTGCCCTCTTTTTTGGCCAAGTGGCCGCTGATGAACAGCAGCTTGCCCGTTTGCACATAGGGCACATAAGCCGCAGCAGGCGCGGCCAGTGGCGGTAGGGTGATTTGCAGTGCCTGCAATTTGGCATAGACGTCGGACATTCGCTTTCTCCTTCTTGGTAGGAATGATGGTCATGAAGAAGCGCATAGTCTATGCTTTTCTGTCGGCCAGATTGGCTTACCATTCAGGCCCTTTTGTATGCAATTTTGACTGTGCATTGGTGCCTACGGCATGCGTTTGACTCACTCCTCCACGTCTTATCTGCCCATCACACCACTGTGCCTGCTGGTGGTGGCGGCGGTAGGGGCACAACTGATGCAACCGCGCCTGTGGCCGCCGTGGACATATATGGCGCTATGCGGCACGGGTGCGCTATGTCTGCTGGTTAGCCTGCGTCAACGCCTGAATCCCAAAACAGCAAAGGGCGCTTTGCTGCTGGGCACGACACTGCTGGCCTTTGGCAGCACCGGCTGGCGAGCCAGCCACTATGCAGCCACCATCTTGCCCGCCCATTTGCAAGAGCGCGATATCGTGGTGCAAGGCCAGGTCATGGAACTGCCGCAATGGCTGCCCGACGGTGTGCGCTTTACCTTTGCCGTTGAACAGGCCACCATCGACAACCAGCCCGTTGCCATGCCTGCAGACATCAGCCTGGCTTGGTATGTGCCTCGTGCTTACACAGGAACCCATCAACAGACGGTAACCCCGCCGCCGCCCGGCCAACGCTGCGCTATCTGCGTCAGCCCGGGCGAACGCTGGCGCTTGACGGTACGACTCAAGCAGCCGCATGGCAGCCGCAACCCGTTTGGTTTTGATTATGAGCGCTGGCTATGGGAGCAAGGGTTGGGCGCAACGGGCTATGTGCGTGCTGGCACCAATCGCCCCACGCCTGAAAAAATCGGGCAGGCGCACCCACTGAACGTGCGTGTGTGGCGCGACCGCGCACGGCTACACGCCCGCGAAGCGGTGTACCAAACCCTGTTACCGCCAACACCCATAACAACACCAGCAGCAGAGCCGCAAGCCGCCCATACGCTCCGAGCAGACTCCACCCCGGCGGCAAACCCTGCCGCACGCACCGCCGGCATCATCGCCGCCTTGCTGATGGGGGACCAGCGCGCCATCCTGCAAGCGGACTGGAGCATTTTTCGGCTCACCGGCGTTTCGCATCTGCTGAGTATTTCGGGCTTGCACATCACGCTTTTTGCCTGGCTGGCGGGCATGCTGATCCAGCGGCTGTGGAAGCTAAGCGCCCGCTTCGGCTGGACAGCGCCGTGCCTGTGGCTACCCGCCCCCACCGCGGCGCTGTGGGGCGGCGTGGCACTGGCTGCCATCTATGCCTGGTTCAGCGGCTGGGGCGTGCCCGCACAACGCACCTGCCTGATGCTGTTGTGTGTGGCCGTATTGCGCACGCGCGGGCTGGCCTGGCCGTGGTGGAGCGTTCTGGCGGCGGCCGCAGCAGCCGTGTTGCTGCTGGATCCCTGGGCTTTGCTGCAACCGGGCTTTTGGCTCAGCTTTGTGGCAGTGGGTGTGCTGTTTGCCACGGCCGCCCCCGTGCAGGCGCAACGCCAAGCCAGCGCCAGCTACGCGGCCAAGCTGCAACAGACCGTTGCCGATTTTTTGCGCACGCAGTTGTCCGTTGTGCTGGCGCTTACGCCGCTAACGCTTTTGCTGTTCGGGCAGGTTTCCGTGATCGGCTTTGTTGCCAATGCCATCGCTGTGCCGTTGGTGACCTTGCTCATCACTCCGCTGGTATTACTGGGCACCGTGTGGCCGGCCTTGTGGCACTTGGCTTCCTCTCTGCTACAGGGGCTGATGCTGCTTTTGCAATATTTGGCTACCGTGCCCTGGGCCAGCTACCACGTAGCCATTGCGCCTTGGTGGGCCGGTTTGGCAGGCTTGGTGGGCGGCTTGCTGCTATTGCTGCGCCTGCCTTGGGCCTGGCGCTGGGGTGCCGCTTTGGCTCTGTTGCCCGTGCTGCTGTGGCAAGCGCCGCGCCCGCCCCACGGGCATTTCGATCTGTTGGTGGCCGATGTGGGGCAAGGCAGCGCCGTTTTGGTGCGCACCAGCACGCACAGCCTGCTGTTTGATGCCGGGCCGCAATACAGCGCCAGCAGCGATGCCGGCGAGCGCGTGCTGGTACCATTGCTGAACGCTTTGCACGAACACCCCGATTGGCTGCTGCTGAGCCACCAGGACAGCGATCACGTAGGCGGCGCAACCAGCCTGCTGACTGAGCGACCACAGATGCAGGTGCTGGGCTCCATCCAGACCGATCACCCTTTGCAGCAGATGCGCCCCATCATGCCCTGCGCCGCCGGGCAGGTCTGGCAGTGGGATGGCGTGGTGTTTTCCGTGCTGCACCCGTCCGAACACGAGCTGGACAACCCCAGGCTATCCACCAACGCCATGAGTTGCGTGCTGCACATCAGCAACGGCCAGCGCAGCGCCTTGCTGACAGGAGACGCTGGCACCGCGCAAGAGCAAGCCATCATCCAGCGGCAGATGGCAGAACCCGCTTCGCTGCAAGCCGACATTCTGCTGGTGGGGCACCACGGCAGCAACACATCGACCAGCGCTGCCTGGCTGGATGCCGTGCAGCCACAGTGGGCGGTGATTCAGCACGGCTACCTCAATCGCTACCGGCACCCACACCCCACGGTGCTGCAACGCTTGCAGGCGCGCCAAATTGCCGTCCAATCCAGCGATAGCTGCGGCGCGGCGTGGTGGCGTTCTGAAACCAACACCGTGCTGTGCGAGCGCGAGCAAAACCGCCGTTACTGGCAGCACCAACCGAGTCAAACGTTAACGCCCGCTCAGGCAACGCCCAATCCTGATACAGAGGAATAAAAGCGGGAGAACCCCGAACATCAGCGGTAATGCGGCGTGGGTGCACCTTGCAGACGCAAGCGGATACGCTGTACATCCAGCCCCTGCTGTTGCAAGCGCTCAAGCCACAAAGGCAGCAGTTGCCGCACTTTGGCCGCTGCAGCATGGCTTTGCACCAGCACGCACCATTCGCCTTGATCGATCTGCCCGTAAGCCAGATGCGACCGCAATGGCGGGGGCACCAGCTCGGAAATAGTTTGCGCGCACTGTTGCGACAGCCGTGTTTGTTGCATCAGCTGGCTGAGCACAGGCGCTTCTTCAGCGGCTTGTTCCAGAGAAACAGGATGGTGGCGACGTTGCATGCCAACCATTATGCGCGAGCCCGGCAAATTTGCCTGGAACCTGCTCTCCCCTCGTAACCCAAGCTCTCTGTTAATTAATACCGTTATTGCATATTTGGTAAACAATTGCTGCCTTCATCCCCTCACACATTTGCCCTACTGGTAAAGCTGCAACAGGTAGAATGTGCTGTTTCGCTTGCGGAGTCATTTCGCATGCGCGCTTCAGCTTCTTTTTTGTTTTTCTATCGGACCGTATCTGGCGCAAGCGCCCAGCCCTTGCAACAGGCGGAAAATGCATGGCCTCATTTCTGACAAAAATCTTTGGTAGCCGTAACGACCGTTTGCTGTCGCGTTATCGCAAGACTGTTGCCCGCATCAACAGTCTGGAAAAAGAGTTTGAGCAATTAAGCGATGCGGATTTTCCGGCCAAGACCGAGGCTTTCCGCAAACGCCTGAGCGAAGGCGCCACGCTGGACAGCCTGCTGCCTGAGGCCTTTGCCTTGGTGCGCGAAGCCAGCAAGCGTGTCATGCACATGCGACATTTCGATGTGCAAATGATTGGCGGCCAGGCGCTGCACGAAGGCAAAATCGCCGAAATGCGCACGGGCGAAGGCAAAACGCTTACAGCCACGCTGGCGGTTTACCTCAACGCCCTGTCTGGCGAAGGGGTACACGTTGTTACCGTCAACGACTATCTGGCCAACCGCGATGCCCAAACCATGGGCCGGCTGTACAACTTTCTGGGGCTCACCGTCGGCGTCAACCTGCCCAGCATGAACCGCGAGCAGAAACAGGCCGCCTACAACGCCGACATCACTTACGGCACCAACAACGAATACGGCTTCGACTACCTGCGCGACAACATGGTGTACGACTCGATCGAGCGCGTGCAGCGCCCGTTGAACTACGCCATCGTCGATGAAGTGGATTCCATTCTGATCGACGAAGCGCGTACCCCGCTCATCATCAGCGGCCAGTCCGAAGACCAGAGCGATCTGTACGAGGCCATGAACCAGGTCGCGCCCATGCTCACGCGCCAGGAAGGGGAGGAAAACCCCGTGACCGGCGAAGGCGTCATCAAACCCGGCGACTTTACCGTGGACGAAAAAGCCCAGCAGGTCTATCTGACCGAGCAGGGACACGAGCACGCCGAATCCATTCTGCAAAACATGGGCTTGCTGCCCGAAGGCGCATCGCTGTACGACCCCGCTAATATCGCGCTGATGCACCATTTGTATGCGGCTCTGCGGGCGCACAATCTGTACCACCGCGACCAGCACTACGTGGTACAAGACGGTGAAAAAGGCCCTGAAATCGTCATTGTGGACGAATTTACCGGTCGCCTGATGTCGGGTCGCCGCTGGAGCGACGGCCTGCACCAGGCCGTAGAGGCCAAGGAGAATGTGCCCATCCAGGCCGAAAACCAGACGATGGCCACCATCACCTTCCAGAACTATTTCCGCCTGTACAAAAAACTCTCCGGCATGACCGGCACGGCCGACACCGAAGCCTACGAGTTTCAGGAAATCTACGCGCTGGAAACCGTGGTCATTCCACCCAACCGCCCCAGCCAGCGAAAAGACCAGCTCGATCGCGTGTACAAAACCACGCCTGAAAAATACCAGGCCGCGTTGGACGACATCCGCGAATGCCACGAACGCGGCCAGCCCGTGCTGGTAGGCACCACCTCGATCGAAAACTCCGAAATCATTTCCCACCTGCTGCAACAGGCCAAGCTGCCGCACCAGGTGCTCAATGCCAAGCAGCACGAGCGCGAGGCCGACATCGTGGCCCAAGCGGGGCGCTCCGGCATGATCACCATCGCCACCAATATGGCCGGTCGCGGTACCGATATCGTGCTGGGAGGCAACCTCGAAAAAATGATCGCCGCCGTTGAAACCGACGACACGCTGGACGATGCCGAAAAACAAAAACGCATCGAGGAGCTGCGCACTAACTGGCAGGCTGACCACGAAAAAGTCAAGGCGCTGGGCGGCTTGCGCATCATCGCGACCGAACGGCACGAAAGCCGCCGCATCGACAACCAGCTGCGGGGCCGATCGGGCCGCCAGGGCGACCCGGGTTCTTCGCGCTTCTACCTGAGCCTGGATGACCAGCTGATGCGCATCTTTGCGGGCGACCGCGTGCGCGCCGTGATGGATCGCCTCAAAATGCCAGAAGGCGAAGCCATCGAAGCAGGCATGGTGACCCGCAGCATCGAAGGCGCGCAACGCAAGGTGGAAGCGCGCAACTTCGACATCCGCAAGCAGTTGCTGGAATTTGACAACGTAGCCAACGAGCAGCGCAAGGTCATCTACCAGCAACGCAACGAAATTCTGGACTCTGTCGGTCTGCAAGACCAGATTGATGGCATGCGCCAAAGCAGCTTCACCGATCTGGTACACGCCTACGTACCGCCAGGCAGCCTGGAAGAACAATGGAATCTGTCTGGTCTGGAGCAGGTGCTGGCCGACGATTGGAGCGTAGCCGTCAATCTGCGCGGCATGCTCGAAGTCAACGAGCACACCTCCGAAGAAGACGTGCTGCAAAAAGTACTGGACGAAACCAACGCGGCCTTCCGCGCCAAGATGGAGCAGGTCGATCCCGAGCACTTCCTGTATTTCGAACGCGCCGTGCTGCTGCAAAGCCTTGACACCCACTGGCGCGAGCATTTGAGCGCGCTCGACTATCTGCGCCAGGGCATTCACCTGCGCAGCTACGCCCAGCGCCAGCCCAAGGAAGAATACAAGCGCGAAGCGTTCGAGCTGTTTGGCCAGATGCTGGATGCCGTGAAAAACGACGTGACCCGCACGCTCATGAACGTACGCATCGAATCGCCCGAGCAACTGGACGAAGCCGCCAATGCGTTTGAAGAAAAGGCTGATGGCTTCATCAACATCACCTACACCTCGCCCACCGAAACGGGCGAAGTGGAGCAAACCGTGGCCGGTGCAGATGGCACGCCCCTTGACCCCTCGATTTTCGTGGGCGTGAGCCGCAACGACCTTTGCCCTTGCGGCAGCGGTGAAAAATTCAAGCACTGCCACGGCAAACTGCAATAAGACAGCGAGAGCCTGTTCAGGCTCTCGGCAGCCTGGGCGCGCGCTTCCCTATAACCCGGGCGCTTGTGCTGCGCCACCATTCAGATTCAGCCACTCGGCCATTGCCGCTTCAGGAGAACCGCCATGCCCGTCCATCTGTCCGCGCCCCAAGCCCAGGACTTGCTTGCCATAGAAGGGGTGCGCATCGGCGTCACCGAAGCGGGCATCCGCAAAGCCAACCGCAAGGATTTGACCGTTTTTCTGCTGGATGCAAGCGCCAGCGTGGGCGCCGTGTTCACGCAAAACCGTTTCTGCGCCGCGCCCGTGCAGGTATGCCGCGCGCATCTGGCGGCGCCCGCTGCGGCCATCCGCGCCTTGGTCATCAATACCGGCAATGCCAATGCCGGCACGGGCGACGAGGGCCTGGCGCACACGCACCGCACCTGCAAGGCGCTGGCAGCAGAACTGGGCATTGCGCCCGAACAGGTGCTGCCGTTTTCGACCGGCGTCATCATGGAGCCCCTGCCCATCGACCGCATTGAAGCGAGGCTGCCCGCGGCCATTGCCAACGCCAAGCCAGACAATTGGCAGCAGGCGGCCGAAGGCATCATGACCACCGACACCGTGCCCAAGGCTTGCAGCGCCACCGCCATGATTGATGGCGCACCCGTGCGCATCACCGGCATTTCCAAGGGCGCAGGCATGATTCGCCCCAATATGGCCACCATGCTCGGCTTTATCGCAACCGATGCCAAGGTGCAACCCGCCTTGATGCGCCAACTGGCGCAAGAGTTGGCCGATGCCTCGTTCAACCGCATCACGATCGATGGCGACACCTCCACCAACGACTCGTTCGTCGTCATGGCCAGCAACAAGGCGGCCCATGCCGAAATCACCGATCTGGCCAGCCCGGCAGGACAGGCTCTGCGTGCCGCCTTGCTGCAGGTGGCACAACAACTGGCACAGGCCATCGTGCGCGATGGCGAAGGCGCCACCAAATTCATCACCGTGCAGGTGGATGGCGGCCAAACGCAGGCGGAGTGCCGTCAGGCGGCTTACGCCATTGCCCATTCGCCCTTGGTCAAAACGGCGTTTTACGCCAGCGACCCGAATCTGGGGCGCATTCTGGCGGCGGTAGGTTATGCGGGCATTGCCGATCTGGACCAAACCAAAATCGAGCTGTATCTAGATGATGTCCACGTCGTCACCCAAGGCGGCCGCCACCCCGGCTACCGCGAAGAAGACGGCCAGCGCGTGATGCAACAGGCCGAAATCACCGTACGCGTGCATCTAGGGCGCGGCCAGGCCAGCGATACGGTCTGGACGTGCGACCTCAGCCACGACTATGTCAGCATCAATGCCGACTACCGCTCATAAGGCTCAGTAATCCGTTTTTTGGCATGACACAAGACGAACTCAAAACCTTGGTGGCCACAGCCGCTTTGCGCCATGTGCCGCCAGACAGCATCATCGGCGTGGGCACGGGCTCTACCGTCAATAAATTCATCGATGCGCTGGCAGCCATCAAAGGCAGCCTGCGCGGTGCCGTGAGCAGCTCGCTGGCCTCGACCGAGCGTTTGCGCAAGCTGGGCATTCCCGTGCTGGAAGCCGATGCCGTCGAAACGCTGGCCGTGTACATCGACGGCGCCGACGAGATCGACGGCCAGGGCTACATGATCAAGGG
>RRZU011776814.1_pt1 | contig 13201 bp, 9 predicted proteins | sample 2165561 | NCBI WGS metagenome assembly RRZU01 (sample SAMN10456909, study PRJNA506462) | wastewater metagenome | isolation source: wastewater sludge | place: USA: Moscow, Idaho
CCACCGCGTTGACGTCGGACACGCGCAACCCATATCGGGCGCTGGCTTCCCGATCCACCTGGATCAGCAGATTGGGCTGTCCTACTAACCGGAAAATTCCCAAATCCTTAACGCCTCGGACCCCCTTCATCACCGCTTCGAATTCGACGGCCTTCGCCTCCATGGTCTTCAGGTCGTTGCCGAATAACTTGATGGAATTCTCCCCCTTCACACCCGACATGGCCTCTTCCACATTGTCTTGAATGACCTGGGAGAAGTTGAAGACGATCCCGGGAATGACCTTCAGCCGCGCCTCGATCTCTTCCACCAACTGGTCCTTGCTGAGTCCCGGCCGCCACTCCTTCTGCGGCTTCAGATTTGCGAGGAACTCCGCGTTGAAGAAACTCGTGGGGTCGGTCCCGTCGTCGGGTCTCCCGAGCTGAGACACGATCGTGACGACCTCGGGCGACTGCCGGAACATCTGCCGGATTTCTCCGGCCAAGCGGGCAGCTTCGTCGTAGGAAATATCGACCGGCATGGTCGCACGAACCCAGAGGTTCCCCTCCTCCAACGCCGGCATGAATTCTCCACCGATGAATTGCAGCGCCCCGAATGCTCCGACCAGCAGCAACAGCGCCGCGCCGATGACTTTCACGTTGTGGCGCAAGGCCCATTGCAACACGGCCAGATAGGTCCGGCGAATCGCGCCGACAAACCGCGTATCTTCTTCCTTGACCACACCCGTCAGCAGCAGCGAGCACAGCACCGGTGCCAGCGTAAAGGCCATGAGCAGCGCGCCGAAGAGGGCAAAACCATAGGTAATGGACATCGGCGCAAAAATCTTCCCGGGCACGCCGGTCATCGTGAACAGGGGAATGAACGCCACCACAATGATCGCCGTCGAAAAGAAAATCGGCTGCCCAACCTGGCGAGCCGCGCGCACGATCTGCTGCGGCACGGTCAGGCCCAGACGGCGATCGTGGCCGAGATGGAAAAAGATACTTTCCACCATCACCAGGGTCGCATCGACGATGATGCCGAAATCGATCGAGCCGAGCGAAATGAGGTTGGCGGACTGTCCGATCATCACCATCATCGTGAAGGTGAACAGCAGCGACATGGGAATGGTCAACGCCACGATGAGCGACGCACGGAAATGACCGAGAAACACGAACAGAATCACGAAGACCAGGACCATGCCGCTGATCAAAATATCGGTGACCGTTTCAACCGTGGTATGGATCAGGGCCGTCCGGTCGTAGAAGGTCTTGACCTTCACCCCTTCCGGCAATTTCCACTTGTTCAATTCCTCGACCTTTTCCCGGACCCGCTCCAATACGGACAGCGCCTTGTATCCGCGCTGCAAGAGGATCACCCCTTCCACGACGTCGTCGTTGTCGTCGATGCCGACCTTGCCCAACCGCACCCGATGACCCACCGACACGGTTCCCAGCGTCTTGACGAAAATGGGGGTGCCTTCCTTTTCGGCCACCATCACATTTTCGATATCCGCCAAACCGTTGATCAACCCGAGGCCGCGAATGTTGTAGTTCTGGGCGCCGACGGTGAGGTAGTTGCCGCCGACGTTGGCGTTGCTGTTGGTCAAGGCCTCCATGACCTGCGCGAGGCTGACTTGATAACTGATCAACTTCCCGGGATCGATATCGACGTGATATTCCTGGGTCGTGCCTCCGAAGGCCGTCACATCGATGATCCCCGGCACACGCCGGAACTCTCGCCGGACCTGCCAATCCTGGATCGTCTTGAGGTCGGTCAGACTCGTCTTCCCGTCTCCGGCCAGTTCATAGCGGTAGATCTCTGCAATCGCCCACCAGGGCGACAAGGCCGGCTGCACGTTTTGAGGAAGACTGACCGTGGCCAGGCGATTGATGACTTCCTGCCGGTCGAAGAAGTATTGCGTCCCGAAGTCGAAATAGATCTTCACGTCGCTCAACCCGAAAATCGATAAGGAGCGAATATCGGTGAGACCCGGCATCCCGTTTAAGGCAACCTCGATGGGAATGGTGATTTGCCGCTCGATCTCTTCCGCGGACCAGCCGGGAAATTGCGTGATCACCTCCACCATCGGAGGCGACGGATCCGGATAGGCGACGATGTCGAGTTGCTGGAAGGCATAGAGCCCGCCGAAGAGGAGACTGAATCCCAGCGCACAGATCAGAAACCGCTGAACGAGGGAGAGCTCGACGATACGAACGATCATGAGGCGGGATACCTCTGGGAGAGGCGAGAGCACATGATCATGACCTCGATCATTACTTCGCCTCCTGTCCCTTCACCAGCACCGCGCCCTTGATGACGATGCGCTGGCCGGATGTCAGTCCCTCCAGAATGCGGACCTGCCCGCTGGACACGTTGGAGACCACCACTTCGCGTTTCTCATAGTGATTGGGGGCGTCGATCAGGTAGACGAAATGTTTGCCGTCGATCTCGACGACCGCTTCCTTGGGAATCGTGAGGAATGGCGTAGCGTCGCCGACGTCCAACCTCAGCCGCGCGAACATCTCCGGTTTCAGGCGCTGTTCACGATTATCGACCCAGGCTCGAACTTTGATGGTGCGGGTGTTCGGGTCGACGACATCTCCGATGGAGGCCACGACGGAGGCGAAGTCGGTCCCCGGATAGGCTTCCACGTTGATGCGTCCAACCTGGCTGACTTTCACCAAGGCGAGGTCCCGTTCGTAGACATCGGCCACGACCTGCAACCGATCCAGATCGGCCACCGTGAACAACACCTGGCCGGCGTCGCTTCCGACAGACTGTCCCGGAGTCACGGCCCGTTCGACGACGGTGCCGGTCAAGGGACTCTTCATCTCGAAGCGCGAGGTAATACGCTGTTGGGCGAGCGGCTTCTCCAGCTCTTGAGCAGGAATGCGCAACGACAACAAGCGCTCTTTTGCCCGCCGAAATTCCGCGCGCGCCTTGATCAGATCGTTTTCAGCCTGCTTGAGATCTTTCAAGGCCAAGGCCTTGGTGGCATACAGTTCCTTCGCAAGTTCCTGCGCCCGCGTGGAATATTCCATCTCCGAGGCTTCTTTCACAAACTCCGAATAGGCGGCGGTAATGTCGGAACTGTCGATCACCAGCAAGGTCGCCCCTGCCTCCACGCGATCGCCCAGCTTGGCCCGTACCTCCACCACCCGTCCTTGCAATGGAGAGGAAATTTTCGAATACCGGTCTTCCCCGTAGGCCACCTTTCCGACCAGGACCAGCTCGGGCTGGATCGGTTTAAAATCCACCACGGCCGTCTCAATCTGTCCGATGGACTGCGGCGGAGGCTGGACGGCAACATGTTCCGGGGTCACGGGAGGCTTCGAAGCGGCTGGTTCTTGCGTTTGACTGCAGGCCCACAACGACAGCGCTACGGCTACCCCTGCGACCGACCTCACGCCAATGATCATGACGTAATCTCCTGCCCGACCGAACTCTCCAGTTGGAACAGGTTCCGCTGATAGGAAAAGAGAGCCTCGATGAAATTCTGTTGAATCGTACGGGACGTCCGCGCGGCATCGAGAAGATCCAGGATGGTGGCTCCTCCCCGTTCATAGGCGCGCTCGACGATGGTGAAGGTAGAACGGGCGTCTTCCAGCACTCCCGCCAGATAGGCCTCCACCAGCCGGCGGCTCTGGAGCAGATTCTGGTAGGCTACATCCACCTGGTTTTCCACCTGGTTGACCGTGCGATCCAATTCCGCCTGGGCCGACTGTACGCCGACTTCAGCCTGGACGATTCCGCCTTGGTTCCGATTGAACAACGGCAGGGGCACACCGAGATTCAGGATCCCCATCTGCTGGTTATCGGGGCCCCGCGAGCCCTGCACCGCATAGCCGGCGCCGATCGTCACATCCGGAACCCGAAAGGCCTTGGCCAGTTTCAGATCCGCCTCGCGTTGCGACAAGGCTGCCCGCCGGCTCTTGATATCGGGGCGGACGTCCAGGGCCACCGACCTGAGCCGTCCCATGTCGGGATCCACCCGCCGGTAGTCCATTTCGGTCGTCAACTCCAGCTTCGACGCAGGAGAGAGACGCAGCAGTTGCCGGAGATCGGCTCGGGCGGACTCGCCTTCCTGAATCGCCTCGATCACCTGCGCTTGAAAATCGACCACCTGCAGACGAATACGAATCAGATCGACTTCCGCGATGTACCCTTTCTTAAACCGGATCGTGTTGACGTCTAAAATACGCGCAAACCGGTCCCGGTTTTCTTCAGCCAGAGACAACCGGCGCTGCGCCACCAGCACTCGATAGTAGGCGTCCTTGATCGTGAACCCCAACTGCCGGACGGCATCTTCAAAATCCGCTTCCGCCGACTGCACCCCGAAGCCGGCACTTTCGATGCGGTATCCGCGCTTGCCGGCCAACTCAAACAATTGCTGCACCTGCATGGTGAGCGCGCCGGTTTTGGCCAGTGTATTGCCCTGCGTAAACGAGGCCACATTTCCCAGCTGCGCCACCGGATTCGGAAAGAGCCGTGCCGTAATCTGCTGCCCCTTGCTGGACTCGATCCCATACTTGGCGATCAGCAAATCCAGGTTCTGCTTCAGAAACAGGGCCATCGCTTCGGACAAGTTCAGGCGGACCACCGGCGGAGAAAACGGAACGGCCAGGGGTGGGGTTGATTCAGCCGCCTGCGCAATTCCGCCACCGGTCACGAAGAATCCCAGCAGGCCGAACGCCAGCCAGGCACGATAGACCAGGGCCGATAGGCACGGGCCCACCCGTCGGCGATCTCTAAAGTGGAGCATGTCGTCACGCATTGTGCAGGAGTATAGAATCATCGAGGACAGCGCGCGCATTATACTGATTCTTCAGTGTGTTTGAAACAAGACCCGCGGCACTCGCTCATTGCATTTTCAGTTCTGTCCAGGCCCGGTCATAGAGGCGGATGCCCCTGCCGACATCCTTCATCCACTCCAATCGATCGAGTTGATCGAGCGGCGGATAGACCGCGGGATTGTCCCTCGTCGAGGCGTTCACCAATTCACGGGCCGGCCGGGAAGCGGAGGCAAAACGCAGCCGCTCCGACGTGCGCGCCGCGACCTGAGGCTCCATTAAATAGTTGATAAACCGCATGGCTAACTGTTTCTGGGGCGCCGTCCGGAGCACCACCAGACAGTCGGCCCACAAGGTTGCCCCTTCCTTCGGGACAACATAGCGAATGGACGGCCGCTCGGCCATGGCCCGCGCCACGGGTCCACCCCAGGCATGCGCCAGGACCACCTCCCCTGAAGCCAACAACTGATCGTAATGGTCGCTCGTATAGGTCTTCACCAAAGGTTTCTGCCGCAGCAACCGCTCCTTTGCCGCCTCGATCACCTGCGGATCCGTGCTGTTCATCGATTGCCCCATGGAACGCAACACCGCACCGAACACTTCCCGCTGGTCGTTCAACATGCTGATGCGGCCTTTGTAACGCGGGTCCCATAGGATCGCCCAACTGTCCGGCGGCGTCGGGATCACCGCAGAATCGTACCCGATCCCCACGCTGCCCCACAGATACGGGACCGAGTACCGGCGCTCCGGATCGAATGGGAGAGCTTGCAGGTGGGGCTCCAACAGGGACGCGTTGGGCAGCGCCTGCGGGTCCAATTCATTCAGCAGCCCCTGCTGGATCATGATGGCCACCATGAAATCAGACGGCACCGCCACGTCATACCCCGTGGCCCCGCTCTGGAGTTTGGCCAACAACTCTTCGTTGCTGCTGAAGGTATCGATCGCCACCTTCACTCCCTCGCGCCGTTCGAATTCCTGAATAAGCTCAGGCCCTACATAGTCGGACCAGGTGAAGTAATGCAGGACCGGTCGGGATTCGGCAGGATCACTGCCTGCACCTTGGCCGCAGGAAGACAACGCCCCTGCCAGCCAGAGCAGACACAGCCCCCAGAGACTCATTCGTCGGAGAGGAGTCTCCACTCAGACCTCCCGGCGTTGAAGATGAAGGGAGAGGGCGACGCAGGCCATGGAAATGAGCAGCAGCAGCGCGGAAAGCGCATTGATCTCCGGCGTGACGCCGGACTTGATCATCGAATACACCTTCAACGGCAGCGTCGTCGCACCGGGACCGGCCGTGAAGAACGTCACCAGAAAATCATCGAGCGAGACCGTAAAGGCCACCAGCACCGCGCCCCAGATCGCCGGACGCAAGAGCGGCAACGTGACATGCCGGAAGACCTGCCAGGAGTCGGCACCCAGATCGGCCGCCGCCTCGCGCAACGCCGGATCCAGTTTGCGCAACCGCGTGCGGATCATAATGGTCACCAGCGGAATATTGAACACGATGTGTCCCAGAATGACCGTAGTGAGACCGAGCGGCATCTTGAGCATCACGAAAAGCAGCATCAGCGCCACGCCCATCATCACCTCAGGAATGACGAGCGGCAGCACCAGCCCGCCCTCGATGATCTGCTGCCGGCGAAGCGGCATACGCTCCATGCCGAGTGCCATCAGCCCGCCCAGCAAAGTCGCGCCGATGGTCGAGATCACGGCAATGAGCAGGCTGTTCGCGGTCGCAGCCAGCAGCGCCTCGTCTTGCCAGAGGGCGGCATACCACTTGAGGGTCGTCCCCCGCCAGGCCATCGACAGGTGGGCGGCATTGAACGAATAGAGCACGAGCACAAGAATGGGGCCGTAGAGAAACAGCATCGCCAGACCGCTCACGAGGCTCAGGCCGGTCGATCCTCGCCTCATCGTCCCTCCAACGGCCCGGCAGTCCGGGCGGCATGGCGGTAATACAGCGCCACCGCGGCCATGACGATCGCCATCAGCACAAAGGACACCGCCGATCCCAACGGCCAGTCCCGCACGACCAGATACTCGTGTTGAATGAGATTGCCGATCATCATGCTTCTCGCCCCGCCTAGCAGATCCGGCGTGATAAACGAGCCGATCGACGGGATGAAGACCAGGACACAGCCACCGACGATGCCCGGCATCGTGAGAGGAACCACCACCCGCGTGAATATCGCCCAGCGCGAGGCGTACAGATCCCAGGCCGCCTCCACCAGGCGCGGATCCAGCCGTTCCACGGCGACATAGAGAGGCAGTACCATAAAGGGAAGGTACCCGTAGACCAGTCCGATCACGACGGCCGTCGGCGTGTAGAGCAATTCAAGCGGGGCGTCCACTATTCCGAGAGCCCGCAACAGGCCGTTCACAAGGCCGTCCTGGCGCAGCACAATCATCCAGGCGTAGGTTCGCACGAGAAAGTTCGTCCAGAACGGTAACATCACCAGCAGCAACAACACCGGCTGCCACCGGGCCGGACTTCTGGCGATCATGTAGGCGAGCGGAAATCCGAGCACGAAACAGATCGCCGTGGTGAGACTCGCGTACCAGAGCGACTGCCCGAGGATCTTGCCGTACAGCGGATGCCACAGGTCCAGATAGTTCGCCGCCGTGAACTCCCACACAATGCCGCCATAGGTTCCGCGTGAAGCGAAGCTGATCGCAAACACCAAGGCCAGCGGCACGAGAAAAAACAGGCCCATCCACAACAGACCGGGAGCGGCCAGCCAACAGGAACGGCAGGTGGATTGACCAGGCGCAGGAGGTGAAGACAGGTCGTGAGAGGGCATGGTCACTCGAAGAACAACCGCGCATCAGCCAGGGACCAGTGAAGAAACACCGGGTCTCCCGCCGCGAACGCCGGGAGCGATGTGCCCGAGGTCATCCTCGTTTCCCAGAAGCGACCGGGAGCGACTCGAACCAAATACTTCATCTCGCTCCCGGCAAACAGGACCTTCTCAATCCGGCCGGAGAGCACCGGGTCGGATGTCGACGGCCGTTCATGTGCCATGCGGATGCGCTCCGGCCGGAGCGAGAGCGTGGCTGAACGGCCGGCCTGTTCCGTGGAAGCGGTTCGCACCGTGAGCGGCGCCTGTTCGGCATCGTCCGGCCGAAACACGCGATCCTCCCCGACCGAGGCCCCGATCGTACCCGTTAGCTCATTCGACACGCCAAGAAATCGGGACACAAACAGATTACAGGGTCGCTCATACACCTCGCGCGGGCTTCCGACCTGCCACATGCGCCCCTGATGCATGACGGCAATGCGGTCCGACATCATCATCGCCTCTTCCTGATGATGCGTCACACAGACACAGGTCAGCCCGGCCTGCTCCTGAATGGATTTCAGCTCAACCTGCATGGCCTGCCGCAGTTGTTGATCCAACGCGGCTAACGGTTCATCGAGCAGCACCACAGCCGGCTTGTTCACCAGCGCACGGGCCAGGGCCACACGCTGTTGTTCGCCACCCGATAATTGATTCGGCATCCGTCCTTCTTTGCCGAGCAGCTTCACCATCGCCAAGGCCTGGCGTACCTGCTCAGCAATGAGTGCTGCGGACACCCGCCGCATCTTCAGGCCGAAGGCCACATTCTCGAAGACCGTCAGGTGGGGAAACAGCGCGTAGGATTGAAAGACCAGATTCACCGGCCGGCGATTCGGCGGCACGCCGAGCATCGACTGCCCGTCGATCAACAGATCGCCTTCGTCCGGATCGTCGAAGCCCGCCAGCATGCGCAAGACCGAAGTTTTCCCCGCGCCGCTCGGACCAAGAATGGAAAAAAATTCGCCCCGGCGGACCTGGAAACTCACCCGATCCACGGCCGTGACCGCACCGTGGCGGCGCACGATCCCGCGTATATCGATCGTTGGAAGTGTTGAGGAAAGAGACTGTTCAGAAGCGGTGAACGGAGGAGTGGACGACGTGGCCATCGAAGGCTGAATTCAAACCGCCGCGCCGACAGCCACGGCTCAATGCTCCAAATCGACTTTGGAACTGACATCGCGCAGGTGTTTGCGCACCCGCACCCGATGCTCATGTTTCCGCAAGAGTTCACGGCGAATGACGTCGCGATCCTCCGCCACAATGCGCACGAGCCGGTCGTTATCTTCGGCATGGTTCCGCACGAGCTCGGAGAGGCGCTGCACCTGCCGCTCCAACCGTTCCAGCCGCCAGACCATTTCCATCATCGGATTCGCGGCTTCGATATCGGGCGTGACGACCGCCTGACGGGCATTCTGTTTCTTCATGTCCGCTCCTTCGCATTGAGCCCGACCGGATGTCGGAGCCGCACGTTGAGTCGTAGTATCGTCCGAGATCGAGTTGAAGTCAATCATTCTGCATCCTTTCTATTCATCCGTCGTCCTGCTACAATCGGCCCGTCTATGGCTAAGATCTTCACCATGGTGCTGGCGGGCGGGAAGGGCGAACGCCTGAATCCGCTGACCGAGCAACGCGCGAAACCGGCAGTGCCGTTCGGCGGGAAATATCGCATCATCGATTTCACGCTGAGCAACTGCCTGAACTCCGGCCTGCGGCAGATGGCCGTCCTGATCCAATACAAATCGCATTCTCTCGACCGTCATATCCGCACGGGATGGAACATTCTGAATGCCGAGCTGGGTGAATACATCGTGTCTGTTCCCCCTCAGCAGCGTATCAGCGAAGAGTGGTACCGCGGCACCGCGGATGCCGTGTATCAAAACCTCTTCCTGCTCGATAACGACCACCCTGAGTTTCTGCTCGTGCTAGCCGGTGACCACATCTACAAGATGAACTATGCCGACATGTACAACCTGCTGATCGAAAAGCAGGCGGATGCGGTGGTCGGCGCAATCGAAACGCCCCTGGCCGACGCGAACCGTTTCGGCGTCATTGCGGTGGATGAAGACCGGCGGATCCTGAGCTTCGACGAAAAGCCGGACAAGCCGATGCACATCCCCGGCGACCCGACCCAGGCGTTTGTCTCGATGGGGATCTACCTGTTTCGTACCGAGGTGGTCCGGGAACAACTCATCCGGGATGCCAAGGAAGGCACCAAACACGACTTCGGCAAGAACATTATTCCACGCATGATCAAAGAGCAGCGCGTCTATGCGTTCAAGTTCCAGGACGAAAACAAAAAAGCGGTGAAGTACTGGCGGGACATCGGGACGCTCGATGCCTACTGGGAAGCCAACATGGATCTGGTCGCCGTCGATCCACTGTTCAATCTGTATGATCAGCAATGGCCCATCCGCACCTACCAGGGACAATTCCCGCCCGCCAAGTTCGTCTTCGCCCAGGATTTTCAGGGAGGCCGCATGGGCGTGGCGCTGGACTCCATCGTCTGCGGCGGCTGCATCATTTCCGGCGGCCGCGTGCAGAACTCGGTGCTCTCGCCGAACGTCCGGGTCCACGACCATGCCGACGTGCGCGAGTCCGTCGTCATGGAGAACGTGGTCATCGGCGAACAGGCCCGCATCAGGCGGGCGATCATCGACAAAGACGTGATCATCCCGCCCAAAACCGTGATCGGCTTCGACCCGGTTGCGGATCGTCAACGTTTCAAAGTCACCGATTCCGGATTGGTGGTCATCTCAAAGGGAATGAAACTGCATGCCGCCGTCGATTCATCCGGTTGATCTGGTCGCGACGCTCCGCCAAAGAAATCTCACTCCTGCGATTATCTTTCTCACATCGAGACGGGCCTGCGACGAAGCGATGCAGTCGTTCGAGCGCAGTCAGGTCACCCTGCCCAAGACGCAGCAGGAACAGATCGCCCGCGTCCTGGCCCAGGTCACCGAACAATATCCCAGCATCGCAGAACACCCGTTGATCGACACGGTTCAACGCATCGGTGTGGCGGCGCATCACGCGGGTCATCTCCCCTCCTGGAAGATCGCCGTCGAAGAACTCATGCGCACCGGGTCTCTGGATGCCGTCTTCGCCACCACCACCCTCGCCGCCGGCGTCGACTTTCCCGCCCGCACGGTGGTCGTGACACAATCCAGCATCCGGAAAGCGCGCGATTTTACCGACTTGACCGCCAGCGAAATCCAGCAGCTGGCCGGCCGGGCCGGCCGCCGCGGCAAAGACCTGGTCGGATTCGCCGTCATCACCCCGTCGCCCTATATCGATCTCACCGTCCTGACCAAAGGGCTCACGGGACAACCGGAAGCGATTCATAGCCAATTCGTCATCAGCTACCCGATGGTGCTGAACCTGCTCAAAGCGCACCCGCGCGAACAGATCCAATCCATTCTTGCGAAAAGCTTCGCCCAGTTTCAGTTGAATCAGCGCACGGCCGTGCTCGAAACCAAACTCGATGGACTGCGCGTCGAGATGGAACCCTTCGGTCCGCGCGTCTGCTCGGATTGGATCACGCAGTGGCAGGTATTCGATCAGGCCAGGAAACGGAAGAAACCGCGTGGCCTGTCGGCCAGGCAGGAATCGCCCGATGTCGCCGCGCGCCTGCATTTTCTCACGCCGGGACGCGTCGTGGGGCTGATCCGGGGACGCGGCATCATCCTGCGCCAGTATCGAAGCAAGGGCCAGCATGCGCCGATGGTGACGTTGCTGCGGGACGGCGGTTCCCTCAATGAATGCCCCGCCTCGATCGTGACGCAGGTGTTCGATCGCACGTTCGACTGCGAGGAAACCTCCGCCTATCCCTGGTGTGCTCCGCAGACACTGGAGCAGCTGACACACCACCTGCTGGATCTGCCGCCGCGTCTCCCGATTCTGCCGATTCTGACTCATCAGCACGAAGAGATTCCGCTCGACAGTTCGATCATCCAAACCCTTGGCGATTTCGCCTGCCCCACCTGTCCCTCGCGTCAGGCCTGTCAACGCGATTTCCCCAGGGCCTCACGGGTCCGCCAGGAAATCCAGCGGCACATGAAATCGATTCAAGCGCTCCAGACCAGCTTGTGGCACCGGTTTCAAGAGCGCATCGATGTCCTCGAGCGCTTCGGCTATCTCAACGCCACGGCACAGCTCACCGCCGACGGCGAGTGGGCGCGCTTGATTCGCATCGACCATTCCCTCCTGATTACGGAACTGATCCGGGCCGAGGCCTTCGGCGCCATCGATCCGCCGCTGCTCGCGGCCGTCATGGCCAGTATCGCGCATGACGACGATCGTCCCGGCTCATTTCCACGCGGCAGCGCGGGGCTCGTCACGCTCCTGTTCCAGGTCCGGAAGCTGGCAGAAAGTCTTGTGCCGCACGAGGCGCCGCCGATGCTTCGTGCCGATGTCGCCGCCTTGACCGAACGCTGGGTCGCAGACCAGACGCTGACCTGGATCGGCCTGGCCCGCCTGACCACGATGGCCGAGGGCGACATGTTCCGGCTGTTCGCGCGCACGATCGAGTTTCTCTCTCAATTGAAGACCCTCAAAGCGACCCACCCCTCGTTGGCCGAATCCGCCGATCGGGCCATCGCAGGCATGCGCCGTGGCGTCCTGGAGGAACTACCGTGAGCGTGTCGTTCGCAAGAGGATTTCCGACGGGCCTCGTATTCACACGTTTCACGTTTCACGTTTCACGCATCACGAGGCCTCTATGACGACGCACGAACTCGAACAGCTACTGCTGCAGCAACCGGTCTCTCTGCTGCACCGATTGGCGCGTGGACGGATCAGCCGGCATTTTCGTTCCGGCAAACGCAAGCTCATTGATCTGTTGCTCCAGGCTTCCGCTGAAAATCGCCCCGGGCTGGAGTCCGACCTGGCTGCCCTGATCGAGGAACAATCACACAGACGGCAGGCTGCGCCGGTTGAGCAAGCTCCCAAACCGAAGGTCCACCCGAGACCGGCTGCAGCGTCTACGACGCCACGCCCGCATCGGGCCGAAGAACATGGCCACCATGAGCCGCCTGTCTCGCTTCATGAATGGTTGTCGGGAATCGGAGTTCCGCAGGCACAGCCGTTTGTACCGGATGCCTGGCAGGTGGATGCGCTTGCGCGGCTGGCTGAAACCGACGTGGTGGTCAGCGTGCCGACCGGCAGCGGAAAAACCTATGTCGCCATCGAGGCCACGAAGCGGGCGATGCAGGAGAATCGCACGGTGATTTACACGTCTCCGTTGAAAGCGCTCTCCAATACGAAATTTACCGAATTTTCGCGCCTATTCGGCCCGGGGCAGGTCGGGATCCTCACCGGTGACCGCCGCGAACATGCCCAGGCGCCCCTACTCATCATGACCACCGAAATTTTGCGCAATCTGCTCTACGATGCGGCGGGGGGCGAAATCGACGTGCGCCTGGATACGTTGGGGCTGGTGATCATGGACGAATCCCAATACCTCGCCGATCCGGAACGCGGGGTGGTATGGGAGGAGACCTTGATCTTCTGTCCGTCGCAGGCCCGCCTGCTCTTGTTGTCCGCCTCGATCGGGAACCCGCAGGATATTGCGGATTGGCTGACGGCCATCCGCCCGAA
>RRZU010628165.1_pt1 | contig 13193 bp, 9 predicted proteins | sample 2165561 | NCBI WGS metagenome assembly RRZU01 (sample SAMN10456909, study PRJNA506462) | wastewater metagenome | isolation source: wastewater sludge | place: USA: Moscow, Idaho
AACATGATGGAGCTGATCCGCAACATCGCCATCGAGCACAGCGGCTTCTCCGTGTTTACCGGTGTGGGTGCACGTACCCGCGAGGGCAACGACTTCTATCACGAAATGAAGGAGTCGAACGTTCTCGACAAGGTGGCGCTGGTTTACGGCCAGATGAACGAACCACCGGGCAACCGTCTGCGCGTGGCACTGACCGGCCTGACCATGGCCGAGAAGTTCCGTGACGAAGGCCGTGACGTGCTGCTGTTCGTGGACAACATCTACCGCTACACCCTGGCCGGTACCGAAGTGTCGGCCCTTCTGGGTCGCATGCCGTCGGCCGTGGGCTACCAGCCGACGCTGGCCGAAGAAATGGGCAAGTTCCAGGAACGCGTGGCTTCGACCAAGACCGGCTCGATCACCTCGATCCAGGCCGTGTACGTGCCTGCCGATGACTTGACCGACCCGTCGCCTGCCACCACCTTTGCCCACCTGGACGCTACCGTGGTGCTGAGCCGTGACATCGCCTCGCTGGGTATCTACCCGGCTGTGGATCCGCTCGACTCGACTTCGCGCCAGCTTGACCCGCTCGTGGTGGGTGACGAGCATTACAGCGTGGCCCGTGGCGTGCAGATGACCCTGCAGAAGTACAAGGAACTGCGTGACATCATCGCGATTCTGGGCATGGACGAACTGTCGGCTGACGACAAGCTGACCGTGGCCCGCGCCCGCAAGATCCAGCGCTTCCTGTCGCAGCCGTTCTTCGTGGCTGAAGTGTTCACCGGCAGCCCGGGCAAGTTCGTGTCCCTCAAGGACACCATCAAGGGCTTCAAGGCCATCCTCAGCGGCGAATACGACCACCTGCCGGAACAGGCGTTCTACATGGTAGGCGGCATCGAAGAAGCCGTTGAAAAAGCCGCGTCGCTGTAAAAGGGGTAGGCCATGAGTACGATGCATGTGGAAGTGGTCAGTGCCGAAGCGCAGATCTATTCGGGTGAAGCCGAGTTTCTGGTCGCACCGGGAGAGATGGGCGAGCTCGGTGTCTATCCGCGCCACGTGCCGCTCCTGACCCGCATCAAGCCCGGCCCGTTGCGCATCCGCGTACCGGGTCAGGCCGAAGAAGTCATCGTCGCTGTCTCGGGCGGTTTGATGGAGGTCCAGCCGGACGCCATCACCGTCCTCGCCGATGTCGCCGTTCGCGGTGACGAGATCGACGAAGCACGTGCCGAAGCAGCCAAGAAAGCTGCCGAAGCCGCGCTCGAGAAGGCTACCGATGACCGGGAAACGGCTGCGGCGCGCCAGGCGCTGAAGACCGCCATCGCCGAACTCAAGGCGCTCGACTACCTGCGTCGTCGCGTGCACTGAGCCCGTTACGGACCGGGCCGGTATGGTCCCGCCAGAGAAGGCTGTTATCCTTGCGATAACAGCCTTTTTGCTTTGTTGAACCCGATTTCCGACTCTATCCATGACTTCTCTCAGTATCGTGATTCTCGCCGCCGGTCGCGGCAAACGCATGTATTCGGACCTGCCCAAGGTCCTGCACCGTCTGGCCGGGCAGCCGATGCTCGGCCGGGTGATCGATACCGCCCGGCAACTGCATCCCGCCCGCCTGTGCGTGGTCTATGGTCACGGTGGCGAGGCAGTCCGTTCGGCCTTTGCCGATGCTGATGACATCGTCTGGGCCGAACAGGCCGAACAGCTGGGAACCGGCCACGCGCTCCGCATGGCCTTGCCCTGCCTGCCGGCCGAAGGGCAGGTACTGGTGCTGTATGGTGATGTGCCTCTGGTCACGGTTGACACCCTGCGCACCCTGGTTGAGCGCGCCGGCGAATCCCTGTCGCTGCTGACCGACACGCCGGCCGATCCCGCCGGGTATGGTCGTGTGGTGCGTCAGCCGGACGGAACCGTGCGGGCCATCGTCGAGGAAAAGGATGCCAGCCCCGGGCAGAAAGCCATCCGTGAAATCAATACCGGCATGATGGTGCTGCCGGCGTCCCGGCTGGCTGGCTGGCTGGCTGCTCTCGATAACCGCAATGCCCAGGGTGAGTATTACCTGACCGATGTCATCGGGCTGGCAGTGACCGATGGCCTGGCAGTGACTGCCGTACCGGTGGAACAGTCATGGCAGGCTGCCGGGATCAACTCCAAGCGGCAACTGGCCGAACTCGAGCGCATCTACCAGCGCAACGAAGCCGGCCGCCTGCTGGACCAGGGCGTGACCCTGCTGGATCCGGCACGCTTCGACCTGCGCGGCGAACTGCACTGCGGCCGTGATGTCAGCATTGATGTCGGCTGCGTGTTCGAAGGTCGGGTCGAACTGGGTGACGGTGTGGAAATCGGTGCCCACTGCGTGCTCCGTAATGTCACTCTGGACGCAGGAACCCGCGTGGCACCTTTCAGTCATCTGGACGGTGCCCGGGTCGGCCGCAATGGCCGCATCGGTCCGTTCGCCCGGCTGCGGCCAGGCGCCGAACTGGCCGAATCGGTGCACGTCGGCAACTTTGTCGAGATCAAGAACAGCCAGCTGGGGACCGGCAGCAAGGCCAACCATTTGACGTATCTGGGCGACAGTACGGTGGGTAGCCGGGTCAATATCGGTGCCGGAACCGTGACGTGCAATTATGATGGCGTCAACAAATTCCGGACGGTGATCGAGGACGATGTTTTCGTCGGTTCCGGCTCCATGCTGGTGGCTCCGGTGACGCTGGAGCATGGCGCTACGGTGGGCGCCGGATCGGTCGTCACCAAAACGGCCCCGGCCAATGCGCTGACGCTGGCCCGGGCGAAACAGCTGAGCCTGAGTGGCTGGAAGCGGCCGCAAAAGGGCTGAGGCGATGGGGCGTAGCGGGTTTGCTACAATGTGCGCCTGAATCTTCAACATGCCACCCGCAAGGGTGGCATTGCAACGTGTAGGAAGACTGCCAATGTGTGGAGTTGTCGGGGCGATTGCCCGCCAGAACATCGTGCCGCTGCTGATCGACGGCCTCAAGCGGCTGGAATACCGCGGCTACGATTCCTCGGGGCTGGCCATCCTTGCCGGGGACAGCATCCGCCGGGTACGCCGGGTCGGCCGTGTGGCCGAAATGGAAGCTGCCGCCCGGTCCGAAGGACTGAGCGGATGCCTGGGCATTGGCCATACCCGTTGGGCTACCCACGGAGGCGTGACCGAGCCCAATGCCCACCCGCACGTTTCCGGCGGCCTGATTGCACTGGTGCATAACGGCATCATCGAAAACCATGAAACCAGACGTAACGAGCTCGCTGCGGCCGGCTATGCCTTCGAGTCGCAGACCGATACCGAGGTGATTGCCCACCTGATCCACCGGCATTATCTGGCTGGCGGTGATCTGTTCGAAGCCGTGCGGCAGGCCGTGCGCGAACTGTCGGGTGCCTACGCCATCTGCGTGATGGCACAGGACCGGCCGGGCGAACTGGTGGTGGCACGCATGGGCTGCCCGCTGCTGATCGGTCTGGGGGAGCAGGCAAACTTCGTCGCTTCCGACGTTTCGGCCATCCTGAGTGCCACGCGGCGCGTGGTGTTTCTGGAAGAGGGGGACGTGGCACGCCTGACCTGCGACAGCATCAGCCTGACCAATGCCGACGGCGAGCCGGTCGAGCGGCCGGTGCGGCAAAGCGAGGTGTCGCTGGCTTCGCTGGAGCTGGGTCCGTACCGCCACTTCATGCAGAAGGAAATCCACGAGCAGCCCAAGGCGGTGGCCGACACGCTGGAAGTGGCGCAGACCGCCGGATTCGATGCGGCCCTGTTCGGAGCCGAAGCTCCGGCGCGGCTGGCCACGGTGCGCGGCGTCAAGATCCTGGCGTGCGGCACCAGCTATTACGCCGGCCTGACCGCCAAATACTGGATCGAAAGCCTGGCCAACCTGCCGTGCGACGTGGAAATCGCCAGTGAATACCGCTACCGCAACGCATGGGCGGACCCGGACTACCTGATCGTGACCATTTCGCAGTCGGGCGAGACGCTCGACACCATGGAGGCGCTCAAGTACGCCCGCCAGCTGGGGCACCGGACGGCCCTGTCGATCTGCAACGTGGCTGAATCGGCCATCCCGCGCGCGTCGGACCTGGTGTTCTATACCCGCGCCGGTGCGGAAATCGGCGTGGCGTCCACCAAGGCGTTCACTACCCAACTGGTGGCCCTGTTCCTGCTGGCCGGCGTGCTGGCCAGACTGCGCCAGCGCCTGACGGCCGAACAGGAGGCCCATGCGCTGGAAGAGCTGCGCAGCCTGCCGGCCAGCATCCAGCATGCGCTGAACCTGGAGCCGCAGATCCAGTTGTGGGCCGAGCAGTTTGCCGTCAGGAACGACGCGCTGTTCCTGGGGCGCGGCCTGCACTATCCGATCGCGCTGGAAGGTGCGCTCAAGCTCAAGGAAATTTCCTACATCCACGCCGAAGCATATCCGGCCGGCGAGCTCAAGCACGGGCCGCTGGCGCTGGTGGACGAGCAGATGCCGGTCGTGGTGATTGCTCCCAACGACAGCCTGCTGGAAAAGGTCAAATCGAACATGCAGGAAGTGCGCGCCCGTGGCGGCGAGCTGTTCGTGTTCGCCGACGCGGACAGCCACTTCGAGGCATCAGCCGGTGTCCACGTGATCCGCACGCCACGGCATGTCGGTCTGGTGTCGCCGATCGTGCATGCCATCCCGGTGCAATTGCTGGCCTATCATGTGGCCCTGGCGCGCGGTACCGATGTCGACAAGCCGCGTAATCTGGCCAAGAGCGTAACGGTGGAGTAAGCAAGCCAATGACCATCCTGGTAACCGGTGGAGCCGGTTTTATCGGCAGCAATTTCGTACTCGACTGGCTGGCGCAGTCGGATGAGCCTGTCGTCAATCTCGACAAGCTGACTTATGCCGGCAATCTGGAAACCCTGCAGTCACTGGAGGGCGATGCCCGCCATGCATTCGTGCGTGGTGACATCGGCGACAACGCGCTGGTCACGCAGTTGCTGGCAACGTACCAGCCGCGTGCCGTCATCCATTTTGCGGCCGAAAGCCATGTAGACCGCTCGATCCATGGTGCGGCCGATTTCATCCAGACCAATATCGTCGGCACGTTCAGCCTGCTGGAGTCGGTACGGCAGTACTGGCAGGTACTGCCTGCCGGGGATCAGGCCGTTTTCCGTTTCGTGCATGTGTCGACAGACGAGGTGTTCGGCAGTCTGGAACCCGGTGCGGCTCCGTTTACCGAGGCGCACGGCTACGAGCCGAACAGTCCCTATTCAGCCAGCAAGGCGGCCAGCGACCATCTGGTCCGTGCCTGGCACCAGACCTATGGCCTGCCGGTCCTGACCACCCATTGCAGCAACAATTACGGTCCGTACCACTTTCCGGAAAAGCTGATTCCGCTGGTGATCCTGAACGCTCTGGCCGGCAAACCGCTGCCGGTATACGGTGACGGCCAGCAGGTACGGGACTGGCTGTATGTCGGTGACCATTGCAGCGCCATCAGGTGCGTACTGGCCCAAGGGGCAGCAGGTGCGACCTACAATATCGGCGGCTGGAACGAAAAAACCAATCTGGAAGTCGTGCAGGCCATTTGTGCTTTGCTGGACGAACTTTCTCCCCGGGCTGACGGTCAGCCATACGCCCTGCAGATTGCCTTTGTCACCGACCGGCCTGGGCATGACCGCCGTTATGCCATTGATGCCGGCCGGCTGGCCCGCGAGCTGGGCTGGCGTCCGGCAGAAACATTCGACACCGGCTTGAGAAAAACCGTGTGCTGGTATCTGGAACACCCGCAGTGGGTTGCCAATGTCACCAGCGGCACCTACCGGGACTGGCTGGCGCAGCACTACGGAGCCGCGGCGTGATGCCTCCCCGGATCCTGCTGACCGGAGCCAACGGACAGGTCGGTTTCGAGTTGCGGCGCGCCCTGGCGCCGCTCGGCGAGGTCTTGGCCATCACGCGACACGAAGCCGATTTGCAGCAACCTTTGTCGATCCTGCCGCTGCTGGACGCTTTCCGGCCCCGGCTGATCGTCAATGCTGCCGCCTGGACTGCTGTGGATCTGGCCGAACAGCAGCCGGACGCTGCGTGGCAGGTGAATGCCGTCCTGCCGGGGGTGCTGGCGCAATGGGCCGCCGACCGGCAGGCAAGGCTGGTGCACTATTCGACGGATTACGTGTTTGACGGTCTGGCCTCGCGACCGTACGACGAAACCGATCCCGCACATCCATTGTCGGTCTATGGCCAGAGCAAGTGGGCCGGAGAGGAAGCCGTCCGTGCTGCGGGCGGTGCTCCGGTGATTGTGCGGACCAGCTGGGTGTTCGGTGCACACGGGCACAATTTCCTGAAAACCGTCCTGCGGCTGGCAGCGGAGCGTGAGCAGCTGGCGATCGTGGCCGACCAGACCGGTGTGCCGACACCGGCGAGCCTGATTGCCGACGTGACCGCCCATCTGGTCCGGTGCTGGCCTGGTGAGGGAGCAACCTACCATCTGGCAGGCCAGGGTGAAACCAGCTGGCATGGTTATGCCTGCGAGGTGGTCCGGATTGCCCGGGCGCTGGGCTGGTCCCTGCGGGCGACCGAAACAGCGATCCGGCCGATCGCAACGTCCGATTATCCCTTGCCGGCAGTCCGGCCGGCCAACAGCCGGCTGGACTGCCGGAAAATCCAGGCTGACCTGCAACTGTGGCTGCCGGACTGGCAGTCCGGAGTCAGACAGGTACTGGCAAGCCTGCAATCTTCCTGAACGGTGGTTTTGATGCAGCGTAAAGGCATTATCCTGGCTGGCGGTTCCGGTACCCGCCTGTATCCGGCCACGCTGGCAGTCAGCAAGCAGCTGCTGCCGATCTATGACAAGCCGATGATTTACTACCCGCTCAGCACCCTGATGCTGGCGCAGGTACGTGACGTGATGATCATCTCCACGCCGCAGGATACGCCGCGCTTCCAGAGCCTGCTGGGGGACGGCAGCCAGTGGGGCATGAACCTGCAGTACGCGGTCCAGCCCAGTCCTGACGGGCTGGCGCAGGCTTTCCTGATCGGAGCGGATTTTCTGGCCGGAGCGCCGTCGGCGCTGGTGCTTGGCGACAACATTTTCTACGGCCACGATTTTGTCCGGTTGCTGACGGATGCCGGGCGGCAACATGACGGTGCCACGGTGTTTGCCTATCACGTGCAGGACCCGGAACGCTACGGGGTGGTGGAGTTCGATGCTGCCGGCAAGGCACTGTCCATCGAGGAAAAGCCCGTACGGCCCAAGTCCGGCTATGCCGTGACCGGTCTGTATTTTTATGATTCCCGGGTTGTCGACATCGCCCGTGAAGTCCGCCCGTCGCCGCGTGGCGAGCTGGAGATCACCGACGTCAACAACGCCTATCTGCGTCAGGGGCTGCTGGACGTGCAAACCATGGGGCGCGGCTACGCATGGCTGGATACCGGTACGCACGAGTCCATGCTGGAAGCCAGCCAGTTCATTGCCACGGTGGAAAAACGCCAGGGCCTGAAAGTTGCCTGTCCGGAAGAGATTGCCTATCAGGCCGGCTGGATTGATGCTGAGCAGGTGGCGGCACTGGCGGCGCCGATGCAGAAAAACGCCTACGGGCAATACCTGCTGCGCCTGCTGGCATAGCATTCATCCGGTATCGCCAGCCAGAGGGCGGACCTTCAGGACAGGTACAAGACCATGAAAGTCATCGATACGGCGATTGCCGAAGTCAAGATCATCGAGCCGCGCGTGTTCGAGGATGAGCGGGGTTTCTTTTTCGAGAGCTTCAACCAGCAGCGTTTTGAAGAAGCCATTGGCTACCCGGTGGAGTTCGTGCAGGACAATCACAGCCGTTCATCACGCGGTGTGTTGCGCGGACTGCATTACCAGCAGGCACCGCATGCCCAGGGCAAGCTGGTGCGCTGTGTGGCCGGCGCGGTGTGGGACGTGGCCGTCGACCTGAGGCAAAGCTCACCGACATTCGGCCAGTCGGTCGGTGTGGAGCTGTCTGCCGGCAACCGGCGGCAACTGTGGATTCCGGCCGGGTTTGCCCACGGCTTCCTGACCTTGAGCGAGTCGGCCGAATTCCTCTACAAGACCACGGATTACTACGCGCCGGCAGCAGAAGTGTGCCTGCGCTGGAATGACCCCGTACTGGCGATTGCATGGCCGGAGGCGGTCAGTCCGGTGCTGTCCGTGAAAGACGGGCAGGGTCTGGACTGGCATCAGGCGCCCTGGTTTGCCTGATCGGATGTTAATGTGAATGCCGGTGGAATTATCGATATCCCTATCGACTATATGGATAAGCGATATCGCCATTCCCCATTAACCGGCCAGACCGGTATGCCTACAATCCGGCCATTCCGACAAAAACGATGATTGTTGCTGCAATGGCCATTCCCGCTTCGATGACTGCCGAGCGTGTCCTGTCCGTTCATCACTGGAACGACACGCTGTTTTCCTTCTCCTGCACCCGCGATCCGGGGCTGCGCTTCATCAATGGCCAGTTCGTCATGATCGGCCTTGAAGTCGACGGCAAGCCGCTGATGCGTGCGTACAGCGTTGCCAGTTCCAACTACGAGGAAAACCTGGAGTTCTACAGCATCAAGGTGCAGGACGGCCCGCTGACCTCGCGGTTGCAGCATCTCAAGGAAGGCGACACGGTGCTGATCAGCCGCAAGCCGACCGGTACGCTGGTGCAGGACAACCTGCTGCCGGGCAAGCGCCTGTACCTGTTGTCCACTGGCACCGGGCTGGCGCCGTTCATGTCCATCATCAAGGATCCGGACATTTACGAACGCTACGAAAAAGTCGTCCTGACGCATGGCGTACGCTGGGTCAGCGAGCTGGGCTACCACGACTACATCGAGAAAGAACTGCCGCAGAACGAGTTTTTTGGCGACATGGTGCGTGAAAAACTGGTGTATTACCCCACGGTAACGCGGGAGCCGTTCCGCAACCAGGGCCGGCTGACCGACCTGATCGCCAGCGGCAAACTGTGCCATGACCTGGGTTTGCCCCAGCTCAACCCGGTCGAGGACCGGGTGCTGATCTGCGGCAGTCCGTCCATGCTGCACGACCTGTGCGTGATGCTGGACGGCATGGGTTTTCGCGAGTCCCCGCGCATGGGTGAACCGGCCGATTACGCCATTGAACGTGCCTTTGTCGAAAAATGACCCGGGCCGGGACATGTTTCCCGGCTTTTGCCGTCTTGCGGGCGGTTCCTGTTCCTTGGCTGCAAGGCGCTGCCGGCATCAGCCAGGGTCCAGGTAGTGACAGCCAGCTCGGTCGGGCTGGCTGTGTTCTTCCGGAGGCGGGTTTGTCGGCCGTCATGTCAGCGCGTAGGGGTATTTCCGTGCTGCCACTGTTGCAGCCAGCCTTCCAGATGCCCGGCCTCCACGATGTGCAGCTGTCCTTCCAGACCATAACGTGCCAGAAGGACACGGGTCAGCGCAGGAGGGACAACCTGGTCCTGTACACCGGCCCAATGGGTTTGCGGCAGACGGGCAATCTGTGGCAAGGCTTCTGCTGCATTGAGTGAACCGCTCAAAGGCGAAACGCCGTGCCATGTACTCCAGGCTGCATGATCAAGATTGCCGGCAATCGTTTGCAGGGCAGCGACGTCATGGCGCCGGGCAGCCAGCAAGACAGCCAGCGCACCGCCACCGGAGTAGCCGATCAGCTCGAACGAAGTCACTCCCGTGGCGGTTTTAAGGGCATCCAGTGCCTGCGAAAGGCGAGCGACCACTTCGGGGGCAAAGCGGTGGCTGCTCCAGTAGCGGGGCGAGCAAGGAGACTGGCCGGCACCGCCATACTGGCAAGGGCGGGCGAGGTAGGCGACATTCGGGCGCCCGTCAGCACGGGCCAGCCACATGGCCAGTGGCTTGACCGGGGTCGGGTCGGCCGAAATGATGGTGCGGCTGGCCCATGCCCGGCCGTCACCTTCCAGATAAACAACCAGCCGCTTTTCCGTCATGGAACCGACCGGCTGCCAGTAGCGGACGGGCAGGCCGTCGCCGGCCAGCGTTTTGGCCTCGAAACGCGCGCCGGGCAAGGTCTCTGGCTGGAGGCCGCTGCCAACGGTGCCGGGCTGGCTGGCGCAACCTGCCAGCAGGCCGGCCAGGGCCGCAGCAAAAAGGCGGCGGACCAGGCCGCCGCCATCAAAAGACCTGTTGTCAGGCGTCAAGCCACCCTCCCTAGAATGCGTAACGGGCTTTGACGGATGCCGTGCCGTTGCTGTAACCGCCCTTGCGCCATTCTCCGTCTAGGCGGCCGGTGATTTCCAGTCCGCCCTTGCCGGTATCGGCCTTGTGGGTGTAACCCAGACCGGCGCGCCACAGCCAGCGGCTCTGGTCGGTGGCCCGGGTGGAGAATACGGCACCGGGTTCGCCGGCAAAGGCCGAGGTCAGCTGGGCACCGTCGTTCATCAGGTCGAACGCTGCACCAAAGTTGAGGGCTACCGACTGGCGCTCGTCCAGCGGGAGCGTGATCCGGTTATCCACAGCCAGCAGCAGCTGTTCGACCGAGCGGGCATCATTGACCAGCGATGCTGCTCCGGCTCCGGTTTCCCGGTAGGCATCCTCCTTGATCCGGGTGTAGTCCAGACGGACTGACGGGGTATTGCTCATGCCGCTGCCAAACGCAAACGTACGGCCAAGACCGGCCCCGGCGTGATAGCTGGTGCTGTCGTAATCGGAACTGGCGATGGTGTTCATGAACGGCAGCTGGCGCTCGCCCTTGTTGCGGTTGCGGCCGCCGTCCAGCTGGAAGTTGAATTCCGTGATGTCATCCAGCTGGACACTGCCGTAGCCGATCAGCTGGTAAACGTCGACCTTGGACGATTGCGGGGCTGAAGACGACTGGCCGTCCACATTGCTGTGGGCATAGGCAAATGCTCCCCCGAGCCGCAGGCGCGGATGGACGGCGGTATCGGCACCAAACACCATGCCTCCCGTATTGGCGGTAAAGCCGGCCGTTTCGCTGCGGGCTTCCTGTCTGGCATGGGAGCCGAACGGTTTGACCCACACGTAGCGCTCGCCGGAGAGTTCTTCGCCGGAAGACAGGCCACGGTTTCCTTCGATGCGGGCCTGCACCACGCGGTTGATCGCGCCCAGGCTGTCGCTGACGGCTGACAGTGCGGCCGAATGCAGTGCCGGCGTCAGCTGTTCGACGGCGCGGGCCAGCCCTGACTGCGTGCTGATCCGGCCCAGTGCATTGATCACCGGTGCCATTTCGCCGGCGCTGCCGGTGTTGACCAGCCGGTCGGTAATCTGGTCCAGCGCGCGTGCTGCGCCGCGGTTTGCCAGAGGAACGGAGCTTTGCTGGTCGCTGACGATTTGTTCAAGGTAGACCGACTTGCTGTCGCCTCCTGCCCTCTGGAGCACCAGATCGACATTGTTGCCAGTCTTTTCGGCGCTGAAGTCGAACAGGGCCGAATTGTCGCTGACGCGGAACGTGCCGTCACTGACGAGCTGGGCAGCCTGGATCACGCCGGGCAGCCGGTTCCTGCTGAACAGGGTATCCGAACTGCTGGCACCGGCGCGGATTTCGCTGTCCTGGCGTACGTCGACATCGATCCGGGTGCCGGAGGCCAGCGTCGCCGTATTGCTGATTTTCAGCTTGCTGTAAGTGGTGTTGCCGGTTGCCCGTACGGCGAGGGTGGCGTCGGCCGACTGGGCATAGTTACCCGTAATCTGGTAGTCCGCAGGCCGGGCCAGTGCCAGGCGACCGCTGTTTTGCACGCCATCGGCGGTTTTCAGGGCATCCGTGAGGAAGGGCTGCTCGTCGCTGGCCATTCCCGCCTGGAGCATTGAATTCCGGGCACTGGTCGACTCCAGCTTGTCCAGAACCAGTTCTCCGCCTGCCTGTACCGTCAGCTGCCTGATGTCGAGTGCCCCGCTGAGGTAGTTGTCTTTGCCGGTGACGGTCACGCGTTCACCCGGGGCGTAGATGTCGCCATGTACACCGGCATGGCCTGCCATCGTCATGCCGCCGAGCCGTGCTTCATCGCGTGAGCGCAGCACCGGGCTGGGCTGGACCACCAGCACAGCGTAACCCTGGCTGTCCAGCAGTGCCGGCTTGCCGGCCTGTCCTTGTAACGTCAGGCCACCTGCGTCAGTGTTGCCCGTCAGGAAGATGGCAGCAGAGCCGGCCCCAACGGCGCCGGTGATCCGGATGCCTCCCACTGTTGCATCCTCAAGATCAATCCCTGCGTGAGTTCCTTCGATCAGGCCTGCATTGTCGATGCCGCCCGCCAGCACGGCCCCATCGACTTCAATGCCTGCGTAGGTGCCAAACAGCCGGCCCGTTGCCGTATTCACGATGGCGCCTTGCACGGTGGTGTTATTCCTGAGCCGGATGGCTGACCCGTCCCGTGCTTCAATCCTGTCGCTGTTGCGGATGTCGCCGCTGACCGTCATCGGATTATCATCCCCGGTCAGGTAAATGCCGTCTCCTCCGGCGACGATGGTGCCGCTGTTGATGACCGAGCCCCGGATGACCGAGTCTTGCAGTTCGAGGCCATTGTCGCCGGCCTGAATGGTGCCCCGATTGTCGAGATTGCCATTCAAGACCAGGTGGTTGGTATCCATGCCGTCAGAGTCGATGGACTCGATCCTGCCTGCATTGAGGATGCCGCCCGTGATGGTGGAATCGGCAATGTTCAACGCATCGACAAGGCTCTTTATTTCTCCCGTTGCCGCATTCATGAATCCTCCGGAGAGCGTGACATGATCAAGCTCGATTCCATAGGACTCACCACTGCCTGCAATCTTTCCGCTATTGGCCAGTTGCCCGTCAATCCAGGTATTGCTGATGGCCATGGCGGTACCGCCATCTATCAGGATGCCGCCATTGTTCACCAGATCACCGGTAATCCTGGTCTGGTTCATGTGGATGCCGGTATCTCCAGCGAGGAGTTGTCCGTTGTTGATGAACGAACCATCAATGTAAGCGTGCTCGATTACGACCGCATCCTCGTTCCCGTTCAGGGTACCGGTGGCTTCGTTGACGATGTTGCCGTGGATGGTCAGGGGAGGCATCTCCGGCCCCATGGAACCGGCGCTTGTCGGTTGGGGGGCTGACGGATCCGGAGAACCGGCAATCATCAGCACGCTTCCCTGATCGCTGGTAATGGTGCCGCTGTTGCGGATGGCCAGCTTGTTGCCGTCTGCTCCGGTGATGCCATTCAGGGTCGAAGTACCGGTGATCAAGATACCGTGGATGTCGAAGATCTGGGTATTGTTGGATTGTTGGCTCTGGATGGT
>RRZU010940787.1_pt1 | contig 13189 bp, 12 predicted proteins | sample 2165561 | NCBI WGS metagenome assembly RRZU01 (sample SAMN10456909, study PRJNA506462) | wastewater metagenome | isolation source: wastewater sludge | place: USA: Moscow, Idaho
AGTGTATTACCAGAAATACGAACCCAAGGCGGGTATAGGTACATTGATGGCAACTATGCTGCCTTATTCGTTTGCTTTCTTCGTGGTGTGGACTGCTTTGATGATTGTCTGGATATGGCTGGCATTGCCGCTTGGTCCGGAAGCTGGCTTGTTCTATACAACCGGGCAATAGTATTTATTTGAACGGGGATTACTAATCGTCTATAAAAATAATTAAATGAAAATTCTTAATATTGAATGGCTATTTATTAATGTTTGAATTATAAGGGAATATCAATGATCGTATTTGAAGAAACAAAATAGAAAGTGCCTTATAAGTAGTTCTATTGCAATTTATTAAAACCGCATTTTCTATTTTAGATTTTGCTTGAATTTCCATTTTTGATTTAATTGTTTTATTCACCAAAATGTTATAAATATTTTAGATCTAGTCTGAGTAATTTAAAAGCCTTTGCTAAAAAAAATATCATGTTTTTTATTTTTCAAGCTTACTTTTTGTCAAAAAATAACTTCTTAAATTTTACTCCTTCTTGTAAATAGAATTTTTGTTTTTGCTGATTAGTCGCTAATTCATACAACTTTTTATAAGCATCATCATATGTATTAGATTCAATGGCCCAGCCATCTGTTGATGGGTAATAATGACCATCTGTTGACATGTCAAATATAAATGGAATTGAACTATGAACAAGACTCTCAATAATTGTTGAAGAAAAAACAGAAACAGAAATTAATGTTATGCTAAATACATCATAAAGAGGTTCTATTGTTACAAATCTAATATTTTGAACTGTTTTAAATATATCTAATTGTTCTTTGGATAGTTTAAATTCTGGATGTTCTCTAATTAATATTTTATATTCAGGACACGCTATTGCTATATTCTTGGCAAGTAAAAGAATTTGTATAAAATATTCATAATCAATAATCACTATTGGAGCTTGCAGAAAAAAAGTAATAGCTTTTGTTTTTGTAGAATTACTTATCTTGTATGGATAACTACCCGCAACAAACTTTGTATTTGGATTATATTTCTTCCATAAATTATTAAAGCCCCACCCCCATGTGATAAATTCGTCATATCCCATATCCCTAAAACGAGTATGAATAACTGAAGGCCATCCTTGTTGATAGCAAATTGTATTAATTGAATGCCTCTTACATATTGCAGCTAATATTTCTGTTTCTGAATGGCATCCTTCCATAACCAAAACTTTAGATGGAACGATCACCTTAACAAGCATCATAAAGAGATTTGCATATTGGTAAATTATCGGAAAACTTCGCTTTAAATAACTATTAATAATAATCTCTTCTGGGATAAAGCATAACTCAAGGAATGTTATGTCTCCATTTATCTGTATATCTTCATTGAAATGAAAATTACATAATACTAGTATTTTTTCATTTAACTTAGATATAAGGGGATGCCATAAATTCAATTGCCTATAATTAAAACAAAAAACAACAATTGAACCTTCAAATTTTTTTAGATATTCGTAGGCCTCAAATTTTGTATTTATTTTTTTTGATATGGTTTCAGAATCTATTGGTTGGAAGTTATTTAAATACAGATCGTTTATTTTATTTAGAGCTTCATTTTGTGTAGCACCACTTTTTCTTAATTTATTGTATACTTCTCTACTGCCATTTAGCATTAAAAGTATGCTTAAATGATTTTTGATAGGTTTAGCAAAAGTGACATCACCTACTTCCAAGTACCTACTATGTTTATTAGTCAAATTATTAGCCAATAAATCAATAGTTGTAATATATTCTCTATAGTAATCCAATGCTTATATTTTTCGCTTTATATATGCTTCAGCTATTTCAAAATTCAAATACGTATCAATTTCAAATGACGTAAGATTGGATACATGAATTATTTCAGCAGGTGTTGAAATTAATTGTTTGGAGTTTATTATTGTTGTGATTTTTGAAGCATAAAAGGAGCCAGCTTCAAGAAGCATTCCTTTATTATCTTGCCTTCGAGGTTTGTTTTTCCATTGATAATCCAATGGAATTCCATCTAAACTCCAGCGAAATTGCTTAGAACTGAAACAAGCTAATGCAGATTTTTTATTAGTCAACTCTATTTTGCGACATAAATTTTGAATGTCAGAAATATTTGTAAATGGAGAAGTTGCCTGAAATAAAACTAACCAGTCATTAGCTCCGTATGACTGTAAAGACAAAAATTCCATTACAACGTCAATTGTTGGTGATGTATCAGATGCATTTTGTCTACTTCTCCTATGTATCTGAACTTTTGGATATTGCTTTTGAATTATCTGAATTACTGTTGGACAATCAGTAGATATCCATATTTCATTAAATTCATTAGAAGCAATAATAGTGTCTAATATCCAACAGAAAAGAGGCTTTCCTGCTAGTATTTTTGTGTTTTTTCCTACGATCTCTTTACTGCCTGCACGTAATGGTACAAATGATATTTTTCTCATAATTTCATGTCATTAATTCAGTATTCCACCTTGAGATTTAACTAATTGAGAATAGTGTCCGTTGTCAAGGTTTATCAATTCATCATGGTTGCCAACCTCTACTATAAACCCATTATTAAGAACAACAATCTGATCTGCATTACGGATCGTACTTAAACGATGAGCAACAACAATAACTGTGCGGCTTTCAAAAGAGTTCTTTAATGCGGTAACCACTCTCTGTTCATTTAAACCATCAAGAGCATTAGTAGCCTCATCTAGAAAAAGATATTTTGGATTACGATACAGCGCACGTGCTATTAAAATTCGTTGTTTTTGGCCACCGCTTATACCTCGACCATTCTCTCCTATTTTTGTAAGATAACCTTTTGGCATTTGATCAATTTCGAAATCAATTTGTGCTATACTACATACTCTCTTTACATTCTCATAATCAATTTTTTCATCGTCTAAAACAATATTATTCAAAACCGTGTCACTGAACATCTTCCCATCCTGCATTACAACACCGCACATTGACCGCCATTGGCGAAGATTTATATTGCTTACATTTGTTCCACCTATCGAAATTGTGCCGTAACTAGGCTGATAGAGTCTGAGTAACAATTTCAAAAGCGTACTTTTCCCACTACCACTTCCTCCAACAATAGCCGTAATCTTCCCCTCAGGAATAGTAAGATTTATATGTTTTAATACAGGTTGTGCACTCAATGAATACTGGAATATCAAATTTGAAATGGTAATTGTTCCACTATTGGGCAAGATGCATGACTCGCTATTGCTGTTTAACATTTCTGATTCATCAGGAAGTTGACGAATTTCATTCATACGCAAAAAACTAATTTTTGCATATTGAGCGGAAATAACAAAATTTATAAATTGAGATAATGGTCCATTTAACATCCCTATAATAAACTGAGTAGAAATCATTACACCAAATGTAATATTTCCGTTAATGACTGCCGTTGCACAGAAGAAAACTATAGCCATATTTTTAATATTATCAATAAATTGAGAACCAAGATTTTGAAAATTTGTTATAGAGAGTGTCTTTCGATTAACATGATATAACTGAGCTTGAATTTCTTCCCATTTCCATCTTCGTTGTTTTTCATAATTGGCAATTTTAATATCATCAATTGCGGCTATTGTTTCAACCCAATAACTCTGATCCTTTGAGATAATTTCGAAATACTCCCAATCTAATTTCTTTCGGATTCGAAGGAAGATTAACACCCATCCAACATATAGCATTGAACCCGCTATAAAGATTAGAAAGATAATGGTATTATACCACAATAAAATCAAACTAAATATCAAAAAAGTAAGCGTAGAAAAAATTAATGACAAAAAATTATTCATTATAAAATTGCGAATTCGCTCGTGATCCTGAGCTCGTTGTAGAATATCGCCAAGAAGTTTATTTTCAAAAAATGTCACAGGAAGGTTCATTAATTTTATCAAGTAATCTGAAATTAATGCTATATTGACCCGAGAAGTTATATGCAATAAAATCCAGTCACGAACAACATTGAAAATAGTAATACTTAATAATATAGCTATGTTTCCAATAAGAACCATATTTATAAAACTCACATCTTTGGTTTTAATACCAACATCAATCACAGCTTTTGAGATAAATGGCAGAATACCTTGCAAAAGAGTTACTACTAACATTATAAAGAATATAAGCCCAAAACTTTTTTTATAGGGCATAAAATAAGATATGATGCTACTAAAATACTTAGAAGATATTTCTTGCTGTACTTTTGTTTTATGAAAGTCTGCTGTCGGTTCAACGGCTAAGGCTATGCCGTGATTTTGTCCTTCTATATACCATCCATTAATAAATTCGGTTACAGAATATTTAATATCCCCTTTGACTGGATCAGCAACATAAATACTTTTCTTAGTTGTTTTATAGACGACAATGAAGTGGCTTTCACGCCAATAAATTATTAACGGAAAAGGAACTTCTTCTAACAATTGATCAATTGTAATTTTTAATGCTAATGAGTGTAATCCAATAGCTTCAGCTCCATTACTGAGATCGAGTAATGAAACGCCATTTTTACCTATTGAACACTTATCGCGGAGATATTGAAGAGAATAAAACCGACCGAAATACTTAGCAATCATCTTTAAACAGGCTGGACCACAATCCTGTGAATCCATTTGTCTATCTATCGGAAAACTGTTGAATATCATTTTACTGTACTTGCTTTGAGATTATCGAATAGTCGATTAATTAGACGCTTGGGGCTTGTTATTATTTCAGCAGTTCCTTTCGTTTCAAAGTTAGTTTCTAGATTTACTCCAAAACTACTTGTAAGTCCCTTGGGAAAACTGATCAAAACTCGATAACTTTCCATTTCCCCCTGTTGAGTTTTGATTGTGTTAGAAATTTTACTGATAGAACTCACAACGCCTGTAATACTCCCATATTCATCGAAAGGATAATCATCTAATTTTACATTTACGTTTTGGCCTACTTTTACCTTTCCTGCTCCGTAAGATGGAATTTTAATTTCACCAAACAGATTTTTTTGTATGGGAATAATTGAGAAAAGTTCCATTCCTGATTGAATAAATGAGTTGTCTTTCCAAAAATCAGAAAACTCGACAATGCCATCAATGGGTGATATAATCTCATATTTCTGTTCCCAAAATTTTATTGCGGCGCAAAGATCATTGAAAGCAGCCAACAATGATGATTCTATTTCAAACTCTTTTTCTGATTCTTCCAACTTAGACTTACTTAACTCAATCTGTAATGACGCTATTTTTGATAGAATGTTTGATCGGGTAGCATTAAGGGATTGATATCCAGCTTTTACTTCAAGGATAGAAGATGCGCGACGATTAAAATCAACCTCACTTATAGATTTTGCATTGAATAGAATTGAATCTTTTGAATGCTGCATAAGAGATATCTTCATCGCTTTTGAGCGAAAGGCAATTTCGTTGTCTAAATTATCAAGAGTAATCCTGTCAAAACGAATCTGCTCCTGAATACTTTGCTGAATAGGTTGATAGATATTCTTATGTTTAAACCTCTGATATTGCTTATAAAGAAGCTCAAAACGAGAATATTGAGAGGTGATTTCTCCAATTTTAAATGGCTCTGATAGTTTTATTTTAAATTGTTTTATGGAATAACTATCAATAAATTGACGTAGACGAATTATATCATCATAGTTTGCACCATTGTCAATATAAGCAATCGTTTGCTTATTCTCTATTGTTTGTTTATCTTTAATAAGTAATATGATTTTTCCGGAACTGCTGGCTACCAATCTAATAGGTGCTGCTTGGGCAGTAACAGAGACACGCCCATCTACCGTTTCGGGATACTTTATTATGAATCCAAGTATAATAATTAATACAACAAGTACGAATGTGATTAATGCTGTTTTATATGCTCCATTAATGGGCATACGATCAATAATAATCTGTACTTCATCAGACTTCTGTTGCTCTACTCCAGAAGAAGATAGTTGTGCTGATTTGTTGTTATTCATTAATATTAAATTATTATATTGCTAATTACTCTTGAATAAATTTACTTTTTAAAAGTTGTATCAATCTCTAGTCTTAAAGTCATGCATGCGAATCTCACTATAATATTACACAATTTTTAATTAGTGATATAGTAAAAGCTTCTTGTTAATATTCGACAAATTTGTGACAACTTAAATCTCTTTTTTAATTATGATATAATTAATCCATATAGACTTATATTGGCATCTAAAGGCTATTTATATTGCGCATTAATTAGATATTGAGTGTCTTTATTGAACTTCTTTAGTTAAAATTAATTTATTGTCAGGTAATGATAAAGTTGTATTTTTTGTGTCAAGAATTATTTGGTCATTAAATATTTTCCCAGTAAAAATAATTTTTATCTGTAACTGACGATTTGGGATAATATATTCTGCATTCTTATATGGATCCTTCAATGTATTATATGTTGTATCATTGCATAGGTCTGTTTTCTTGACAAGAATATTAAAAGAGATATTATTTTTATTCATTTTAACATCATTCATTTTAACAGCAAAATATCCAGGAGTGTATCCTTCTCTTGCTGAGTCAAATAGATCAGTATTACCATAGAATATAAACGTTCCATTACATAAAAATGCAATTGAAAAAACTTCATCAATATTGTTTACTTTTCTTTTGAAAAGCTTGTATGCCTTCTTTGGTTTATCCCCACAAAGTGATTTGTCCATACTAGCACTATTATTCGGTATAATTGTATCTGTAGCTAATAGATGCTCTTTTGATAAAGATTCTGAACTGACGCTTAGAATGGATATGAGTAATAAAATTACTATTATTGGGTTTCTCATAGTTTTATTTTTGTTTTATGACAATATGATACACTCCTCTATCATCTTCTTGAATGACTTGGATTACATATGGATTGCTTTGTAAGTTGCTCAAGAAACTGTCTTTTTCGGGGACAGAGCTCATTCTTACATCAATTACATTTATTTCATTGAAATCACCACAATGCTTTGATACATTTGTAGGCCCTTCTTTATATATTTGAGTAAGCATGTTGTTTATATTTACTTCTCTTGATTTAGTTGAATCAAATACTTCAATTACTCGATCTCCTGGGGCGGCATATAAATTTTTTTCATTTTGTACACCATATTTTAAAATATTATCGTACATAACTTCTGCTTGTTTTTGAGGCGTTCTCATTGTGCTTGTAATTACTAATGAAGCATTAGGTTGTGAATTTTTAAGAATATTCAAAGTTAATTCTGAAATCATAGAAGAATCTATCCCTGTTGCATATGAAACCGTAGAACTATTAGATGGTGGGACATAAGAACCTCCTCCCCCTCCCCCTCCGTTATATACATAGTACATGCCACTAATTGAAGTCCAATTTGGATCGTTAAGTTTTGAATAATCAACAGTGAAAATTGAGTCTGATATCCCATTGGTACTTGTAGGATAATTTCCTGTTACAGAAACAGAGGCTAAACCCCAAGCTACTTCGCCATTTGGGAGAGTAACGTATCCACCAGGCCATGCGCCACGTTCAACCATCCAAAGATAATCGTCGAAGGAAACAGAGGCGTAGCCAGCAACATATTCCTGTTGTTTTTTTTCATCTATAGTAGGTAACTTCATTGCAAGTTCATCTATAGACATGCGAGTTAATCTCATTTTTTTCATCATTATTAATTTTAATAAGTAATTTATATTTATTTAGCACAAGTCTAACCATCTTCTTTATTTCATAACATTTTAAATACTTTATTCTGGATCCATCAGATAGTTTCTGACGTAAATCCGTTGAACAAATCAAAAGTTCTATTTTTTCTGCTAATTCTTTAATATCAACTCTCAATCCATCTTTATCAAAAATGGTACTAACTTTCATGCAATCATTACCATCACTAAACATTTCATCTAAACCATCAACAGACGTAATTACCATTGGCATTCCAAACATTGCCATTTCAATTGCAGCATATGAACATTGTTCCTGCAATGAAACCATTACTCCAATATCGCATTGTTTGTATTGATGCGTTAGCTGGTTAAAGTCTAGTAACCCTAAGAAATTAACACGTAATTCCTTATACTTAGCTCGAAGCATTTCTATATAATATGGCATTCCACCCCCAACAATTCTTAGTTCAACATCAATCCCCTTTTTTTTTAGTAGAATCATAGCTTGAAGAATAAATTCGATTCCTTTGCTATGAATAATTGTGCCAACAAAAAGCAATCGTAACATCTTTTTATCGGAAGTATTTCGTCTAAACTGGGCAGTAGCATCTTCAATTCCATTAGAAATCACACTGATTTTATGTTTGTCAATTCCCATAATTCGAATCAAGAACTCTCGAGCACATTGGGTGACACAGATCAAATAGTCAGATTTTAGATAAGAGTCTAATTCTGAAAAACTAGTTAAATATTCCCTGCGTTTATAGTGTTTAATTTTATTCAGATAATATTTTGTATAAAGAGTGTTAAATTCACTGCTATTTGAGTTGAGTTTATCCTTCCATGGAATGCAATGGACATGATTGATAATTTTCACATTGATAAGCTCTTCTTTTATCTTAAGAGCTAAAGTGATTGTATTAAGAGTGTGAAGATGTAGAATGAGAAAATCTTCTTTTGTGAAATGTTTTGAAACAATTTTCCAAATCACATCACAATATATATTCATAAAATATTTATAAGTGATAATATTGTCTGCATCTTCAGGTAAAGGTATTGTGATTTTGATCATGTTTTTTAAATATTCTATGCGATGCAGAATCAATTCTTTTGACGACAATAAATGTATCCAGTATAGTTTATAGTTGTTTTTATATTTAAGTCCTGCACTTAAACATTGTAAATACCTATTAACTCCCGAATACCCTGCCGAGTTTGCCATATCGATCAACACAATTTTTACCATCTTTACACAATCATTAAAAGTTCACTTAATCTCTTTAAAGGTTGATTTCTTTTATTTAGGATATCTAATAACAATATTTTAATTTTACGAGTGTTGCTAATAAGTGGAGTCAGATTCATTGTTCTCGTAATAGCGCGTTCAAAATCAACTCCTAGGGATAGATTTTCATAAAATTCATTAAGAAATATTTTAGAAATTAGTTCAGTTGATTCGTCTGTGGAATTATCGTCTACATTCTTCTTTTTTATTTGTTCTAATACATACTTGATATGTATTGTAGATGTTCTAATTTGCAAAAACCTCTCAATTAAGAGATCAAAATCTCTTGATTTTACTCCAGAAATTCGGTAATACTCAAGGTAATAAAATAAATCAACGGGATGAGGGTTTTCAATTTTTTTCTCCAATATCAATTTGTGCTTTTCAGAAAACATTTCACTGAAATCAGCATGAATAAAACCATTATTTATAAGATAAAGAAGTGTATAGCCAATCCCAGTCAACCCATTAAAAAATTCGACTGATTCAGTTTTTGATAGAAGAGAGTGTTGTAAAAATTCGAATCCATATTTAGAATAATAATCATCGCCCAATTCTTGTGCTAATTCAAAGAGCAGTATTGAAATTCCAGCTTTACCCTCACTAAATCCCAAAATAGGAGATCCAATACCATTTATTAGTAGATAATCCCCCAAGTGCTGTATAATAGTATCAAAGTTCATCTCATCATTGTATGCTAAAAATTGCAGAGTCATTTAAATGTATAATTATATGGCGGAATGTTTCTGCAAATTATTATTATTAAACGGGTTTAAAATTAAATATATAAATAAATATGGCTGCAATATATGCATAAAAACTATATTTGCAAGCAAATAATATAAATAAATGAAAAAATATCTTGTTTTATTAATTCTATCCATAAATGTTTTTGCTTGTTATAGTCAGAAGACAGACACACTTAAGTTAGAACATATTCTTAAATTCTATTATTTACAATCAAATGAAGCTCAGAAAGCAGGTATTAGTAAAGAAATAGGGAAAATTGACTGGGAAAATTTTAATCTATCAAAGTTGCCAGTAATAAGTTTTAATATAAGTCCAATTAATTTTTCTAAATCAATCGTTTCACTTCAAGATCCCATATCAGGGAACTACAACTATACGAGTAATTATGTGAATAATAGTAGTACAGGGATTAATATTGAAATACCGGTAAATTATACAGGAGGGAAACTAAACCTTAATAGTAATCTCAATATGATGCGAGAATTTTCATTGAATAAAAACTCATTTAGAGCCAATTTGTTAGAAATATCATATTCGCAATTTCTGTTTGGGGGACGTAAAAATTATGAATTCGAAAAAAAAATAAGTGAACTTTCTTTTAAAAATCTAGATAATAAAACCAAACAGAAACATCTTGAAATTCAACGGCAAAGTGTAGAATTATACCTTGATTTACTTTCAAAAGATATCGAACTAAAAAATTCACAAAAAAATAAACTTTATTCAGACACAGTCCTACATCTGTCAACTATCAGATATACTAATGGAGAAATTACTGAAACAGAGTTGACTCAAGTAGAAGTTCAACAACAACAACAGCTTCTTATGGTAGAATATTCAACAATTACAAGAAGTAAATCACTCAGAAAATTAATAACGTTTCTAAACCTTGAACAAAAAGAATATATTGTTGTAATTCCTCAATTTCAAATTGAAAATAATATAGATTTCAACGATGCTCTAATAGCATTGAATCGAAATAATCCTTTTTTTCTCGAAAAAGAAATACGAAATACAGAAGCAGAACAAAGACTTTACAACGCCAATACAAAGCAAATATTTAATTTAGAGATCAATATGTCTTATGGATTAAATCAATATGGAGAGTTTTTATACAAAGCATATTCAAATCCATCGTTACAACAAGCTTTTACTATTGGTATAACAATTCCGATCATAGATTGGGGGAAGAGTAGAAATTTACGTCGTTCTGCACGACTTCAGAAAATGCTTACAAAATTTAATATTGTCAATGAGGAAAAACAAATGGTAGAATCACTTTATGCGGCCGTAGAAGAATATAATTATGCTTGCAGCATTAGTGAAATATCATTTGAAAAACTTCAACTAACAGAAAAACAATATCAATTAATGATAAAGAATTATGAATTGGGACAAAATACCTTTTATGATTTAATGATAGCAAACTCTCAGCTTTTAAAATCTCAGGCTGAATATTTAAAAAACCTTTCCGAAGTGTGGAATAGATACTATCAAATTCGATCCATTATATTAACAGAGTAAAATTTTCAAGAAAGAGTCCAAATATTGTAAGGCATAATGGTAGGGAGTGTAATTTAAACTCTGTCTGGGTTATATTTTAGGAAAATCAATACACATATAATTTTTTTTGAATTTTCAAATGCTTTTTAAGGCTATGATTGGAAGTTTGCAAGGGCGGTGAAGAAGAGGAGATTGATCTTCTTGGATCATTTGTGTTTTATAATACAGTTCTTTCAATGGTTAATGCTAATATTTTATCCTGCAATAGCTTTACTAGTTCATCTGTAGTTGTAAGCACTTCTATTTCTGCTCTTGATAAAAGAAGAACAGTAACTTTATCTCGTATAACAGCATTAATTACTTCACTGTGTGCATTGCTAATCCCATCAGCTACTCCTGTAATTCCGCTTAACGAAATCATGATACCAGAAGAAACTCCGCAATCGCGCAGTTTGTCAATAAACCAACGAACACCCATACTTCCAAGAGGATTGGCTGTATTTTTACATTCGGTTATAATTACATAATCTAAAAAATAAAAATCTGAGATCCTTTTGTCATTTTTGAAAACAACATCAAGCTCATGCGCACGAACACCATCAAGAACGTATTTTTTTATGAAAACTTACTCCTCTCACTTTATCGAAAAGATATTTTGTAAGTTCTTCTAATATACCTCCTTTTGCATCAGCAGTTGGAGCTGTATCAGAATCAAGAAGTAGTCTTCTTATATATGGATTTGAATATCTAGCCATAACTATTCTCCATGCGCTATTTTATTTCTACTTGTAAGGAGTACTGATTCAAAATTACTTTCTAATAGACTATTGATAAAGTCTTCTATATCATAAGCTATAATTAAAGGGTTTAATGAACTATCTATTTTAAATCTTTTGTCCAACTTATCTAAATACAATAGTAGGGCTATCTTCGCATCAGATTTATCTGCATATTTTCTTATTTGATGTTCAGCTTTTTTTATTGTTGAATATGTTAATCTGCCAAATTTAACTTCAACAATAATTGGATTTCCTATTATTCTCCCTAATTTATCATTCCAAAGAGCGAAATCAACACCAACACCTGATGACTGCTCACGAGTATTATCTACATAGTTTAACTGTGTAGCTCTGAAAATATTCTCAATTACAGATTCCAGCTCTCTTCCTTGACCATTTATCCTAATCTGCTTTGTTTCTTCTAACAATTGATAGAGATTCGTTTTTATATCGTTGCTGTATTTTTCCGAAAATTTATTTGTTGTCAAAGTTGTCTTCAGGGGTTTTCTCTTCAATTTAATTTCATCAATAAAACCTAATAAAATAATTCTTAAAAAATCTATATCAGCTAGATTCGCTGTTAACGACAACTTGTTTTCAATATAAAATGGAAAATTAGCTTCTTTATTAATTATTATTAAAGAAGGCTTACCTAACCCTTCACAAACTCCCATTTCATAAAGAACATTTTTATTGTCTTTAGACACGACAAAAACGGCAAAATCAGATTGCTTCAATTTTTCCTTAAGTATATCTTGGATAGAACTACCTATTGAAAAGTCAAATAAATCAAAAACCTCTATGTTATTTTCAGATAACACGGATTTGATTAATGAAATATCTGTGTCATATGACGTTGATAAAAAGCATTTTAATTGTCGTCCCATTGTTAATCTTATTTTTATTGAACCGTATAAGATTTGACAAAAATACTCATAAAAAATAACTTGAAAGTCTTTTCCCAAATCTTTCTTAAAATATTCAATTAAAACAGCTTACTGTTAGCGATTCTGTTCTAGCCACTTCAATATTTCTGATTGCTTATACAAAATCTTCTCTTTAATCAAATAAGTGTATTACCAGAAATACGAACCCAAGGCGGGTATAGGTACATTGATGGCAACTATGCTGCCTTATTCGTTTGCTTTCTTCGTGGTGTGGACTGCTTTGATGATTGTCTGGATATGGCTGGCATTGCCGCTTGGTCCGGA
>RRZU013235454.1_pt1 | contig 13186 bp, 8 predicted proteins | sample 2165561 | NCBI WGS metagenome assembly RRZU01 (sample SAMN10456909, study PRJNA506462) | wastewater metagenome | isolation source: wastewater sludge | place: USA: Moscow, Idaho
CCTCGCCCAGCAGCACATCGAGGTCGCCCCCCGGGTCAATCACCGCGGCCTGGCGCGTGGCATCGCACCACACGATGGAGGCGTTTTGCTGGAAGGGGGTAACGGGAACGGTGAGGTAGTGCAGCATGGTGGTGATTATTGTGGTTGTTGCTAACAGAGAATGGATTTTGCAAACAGAATGTGGATCTGTTGACAACAGAGAGTGGACTTTGCGAACAAAGACTGGACCTTGCTGACTTGCGGTTGGCACTCTCTGCCGACATGCGCCCGGCGCAGTGTGCTGGGCTAGTGGGTGAGTTTTGCGATTTGGCGAAGTCCGTGACTCACAGGAGGGCTGCTTCCGTTTGCGTTCGGTGACTCCAACAAATAAAGTCCGTCGGGCGCAAATAGAGACCCTCGGGAATTTTCCGAATCGTGGAATATCGACAGCTTCGTCCTGCTCGGACTCTGTTCATTTTGACCCGTTGAGCCGCATCGACCCGTAGGGAGTGCTGAACAAAGTTTTAAAAAAGTGAACATAGTTTCAAAGCTCGGTTCGTCGCAGATCCAGCGGCCCAAACAAAGTCTTGAAACATGTTGAACTGATTGGACTTTATCAATCGTTCGCGTGGCCTTGCGTACCTAATTGGCGAAGAACGAAATAGCAAGGGGGCAGCGCCGACTTTGCATAACTGCTTTGAGCCGCCCTTCTTGACCAAGCGATAGTGGCGAGTGGACAAGATGCGCAATTTCGCCAAAAGATTAGCGGAGAGGCGTGACCGCGGTGCTGAGCGCAAGTTTTGGTCGTAAAAATAAACTCTGTAACCTAAAAATAAAACCTGTAATGGTGCTGTGCGCCTTTAGCCATGGTTTCCAAGCGCCTCAGTTGAGGCGCTTTTTGTTTGCAGAACGCGAAGGTATGAAGGTGGTTGGATGGCTGCTTTAGGCTGGTTGCAGACGCTCAGCTTTCATCGTCGAGTGACGGCCGCCGCCGAAACCTGCCGTTCGGGGTCCGCTGAGTCGATCGGCTGCTTCGTTCGGAAACCCGCCTCAGCCGTTTGCAAGGCTGCATCCGGCAATTCAACTTCAGTCTTGCACCACTCAATCAACCCACTCCGGATCCAAAAATGACATCGGCACATTCTCTGCTGATGAATAGACGGGGAGACCGTAGGTCGCTGCCAAAAGTCTTGATCGACTTCCCAGCGTGGACGACGTTCGGGATTCAATGACAGTGATATCTGCACACCGCATCCGCCTGGGCAACCCAAGCATGCCCATTTCTTGACGCCGCCGTCCACCACCAGCCACAGCTCACCCGCAGGAATCTCGGTCTTGCCCGGGTGTCGAGCCACTCGTTTAACGAGGAAGTTGAAGTCCAGAAGGCCGAGGCTGCGCAACATCAATGCGAAAAGACGCTTCATACAGTCAGCCAATCACGCCAAGAAAGGGGTTCACGTCACCACGGCCCCAGATGGCCTCGGTTCCACAAACAGGGCAGGTCGTAACTGGTCGGCACGTCGTGGAGCGTTCCTCCACACGGTCGAATCGGCGAATGCGGTTTTGCGCCATGCCGCCTGGGCCGCGAAAACCTGTCAAACCCTGGATCAATTCATCAACTGCAGCGCAAGCAATACTGGTGGTGAATGTGACCACTGCTGGTGCTGGATCGCCACCGCCTGCCACATACGCCTCAGCCTTACGGCGCTCAAACTCCGCAGGATCATTGCGCTGCAAACCTTCGGCTGCAGCACGCTGGGCGTTGACGACGCCAAGACACATCAGGCAAGGGTTGCCTGGTCGGATGGTCGTGATTCGGCCCGTCATGTCGTAGTCCACGCCGCTTTTGGCCGACCGCATACGCAACCCCACGTCGATCAGCGGAATCCCGTAGTAGTGGGAAAGCCGGTTCAGCGTGAGACGCCCCTGGTTGTCATCGGTACAGCCGAAAAGCACGTCGCAAGACCGCAGAACGTCACGCAGCGATGGATCGCCCACCCACGCCCGCCGGGTGACTACGTGGTTGCCCAAACCGCACGCCTCGATTTCGCGTGCGAGGATGTCCACTTTGGCCAGCTTGGCAGGTACGTCTGCAGCGCGTGAACCGTGAACACGATTGAGGTTGGTCGTGTCGATCGTGTCGTTGTCCATCAACGCCAGGTGACCGACCCCCAGCCGAGTCAGCAGCGAAGCCACGGCACTGCCCGTACCGCCGCAACCGATCACGCCGACGCGCAGCGCCCGCACGATCGGATTGAATCCTTTGCCGAACAGTGCTGCTTGCCGAGCCAAAAACGCCGTGTCTTCGTGCCCAGCATCCTCACGCCAGATCTTGATCTGGCTTCCGACAATGGAGATCGATGAGGCTTGCGTGGATGCCTTGGCCGATGTCCACAGGCGCCCCACGATGGCGTCGTCCTGGCCGAAGACCATGCTGGCAAGCCCCTGTGTGCCCTTGTTGAAGGTGGTGCGCGCTAGCTCAGCTTCGTTGCGGTCGTCCTGGTCGGAGAAGAACGCCTTGGCCCCAGGATGTGTGTGAACCAGCCCAGGAACGAGGTTGCGGTGCTGCGCCAAGCCCAGCAGCCGCATGAATCCCTGCGTCGACCACGTCACATGCGTCGAGGAGGACGAAACCATTTCGTCTGACGTGATCGGCACCACCTCGTGCGAGATCAGGCGGATGCGTGGCTGCTTGGACCACGGGTCTGCTGCGATCTCGGCCTTGCCGAACAGCACATAGGCGGCTGCCTCAGTGCCGTTTTCCCGGTGAAGCAGCGTGCGCAGCGCCGCTTCATGGGATTCAAGCAAGATGATGTCCAGCGCTGCGGCCGACATCACTTGGCCTCCGCTAGTGCGTGCTCGATGCGCTTGATCATCGTGTGCAGGCCATCGACACCCGGCCGCCAGCTGGTGTTGTGGCGAGACCAGCGTTGCCAGTTGCGGCCCATGAAGGCGTGCGGCTGATCCGCACATGTCGGGTAGCGATCAGCAGACACCAGCGTCAACCAGGGGTCGCAGAAGAACATATCCGGTGCCACGTCGGGATAGCCGGGCGGGAGGATCACCAACACGTCGGCCGCAGGGTGGTTGAACTTGCCTTGCGGCAGTTGCATCTGCTTCAGCACAACACCCGTGTGCATGCCGTCACCGACCACTTCCACGGCGAAGCCGTGGCTGTCCAGATAGCGCTGATCGGCCTCCGGCAGCGCCGCGAGTCCTTCCGTCGTGTCACGGATCAGCGTGATGAAGCGCTCGATGCCCGGCTTGCTGAGGTCGAGCAAGTCGGCGTCGCGGATGAGAACATCCTGGCCGCCGCCGCGGACTTCGAGGTAGACGTCATAGGTGTCGGTAGGGACGCCAGCCAACGCCTTCAAGATCTTGCCGCTGATCGAGGGCTTACCCCATTCCATTTGGCGATCGTCGATCGTGAACTTGAATGCGCGGTCCGTCTGGAAGATGACGAAACGCTCCGCGCCGCGCTCACGCAAGTCGTAAGTCTCGTCGAGACGCAGATCTTCAAATTCGCCGGATGGCAGGATCGCGTAGATGCTGTAGTCAGCCACCGGGCGAACTCCAGCAGCCTGCAGGATCTGGCGGCCGGTGGGGACCGGATCACTCAGATCCAGGTTGCGCTCGTTGAGCTGTTCATTGGCCACCACGATACGGTAGAGGTGTGCCAGACGAAGGCCACGGCCTTCGCGGATGGCGGCACCGATGTCTTCGAGCGGGATGCGGCTGTCATCGCCAGGATTTTGCGTTTGCATTTGATTGACTTTCTGTCGGCCATCTGCGGGATTGCAGTTTTCTTGGCCTCCACTAAGTCAATCGCGGTCAAAATCCGGACCGGAAAGCTGAATCAAACTTTTTTTATGGTGATCGCGCCAGCCGGGAGGTCGCCGCAGATAAAGAAGCTGGGGCACCTCGGGCAAGTGCGCGCCTCTTCCTTTACAGGGAAGTCGCCAGCGCGGACACGCCTGACGAAATCCTGGACCTTCTCGCTGCGCGTCTTGAGTTTGCGCTCTGTGATCTCCATCGGTTGCGTTGTCTCGCTAGTCAGGTAGGTCACCTCGACCTGGGCCGATCCGCCATACTCCTGCGTGGTCGCGAGGTGGAGCAAGGTGTACTCGATGTCATCGAAGGCATTGGATCTGGGCTTCCCGGTCTTGACGCGCCGAACGACGATTTGCCCGTTGTCGCCTCGGGCGACACTGTCCGGTCGGACAAGTATTTCGCCTTCCGCCCAGCCGAGCGAGATGGGAGTCGCGGGAGCCGGTACGCCGCGACTGCGGGTCTCAACTACAACATCCACAAGCCGCCGAGCGATGCTGCGGTAGTCTTCCGCATAGCCATGATCGACCGGTCCCTTTGATTGCCATGCCTGGTCGAAGCGTACGCCGAGTTCGGCTTCGGTCGGCATCGTCATTGCATGCACGGTCTTGAGCCAATCGAACACGTCCGAAACAACGTTGTGCATCTTCATGAAGGCCGTCTCCGTGCGGCGGCCTCCAAGTTTCATGACGTGGGTATAGAGAAACCGGCGTGGACATCGTTCGAACAGGTTGACTTGACTGTCGGTCCAGGCCGGCTTCTGCTCCCAAACAATCTGCAGGGCTGACGATGCTCGCAGTCCTGCATGGCGCTGAGCCGGAATCGGCGGTTGGATCAGGTGATGCAGGATGGAGGGCATGAACTTGGAAGGGTTGCGCGTTCTGCCATCCGACTGAACTGACGACGCGTAGAGGAACAACCGATCGCGCGCACGGGAGAGGGCGACGAAGAACAGGCATTCTTCCTCTTCATCGTGTCCGGCCTTCACCGCTTCCAGTCCGGTCATTTCGTCGGAGCCATGAATGAGCCCGTCGGGTGGCACGCAGCGCGGTGCCATGTTGTTGCGCGGCAAGCCCGAGGTCACCATGCCAGGAATATGCACTGCGTGGAACTCGAGCCCCTTGCTGGCATGGATCGTCATCAGGCGGACGGCATCGATGCCGTCGGCAACACCTGGCAAATGGCGCAGCCCACGATCTTCCGAAAGTAGGACGAGTCGGCGAATACGATCAAGGAGACGCACGCAAGGTGAACCGGTGTCGGAGGGTTGCTGACGGCAGAAGTTGAGGAACTGCCACAGTGCCAAGCCCTTCATCCTGCTTCGTGCATCGCCTGCCAGATACAGCGACTTGGCGAGGCCGAGCCGATCTATCACCCATGTGGTCAAGATGCTCCAAGGGTTGCCCATCGGACTCACCCCATCGAAAAGCATGGCGGCCCGGGCTAGTGCCGTCTTGCTGGCTTCCGCAAGTTCCGGTGGCCAATTTTTATTCAGGCGCCACTCGAGAGGCGCCACTTTGCTTTCGCGCAGGCATTCGATGATCTGCACCACATCTTGCAGCGGCAGTTCGTAAGTCGACATCGTGGACACGCGCACCAGTCCAACGGCATAGGGGTCGCTCAGCATCGAGAGCATGGCGAGGAGATCCTTGATCTCCGGTCGCTCAAACAGACTCCCAAGGTGAAGCACAGGAATGCCTCTGGCTTCGAGGCCCTCGGCAATTTCGCTCAGGCGGGCATTGGATGCGCAAAGAAGCGCTTGATGACGGAATGCAGTGCCGGCTTCCTGTTGATGCTTGATCGTGGCCGCCACCGCTGAGATTTCGTCATCCGTTGAGCGCACAACCTTGAATTCTGGCCTGGCGCCCGAAGCACCGCGGCTTGCATTCAGATGCAATGGCATGGAGCCAGTCGATGCTTTCATCGTGCCGGAGAAGGCAGTAAAGGCATCGATGACCTCTTGTCGAGAACGATAGTTGACGCCGAGTTGGGCGATTTGCGCTCCGGGAAAATCCAAGCTGAATTGAGCCATGTTGGTGGCCGATGCGCCGCGGAACCGGTAGATGGATTGCCGCGCGTCTCCGACGACCCAAAGGTTTCGACCTTCACCAACAATGGCTTTGAGAAGGCGCACAGACGAGCGGTTTACGTCCTGGTATTCGTCCACCAGCACATGGTTGTGCCGCGCGCGCAAAGCACTTCTCACCTCAGCATCGTTTTCTACCAGTCGCACAGGTTGGGCAACCAGATCTCCGAAATCGATCAGTTGCCTCGCCGTCATCAGGCGCTCGTAAGTCTCGTAGACCAAGGCAACTTCCATGCACTTCTCGGCGTTCTTCATCGCCTCGGCATCCGTACCGCAAGTCTGTTCCATGGCCACGGCCAATGCCCGGTAGCCGGCGGCATCGACCACTTCGTCCTTGGCGCGTGAAATCGCACTGAGCATGTCACTGAGATCAAGCGCCGGATCCCACAAGTTCCGGAAGTGGCGCAGCGATAGCCGTGGCAGCTCGTCCTCCAGCAGTTCGATGCCTTCGGATCGATCAATGAGACGGGGGCTGGCAGGAAGTCCGAGCTTGTCGTGAAAACGGCGCACGATATCCAAGCCGAATGCGTGAAACGTACCGATCCACATCGCTGCGGCAGCCCGCGGATTCCGGGCGGCGAGCCGCTCGCATAACTCGTTCGCCGCCTTGTTGGAGAACGTGAGAACAAGGATGGAGATCGGATCCACGCCCTCAGCCAGAAGACTCTCGATGCGCTGCACCAGTGTGCGGGTCTTGCCCGTTCCCGGGCCTGCTTGTAACTGAAATGCCGTGTTGCGATGGTTGGCCGCCTCCATCTGGGTAGGGTCAGGTGTGGGTACGGCAGCTGCTGCGGTAGGCTCCACGACGGCAGGTAGCTCGTTCGGCAAGAGCAGCGAATCCAGCAGTTGCTGCTGGACCACTTGCAAGGGTGCTCCGAGGCGTGTGGCGATATCGGCGGAGGAGCAACCGCAGTCGATGTAGTGGTGCCGCACCATTGAACGCGGTAGCAGGAGCTCGCGCGCAAACAGATCCATCCGGACCTCTCTGCGTTCCCTGGCGCCGTAGTCGAGCACGCGTTCCACGCCGACCGGTGCATCTTCGGCCGAACGGCCGGGTTCGACTTCACCTGTCACCACGTTCTGAGCATCACCCTCCAAGACGAAATGTCCCAGTTCGTGCGCTATCAAAAAGGCGCGGTCGAATGCCGAACCGATGTCTTCATACAGGATGCACTCGGCTTCACGGTCGAGCACTGCACGACCGCCTTTCAGTGCCGAGTCACCAGTCGCTAAAGCATACACATCGAGATCTCGCCGAGCCGCTTCGCGGCTGACGAGTTCGAGCAGGTTCCATGGATCAACACCGTCCGCGACCGCAGCTTGGTGGATGCGTTCTGCCTCGCGCCGTGCGGCCTCGGTTGCATCCATGATCAGTCTCCCAATGCCTGCAGAGCTTCCTTTTGGGCAGGTGTCAGCTGGGATGTCTCGACCGCTTGATTGAACGGTATCTGGGCGGTCACTTCGGGCTTCACGTTGGATCGAAAACTCAGGCTGGACGCCATGGTGGGCGGGCTACGCAGATAGGCCGAAACAGCATCAGCGGTCGCGCCAAGTTCGGCAGCGAGCTGCTGAACGAAGCGTCGGGGAAAGGTGGCGGCATCGATTGCTCGTTCGCGCACGCGAATCAAGAACAAATTGCTGACGTCCAACCTCCTGGCTATTGACTTGAACGCTGTGGGTTGCAACTGCGCAAAGGGGTTGGTGATAGCAACAGTGCCTTGTGCCGACCCCATTGCTGCCTGGAATTGCCGCCAAGCCTGATCGACGACCTGATCTGACGAAACCTGAACCTCGTCGCCGGAGTGGGAGCCATCCATCATCAGCTCAATCGAGCAATCCACGAGGGCCAGCGCATGTTCCGGGTACTGGTTCAAGTAATGATCCAACGTGGCGCGGTCATGCCGGGGCTCGACGGAAAACGCATGGAGAACTTCTTCTTCGTCGGGTCTGGAATTTTCGGTGTTCATAGTTCGACTTCCTTTTCAAGGATGGCCTTGAGCGCCTTGCAGGCGCGAGTCTTCCTGTTGCGAACCGTCCGTTCGTCGCAATCGAGCATGCGTGCAATGGTCATGACATCTGGATCCTTGGCGTCAATTGGAATTCCCTGCAGAAATAGGCCGATGACCTGTTTCTGATCGCGGGGTAGACGGTCAATCGCAGCGAATAGCACCAACCGGAAAGCAGGATCGTCAATTTTTTGTGGGTCGCCACTCAGAAACTCTTCGAGTGCCGCTTCGACTGCAGCGGAAATCTCAGGGCCCTCACCATCTTGACTACCTAGCGGAACCGCCTTGATCTTGCGAGTGGCGGGGCCGATCTTGCGCAGCACAGTGGTTCGAAGCGCAACCATCGCCTTGTCAAAGCGGATTTCGTAGAAGTCCAGCAAACCGGGGTGTGTGTTGCAGTCCTTGGTGAGTAGGACGACGAAACGGCTGCGAATCTCATCGCGAATGTCTGCTGCACCGTCCATGCGCGTATCAGGTATCGCTGAGTACAGCGACTGATCAATACGTTTCAAAAGGATGCGAAAGGTCTTCTCGAACTGCCCGTGATCTCCATCGACCCACGCTCGCCGCAGGAAGTGAAGCACGACCTCCGTGGGCACATACTGCGGATGCTTTCTTGACGCGCTGTCGAACCGCGAAAGCCGAGCCCCTGCGTCGAGCACCTCAAGCTTCTCGATGCAAACCTCGATCTCAGGTGGCCGCTCGTAGGGCTTGCCGTCTTTGTCCTTGCGTTTGAGTGCTACCGGCATTCCTTGACTCCCGTATTCTTGTTTGGTGGATCAGGGTGACTGTGTTCGTTTCAACGAATGCGGATCGGCAACGACACTTGCGGCTGGATCGGCACCAGCGTCTTCGCATAGGCGCGCAGGATTTCGTTGTAGAGGTCGGCATGCTTGGGGGCCTCGACGGTGATGATCAGCGCGTAGCGGATCTTCTCGGCACCGTTGGCCTTATGGCCAGCTTCGCGCGCGTTGTAGTGGATGTCGAAGACCGGATTCTTGAGGGTGCTGCCGCGCATGTTCTTCGCGCTGTGCAACACCGTTTCCCATTTGCCCATGTCGGAGCGGCGTTCTTCCTCGGTGGCGTATTTCTTCATGTCGAAGAAGCTTTTGGTGTCGGCGTTGGCCTTGCCGTCCTTGATCTTCTCGTCGCTGGGACGGAAAACGACTTCCAGGCCTGCGCGCGTGTAAGCGGCGGCGTCCTGCGGATCGGTCGGCGAGGCATAGCAGAAGGTCGCCTTGAGGCGGATACTGCCTTTCAGGCCGCCGATGGGCAATGGCAGTGAGGCGCGCAGGTATTTGCCCGGCTTCAACTCTCCCTGGTAAACCACGCGCGCGACCCCTTCAGGGCAGGTGATGATGCTCATCAGGTCTTCGGGCACCTTGCCCCAGCCGACTTCGAGCTTGTCGTGCGTCGCAGCGTCTGCGGCGTGGACCAGCAGCGCCTTGATCGCCAACGGCGACAACTCGGCTCCGAGGATGGCGCGAATGCCGACCGCGCTGCGCAACAGATACGGAGAAGCGAAGCTGGTGCCCAGCTGCGGCGAGAGCGCCGCTTTCTTTCCCGGTGAGAGCACATGGAAGTAGTTCCCGGCATTGCCACCGAACGCCATCAGGTCAGGTTTGATGACACCCGGGCTGCGGCCAGGGCCGACGGCACTGTACGGTGCACGCGCCCAGGTGGCTTCAGTGTCGTTGGCTGCCCCGACGGCCAACGCGTTGACGCAGTCCGAAGGCACCTGCACGCGGGCGTTGCCGGAGGCCCGGTCCATTTGGCCGTTGTTGCCAATGGCCACGGTCATCAAGGTGTCGCCATCGCTCAGCAGGTCGTCGATGACCGACGTCCAGGCGTGTACGTCGGTGTCTTCAATCGGCAGGTCAGGGCCGAGGCTGAGGTTGATGAACTGGTACTGCCGTGAGAGCAGCACCTGCTCGACGAAGCCCAAGGTCCGGTACAGCTCCAGCGGGTCTTCCGTATCGGCGTCCTTGTCGAGTACGCGCAGGTGGTCTACATAGGCGAAGGGGCGGCTGGCGGCGCCGTTCGGCTGGATGGGACCGAACAGGAAGGCGGAGCTGACGGCCAAGCCATGCTCCAGGCCCGCCGGATCGTCCTGCGCGTCTTCGTCCAGGACACGGTAAGAGCGCAGCCACGGGCCGATGGCGTTTTGTTTGGGCAGACCGCCGTCGAGGATGGCGACCTTGGGCTCTGAAGACAGCGGCTGTTCGGTCGGCAGGCTACACCCAACCGTCACCTCGCCCGTTCGGTGAACGGGCCGCATGCCTCGCAGCTTGGGCACCGGACGGATGACGCGCACGAAGACGAATTCGGCAAGCCGCTCGATGTGATCGTGCTTGCCTTCGACGGGCACGAACCACAGGTTGCCAGCCGTGAAGCCCAGGTCGCTGTGAACCTTGACACTCACCTCCTTGGCGTACTTCACGAAGGCCTGCTGGACGAACAGGCGGCTTTCCTCGGGTAGCAGGTGAATGCCGACCTCAAAGAAGCGATCCTTGGCGCTGCCGTAGTCTGCAATGCGCTCACGAGGCGTGAAGGCGGCAAACTGCTCGATGTGTGCCAGGTCCAACGCTTCGTCTGACTCGGGTTCGATCTGCCGAGTCCATTCATTGAGATGGCGAAATGCCTGGCGTTTGCCGGCGACAAACAGTTCTGTCGTCGTGCACTCCTGTGGCTCGCCCCTCTTGGTCCAGCCGCCAGGTGTCACCTTCACGGTTCGGCTACCGACCGATTCCAGGCCGACGGTGCGAAGCATCGCCGTTGGGAAGAACGACCGGGCGATGTAGCTGGGGTTCATCGTCAGTCGGGCGACCCCGAAGTCGCCAGGACAAGCGTGCGGGGGCAAGGCGTCCAGGGACGTTGCGGTCGCCACGAATTGCGGTGTCAGTCGCTGTGCGGCCTGTGCGAAGGAGTACACCTCCGCTTTGCCTGGCATGCGCTTCGGCCCTTTGATGTCATGCGTCAGCAGCTCGCCGCGCCCGATCAAAAAATTGGTTTGGCTCATGCTTCAGGCTTTCCTTTCGAGGTCTTCTTCGCTGCTACCGGTTGCTCGCTGGTGTACTTGCGGATCGTGTCGCGGCTGACGCCTGTGATGTCGGAGATGGTGTGTTGCGACAGGCGGGTTTGCTTTGCCAGAAGGACGGCCAGATCGATGCGGCCTTGGCGTTCCAAAACCAATGCGCGCGATTTGACGAACTCTTCGATCAGATCGGCGTCCGAAGCCGTGCCCAATGCAACAGCGCGCCGGAAACGCTGGAGATCCCGCTCGATGTCGCTGAACGACTCGCCGTTGAAAGCGAAGGTCAGGATGTCGATCCAGCGGCCGAATAACGCATAGTCCGGCCCGAGAAAGCGCTTGATCGCCTGTTTGACGGCAGGCATTTCCGGCGCCTTGAAGTTGATCACCAAGTCGAAGCGACGCCACAGCGCCGGGTCGATCAGTTCCGCGTGATTCGTAGCCGCTAGCAATAAGCCGGTAGCAGGCCATTCATCGACTTCCTGCAGAATGACCGTGACCAGGCGCTTCAATTCGCCAATGTCGGTGTCGTCGCTGCGGCGTTTGGCGATGGCGTCGATTTCATCGAGCAGCAGCACGCAGGGGCTGCGCTTGGCGAAGTCGAGTGCGGCGCGCAGGTTGCTCCCGCTTCGCCCGAGCAGGCTGCTCATGACGGCGGTCAGGTCGAGCACATACAGCGGCACACCCAATTGAGACGCCAGCCAGCGCGCGGTCAGCGTCTTGCCGACGCCGGGTGGGCCGACGAAGATGGCCGAACGCGTGGGGTTCAGGCCCATCGATGCCAGTCGCTTGGTCTGGCGGCGTTCCTGGATCAACTGGCTCAAGGTTTCTTCCAGGTCTAGAGACAGCAGCGGTTGCTCACGATCAGGGTCGTCCTTGAAGACCTTCAGCAGCGACAACCTCGATTCGTCATCGACTGGTAGTGGCTGCGCCGCGGACGCGGGCGGCGCGACCTTACGCATTGGAGCGCTTGCGCGGGGTGCCTTCGCGCGCAGGTACAAGTCCATCTGTTCAGCTAGTTCTGGGTCCGTGTTGCGGTACTTGCGTACTAGCCGGGCCACGAACAGCCGCACATCCTCCGTCTGCTCTGCGAGTGCAAGCCGGATCAGCTGGGCTAAATCTGACTGAACATCATTCATTTCGTCCAACATTTGCGTAACTTGTTGATATTAAAGAGAAATTTACAAATAAAAAATGGAATAGGGATATTTTCTCACGTTTCCGATGTAAGCGCTGAAAAAGATCTCAAGCGCAGCCGCTCACGCACCAAAATGGGGAACCATGTCCCACGCACGCCAGATCGGATGAGAGACCCTCCTAGCGCAGTGAACCGCCCCAGGGGCGGGTTCAGAACGACCGCTGAGGTTCGACAGCGCGAGTTCGACCCTTAAAGTAGACGTTCATGGCAGGTTGAAGGGGTGACCTGCCGCCCGCCAGGCTGAATGACCGCAGCGCACTCGACTCCGGTCATTGCAGTCGCCCAGCTTTCAGGTGAGCCGACGACGGCTTCAAGTCACGCACCGGGAAGCTGTCTCTCGGCTTCGAACGTCCGCAATCGCTGCAGAGCCGACTTCAGCATGAGACGGTTGCAGATACTGACCTTCAGAAATCGGTGCCTGTCGATTGGGAGAGTCACGGCTGCTGACCAGTCAGGCATTCAAGAAATGTATTCCTTGCATTCATGGCGCCCGGGTGAGGGCCCACCACTCTTGCGTCCAGATCCACGCGCTGGTTTTTGCGGACCGGGGCACCTCAGAAGTTTGCGTTTTAACCACCAAGCGCGCAAAACAAAGCCGCCTAAGGCCAATAGCCAGAGGCGGCTGCGAACAATATCGAGGGGCTTGAAACCCGTAGCTTATTTGCCAGCTTTCTCCGCCTTGCGCTTGGCTGCCTTGGGATCCACCACCGCCTTGAATTTGGCACCGGGCACAAACTTGGGCACGGTGGACGCCGGAATCTTCAGGGCTGCTCCAGTTGACGGGTTCTTGCCGGTGCGAGCAGCACGCTTGGCAGACTTGAAGGTACCAAAGCCCACGAGTTGGACGGCATCCCCCTTCTTGACGGCGGTTTGGACCGTTTCAATGAAAGACTCCAGCACCGCTGCAGCTGCGGCTTTGGTCAGGTCGTTCTTGGATGCCAGGAATTCAACGAGTTCTGCGCGGTGCATGTGTTTTCAGTAGATAGAGCACGGGGCAGTGTTTATAGCGCTACCGCTGAACGCCCCCTAAAGTGAGGAGCCGCTCCGCACTTCAGCGC
>RRZU011742692.1_pt1 | contig 13182 bp, 7 predicted proteins | sample 2165561 | NCBI WGS metagenome assembly RRZU01 (sample SAMN10456909, study PRJNA506462) | wastewater metagenome | isolation source: wastewater sludge | place: USA: Moscow, Idaho
ACGACTCGCCGGGGTGAAGGGCATCACCGCCGTCTACGCCTCGCCCCTCGAGCGCACGCGCGAGACCGCGGCGCCCATCGGCGCCGCCCTGGGCCTGCGGGTGCGCACCCATCGCGGGCTGCTCGAGTGCGACTTCGGCGAGTGGACGGGATCCGAGCTGAAGGCCCTTCGCAAGCTGCCCGAGTGGGAGACCGTGCAGCGCTACCCGAGCGGGTTCCGCTTCCCCGGCGGCGAGAGCTTCACCGAGATGCAGACCCGCATCTGCGGCGCCACCGCGACGATGGTCGCGGCGCACCCCGGCGAGGCGATCGTCCTCGTCAGCCACGCCGATCCCATCAAGGCCGCCATCGCCCAGGCCATGGGGTCGCACCTCGACCTCTTCCAGCGCATCGTCGTCTCACCCTGCTCGGTCAGCGCGGTGCTCTACGGCCATGGAGGGCCCGCCGTGCTGTGCGTCAACACCACGGGGGGCGACCTCGGGGGAACACTCCTGCAAGACTCGTCAAGAACTGTCCCAGGATGATGCAGGCCGAGGCGGCGTCGGCATCGCGCGCGCCGCCCGCCAGGGCCTCGGTGGTGCTGTAGCGCTCGTCCACCTCGTACACCGGCAGACCGAAGCGCGCATGCAGCTGGCGGCCAAATTTGCGCGCCCGCACGGTGTTCTCGTGCGCAGCGCCGTCGGGGTGGTAAGGCACGCCCACCACCAGCGCATGCGGCTGCCACTCGCGGATGCGCTCGCCCGCCTGCTGCAGGCGGGCCTCCTTAGCGTCGGTACGGATGGTGGGCAAAGGATTGGCCCGGCCCAGAAGTCGCGAGCCCACGGCGACCCCGGTGCGCTTGAGGCCGAAATCGAAAGCAAGAAAGGACTGGAACTGCGCAGGAACGGCGGCGGGGTCGGCGGCAGAGGGGCTGGTGCCGCTCATGCGTGGCCCGCCTCGGGCGAGAGCATCCACGCCTGCAGGCCCAGTAGCGCAAGGGCTCGGTCGTAGCGCTGGTCCACGGGGGTATCAAAGATCACCGTGCGGTCGGCGCCGACGGTGAGCCAGCTGTTTTCTGCCAGCTCCGATTCGAGCTGGCCTTCGCCCCAGGCGGCGTACCCCAGGGTGACGAGCACGCGACGCGGCCCCGCGCCTTCTGCCAGGGCTTCGAGCACGTCCTTGGAGGTGGTCATCTCCAGGCCGCCGGGAATCGTCATGGTCGAGGCGTAAATGGACTCCTCGGCCTCTTCCGCGCCCTCTGCACCTTGGGTGATCGGGTCATGGAGCACGAAGCCACGCTCGGTCTGTACCGGGCCACCCTGGTATACAGGCTGGTCCGTGAGGTCGGCACGGCCGAGGGACAGGTCGACCTTGTCGAACAGCTTCTTCAGGCTGATGTCGGTGGGCTTGTTGATGATCAGGCCCAGCGCGCCGCGCTCGCTGTGTTCGCACAGGTACCCCACGCTGCGCGCAAACGAAGCATCCTCAAGGCCCGGCATGGCGATGAGGAAATGGTTCGTCAGGTTGATGGGCGCGAAGTCGGCGGGCATGGCGCGATTTTAACGGCGATCAACCCACCGCCGCCCGGCCCGCAAGGGCCGGGGCGGGGTCCGCAAAGGCGCCTAGACCGCCGCCAGCGCGGCCGCCTGGGCAGCGTAGTGCTTGACGAGGCCCAGCAGTTCCTCGTCGGAGTAGGGCTTGCCCAGATAGTGGTTGACGCCCAGCTCCAACGCATGCTCGCGGTGCTTCTCGGCGATGCGCGAGGTAATCATGATGATCGGCAGGTCGTGCAGCGCGGCGTCGCCACGGATGTTGCGCGCCAGGTCGAAGCCGTCCATGCGGGGCATTTCGATGTCCGACAGCACCACCGTCGGGCGCTCCTCCTGCAGCCGCTCCAGCGCCTGCAGGCCATCGGCAGCCAGTGCCACGCGGTAGCCTTCGCGCTGCAACAGGCGCTGGGTAACGCGGCGCACCGTGATCGAATCGTCAACTACCAGAACCAACGGCACCTGGCTGGCCGCAGGCGTGGTGCTTTGCGGCACGGCCTTTTGCGGCTGTACGGTGGTCCCGACGGCAGCAGGTGCCTCGGCTGCGGCCTCGAGCACCACGGGCATCTGCTTGCCCTGCTGGCGGATGGCGTCGCCATACACGTTGGACAGCGCCACAGGGCTGTACACCAGCACCACGGCACCAGAGGCCAGCACCGACATCCCCGCCAGGCCTGGCAGACGCGACAGCTGCGGCCCGAGGTTCTTCACCACGATTTCCTGGTTGCCCAGGACTTCGTCCACGTGCATTGCCAGGCGCTGCGAGGCACTGCGCAGCACCACCACGGGACGGGTCTTGCCAACGGTTTCCAGGCTGCGGGGCGAGGACTGCAGCAGCGCGCCCGACCAGAAGAAGGGCAGCGTTTCGCCACCCTCACGGAACTGGCCGGAACGGTAGGCCTGCTCCAGCTCGGCCAACGGTGTGCGGCGAACGATCTCCACCAGATTGGCCGGAATACCGATCGACAGGTCGCCCGAACGCAACATGACCACCTGGGTAACGGCAGTGGTCAGCGGCAGCACCATGCGGAACGACGAACCCTGGCCACTGGCCGTGGTGGTCTCGATGCGTCCGCCCAAGGCGTTCACTTCCGAGCGCACCACGTCCATGCCGACGCCACGGCCAGACAGGCCTGTGACCTCGGTTGCCGTGGAGAAGCCTTGCATGAAGATGAGCTGCGCAGCTTCGTTCTCGCTGAGCTGCGCATCGGGTGCAATCAGTCCCTGGGACACCGCCTTGGCACGAATGCGCTCAATGTTCAAACCCGCGCCATCATCACGGAACTCGACCGAAACGTCGTTGCCTTCGTGGCGCAACGCCACCGTGATGGTGCCGGTGGTGGGCTTGCCCCGGGCCGCGCGTTCCTCTGGCATTTCGATGCCATGGGAAACGCAGTTGCGCAGCAGGTGCTCGAACGCAGGCGTCATGCGGTCCAGAACGCTGCGATCCAGCTCGATGGTGCCACCTGCGATATCAAGCTTGATCTGCTTGCCCAGCTCCTTGGACGATTGGCGCACCACGGCGTACAGGCGCTCGGCGATGCTCTCGAACTCGACCATGCGTGTGCGCAGCAGATCGCGTTGCAGTTCGCGGGCCTGGCGGCCCTGGGCAATCAGGTCGTCCTCAGCGCCTTCCAGCGCACGCTGCAGGTTGCGCTGCACGGTGGCCACGTCGTTGACCGACTCGGCCATCATGCGCGTGAGCTCCTGAACGCGCGTGAAACGGTCAAACTCCAGCGGATCAAAGCCCGCCGTACTGTCCTTGGACAAGGCCAGGCGCGATTGCATCTGCGACTCTGCCTGCACCTCAATGTCGCGCAGTTGCTGGCGTAGCCGCTCCAGGTTCCCGGACAGATCGTCCAGCGAACCCTTGACTTGCTTCATACGCACATCCAGGCGCGAGCGTGCGATCAGCACCTCGCCCGCCTGGTTGACCAGCCGGTCAAGCAACTGGGCGCGCACACGAACCGACTGGCCCGAGGCGCTGCGCTGCGCTGCGGGCTGCACCGCCGTCCCCATGCGGATCGGCGCTGCCAGGGGCGCGGCCTGCGATGCTGCCGCTGCCGGCGCTTCAGCGACCGCTGCAGGCTCCGGCGCCAAAGGCTCCGGTGCAGAGGATTGCACGGCAGGCTCCGGCTCCTGCCCGCCGACGACACGCAGCACCTCAAAACTGGCCTGCAGGCTGTCAAGACCGGCCAGCAGCGGCTCGATCTTGTCGGTGCTCAGATCCTCGGTTCCGATCTGCTCAACCGCCGTCTCCAAGCGGTGCGCCATTTCCCCCAGGCGCATCGCGCCTGCGAGCCGGGAACTGCCTTTGAGTGTATGCAGTGCACGCAGCACCACGCTGCGCGAACCCATGTCTTGCGGGTGGCCTGCCCACTGGCGCAGCGCCGCGCCAAGCGCGGGGAAGAGCTCCGTCGCTTCTTCCTCGAAAATCGGAAACAGATCGGGATCGATAACGTCGAAAACGTCGATATCGTCGTCCAGATCGCTGCCACGCTCCACCGCCTGAGCGATCGCATCGTCCAACCGACGGTCCGCTTCCAGCGCAGAAAGGGAGGAATCGACTGTGTCGGTACCCTGGCCAATGGCCTCCCCGGCGGGCACGGCATCGTCCATGCCGTAGATGGCCGCCATGGGCTCCAGGGGCGCCATGCCACTGCTGATCTCTGTGTTCAGAATGTCGCGCAGCGCATCCATGAGCTGCGGCTGCGGCGTCTTCAGGAAGCCTGCTGCGAACTGGTGCAGCAGCCTGCAGATGTCCTCCGCCGTAGCAACAAAAACCTGCGCCTGGTCAGGCAAGCCGTGGGGCTGCAGTTGCACATGCTGCAACGTGTGCTCCAGCAAACGGGCCATCTCCGACAACGCGGTGAAACCCACAGTGGCAGAGCTGCCCGCCAGCGAATGCGCCAGCGCCACTGCCTGATCGGGCACAGGCTGGTGCAACTCGTGCGCCCAGCCGCGCAAGCAAGCCTCCAGGCGGCGCGACCATTCATCAGCCTCACCCAGATAGACGTTGTAGAGCGCCACGCCAATGCGCAAGGAGCCAATGGCCTTGACTGAATCATCCTGCGGCGCAGGCTGCTCGACTGGCTCTGGCTCTGGCTCTGGCTCTGGCTCTGGCTCTGGCAGCAGCATCGCAGCTATCGCGTCTTCCGGCAACGATTCTGTAGGAGCATCCACATCCAATGCGGTGTCCTGCACCTGGACTGGAGGGGCAGCCTCTGCAACGGTGTCCACACCGGAATGCAATTCCGGCGCACTCTCCTCCGCAACGACCAGGCCCTCCAGGGTGAAATCCTGCGGCCAATCTGCGGGCGCAGACGACGGCACTTCTGCAGCAACAGACAGCTCCTGCGTCTCTGCCAGCGGGTCTGTGGCGGGCAGCTCGGCTGCCGCCGGCTGCTCCTCCGCTGCTGGAATCATTTCAGGAGCGGCCGCGGAGAACACCGAGAAATCGATATCTTCCGCAACGTCTGGAAGAACGATATCAATCGAAGACTCGATCGGGGCTTCATCGTGAAGATGCGGCGAAACCTCGGTGGGCGCGAAATCCAGTTCCGGCAGGAGATCCTGCAGCTCTGCTGCAGGCTCGGGCTCAGGCGCTGGAACAGGCGCCACTTCAGCCAACTCAGCGCCTTCCGATGCGAGCGCCACCTCCTGCGGCGCAGCGTCGCTCAAAGCCACTTCTGGCAGATCCGCCACGAACGCATGCACCGCCTCGGCGGGCTCTGCCTCTGCCTCTGCCGCATGCGACGGCGCCAGGGCAGTGCCAACCGCATCTGTTTCTGCCTTAGCCACGCCAGGCAGCGCCAGTGACAAACGCTCTCCGCGCAGCCGCATGGCATCCGCTGCCGCCCGGAAGGGTTCCGGCTGCCACGCGCCGGCCTGGCCCTGGGCTATGGCCTCGACCCACGCACCGAAGGCGTGCAGCGCTTCAGTGGCGAGCGCCTGCATGGGGACGGGCATGGGCTTTTGCTCGGCAAGCCAGGCGTTGAGCATCTGCTCCATGGCCCAGCCAGCTTCACCAAAATCCGTCAGCCCCACCATACGGGAACTACCCTTGAGCGTGTGGAATGCACGGCGCAGCGTGGTTTGCTCGCTCAAGTCGCCCGGGGCCTGCTCCAGCGCAGCCAACGCCGCCAGCCCCGTAGTCACCACCTCGCGTGCTTCCTCCAGGAAGATGTCGAGCAATTCGTCGTCTTCTTCCTCCTGGGAAGCAGGCATGGGTGCTGGCGCCAGCACGGGCTCCGCAACCGAAAGAGGAGCTGCTTCTGGAGGCGCAGCAACTGGCTCTGGCTGCAGTTGCATGAGGGCATTCTGCAGCTCTGGCGCGGGCGCAGGCTCCAAGAGAGGCTCTGGCTGTACCTGCACGGGGGCAACAAACGCAGGCGCAGGCACGGCTGCGGTACGGGGAACCACCTCGGGCAGCGGAAGCTCGGCACGCTCCTCGATTTTGAGCGCCACATCCTCCGGGCTGTCTCCCGCACGCGCCCGAGCGCGCCCCATGAGCACACGCAGCTCGCCCTGCTCCTCGTCGTACACGAACAGCTTGCGCGCCATGGCGCGCTGGTAGCCCAGCATGTCGATCAGGAACCCCAACGCCCCCAGGCTGCTTCCCAGCTTTTCAAAAAGCGGCTGACGTTCCTCTTGTGGCACCTCATTGATCAGCAGACGCTCGACCGTTTCACGCATGCGTGCCACGGCAAGCGATGCCTGGTCCAGCCCAAGCACGGAGAGAACCCCACGCATCTGGGCCAGTTGTCCGGGCACCGTCGAGAGCACCGACAGCTCTTCTGGCGCACGAAAGAACTGGTCGAGACACTTTTCTGCTTCAGCCAACGTGGCACGCAACTCGTCAACGACGCTCCCCATGGTCTGGCGGTCACTGACCCTGCGGTACAGATCCTCCGTCCACGGCTCCAGCGGTGCAGGCTCGGCACCAGCCAGGACCTGCTCGAGACGCTCTGCCAAACGGCTTGCACGCTCCACCATGCTGGTGTCACTGGCATCCAGATCTTCGAACGTGGCTTGGATATACAACACGGAAGTCGCAACTTCCATAGCCAATGCGGCGGCTGGTGGCTCGCCCGAACGCACTGTGGCCTCCAGGGTGCGCGTCAGGGCCCGCGCAAGGCTGTCGCTCCCAGGCAGCAGCTTGTTCAATGAATCGCACACAAGGCTGAACTGATCAGCCGCCGGCTTGAGCTTGACACGATCCCCCCCAGCCAAAGCCGACCAGGTTTCGGTAGCCGCAGCGATACGCTTGCGTGCCTGCGCCAGGAGCGCCGGATCGAAGCGCCCAAAACGGGCCGTTTCGTAATCGACGGGGTGAAAGCGACTCAGTTGGAAGGCATCGCGGACGGCCGACAGCGGCGACACGCTCTCGGTATGCTGGGGCTGGGCCTGGGCACAAAAGAACAGCAAATCCTGCACCAACCGATCCGGCAGCGCTTGGTCGCCCTTGGCAAAGGCCGCGTACTGGAGCAAGACCCGCGAAGCCACGCGCTTGACGTACACATCCGCCGGAAGCAGACGCTGGGCCATGGCCTCGAAAAAAGCCGCACTGATTCGCCAGAAAGTGCGTACGGCAGGATGCGTCTGGGCCGCAACAAAACCCAGACAGGTATCCCGCATGGCAGCCGCCGCGGCCGGGTCCGCCGACTTGACAATGCGCAGCACGGCGCTGTCAAGGCGTGCGCGCGCCTCAGGGCCGTAGGGCAAAGGCGCTGCATCAACCTGAAATGCGGGCTCATGCAAGCGCCGCTCGGCCGGCCAAAGATCGGCCGGATGAACCCGCTCTGCCCCCGAAAGTGCCTGAACATCCCGGTACTGAGGGAACAGCGCTACGGGGGAAACCGCCTTGCCAGCCAGCACGCTTTCCAGGTACTCAATCAGCGCAAAGCTCGCGCGCTCAATGACCGCCGCAGCTTCATCGCTGCATTGTTCAGGCCGCTGCACATACTTCTGTACTGCGGTTTCCATGGAACGCAACAGCAGCGTTGGCGTGCCCATGCCCACCATCTCCAGCGCACCACATGCTTGGTGCAACTGCTGCCGCGCGATGCGCAGCGGACCGGCATCCAGTGACGCCAGATCAGATTCACGCGCCAGTTCCGCGTCGCGCACGAAACGACGCATCGCCTTGGCCGCACCGTCAAGCGACTTGCGCAGTTCATCGAGCACCCAGGCCAAGGGCCCCAGATCCTGCTCGCCGTGCGCCCACTCGACGCCTGCTGCGTTTGCTGCCTCAATAGATGACATGGATTCGTCCCTGGCGGCCTACTGCAGACAGGCCGTCCCTTTTGGTTGATGCTCGCGCCCGCGTCAGGCGATCTTGAAACGTGCCACCGACTGACGCAATTCCTCGGCCATGTGCGACAACTCGCGCACCTGCTGTGCCGTGGTGCGGGTACCTTCGCCGGTTTGCTCGGTCACCGCAAAAATATGCTGGATGTTGTCGGCCACTTCGTTGGCCAGCACGGCTTCACGTGAGGTCGAAGAAGAGATCTGTTCGATCAGTTCGGCAAGTCGGCGGGACACACGGTCGATTTCCGTCAGGGCCGTGCCGGCGGTATCGGACAGGCGCGCTCCTTCCACCACCCCCTGCGTGGAGCGCTCCATGGCGGCCACTGCATCCTGGGTATCGGTCTGAATGGCCTTCACCAGCGCCGAGATCTGACGCGTCGCGTCGGCCGACCGCTCGGCCAAGCGCTGCACTTCTTCTGCCACAACAGAGAAGCCTCGGCCCGCTTCACCCGCTGACGCTGCCTGGATGGCGGCGTTCAGGGCCAGCACGTTGGTCTGTTCGGTAATGTCAGAAATCAGCTCGGTGATTTCACCAATCTCCTGCGATGACTCACCCAGGCGCTTAATACGCTTGGACGTATCCTGGATCTGGTCACGGATGGCATTCATACCGCCAATCGCGTTCTGCACCGCCTCAAGGCCAGAATCCGCCGCTTGCAGAGACTGGCGCGCCACCGCAGCAGACTCCTGCGCCTGGGAAGAAACCTCGTTGATGCGCGATGCCATATCGAGCACCGAACGGCCAGTTTCGCGAATCTCACGCAGTTGTTCGGTGGACGCCGCCAACAGCTCCGTGGAAGTGCTGTCCACCTGCGCTGTCGTCTGCGCCACGCGGGTCGCCGTGTTTTGCACGCTTCCCACCAGCAGGCGCAACTCCTCCACCGTGTAGTTCACCGAGTCGGCAATGGCCCCGGTAATGTCCTCGGTCACAGTCGCCTCTTGTGTCAAATCACCCTCAGCGACCGACTGCAGTTCGTTCATCAAACGCAAAATAGCAGCCTGGTTGGCGTCGTTGACGCGCTTGGCCTCTTGCTCCTGACGACGTGCTTCGCGCTGCTGCTGCTCGGCAGCCTCTTGGCGCGTGCGGCTGTCAAGCAGCTGAACCCGGGAAATCCCAAAACCGCACAGCAGCACGAACATGCCCGCCAGAACCAGCGCGGCAAGCTGCCCTGCGCCAAGACCGGACTGCGCCGAGAGCTTCGTCTGCAGGTCTTCGAGCTGACGGCGCAATGGTTCGCTGTCCGCGATGATCGCTGTCTGCGCCTCACGCGCCGAAACGAGGCCCTGCAGGTTGCCCAAGATGGCACTGGCCTGGGTACGTGTTTGTTCGTAGAGCTGGATCAGCGCCTCCAGTTGCTCACGTGTCTGTGCATCTTTGGCAGCCGGCAGACGAAGCTCCGCACTGCCATCGAGAAGGCCCTGTGCCACCTCCTTGAAAGAGTTCAAGTCCTTGCCGAGCAAAAACACCGCTTCGGGGCTCACCCCCTCCGTCGTCTGGAACTCGTTGGCCGACTTGCCGATACGCTGCGTCAACATCACCAACTGGCCTGCGGCGGAAACCTCCGCTGGAGAAGCGTTGTGCTGCAGCTTGAGGGAAGAAACGGTTTCCGCGATTTCCAGCAGATCGGCAGACTGGCGGTTGATCGTGCGCAGCGCATCACCCACCTGGGTCAGAATCTTCTGCTGGCCCATCACCACGCCCGCATTGCGCTCGGCACGCTCCACCAAGGGATTGACCGCGTCCATGTCGGTTTTGAAGGATTCGCCCAGCGCTTGCACCCCCTGGTCGCTATCGCCAATCGTGAGCGCGCGCACGTTGCGCGCCAGCACACCCGAACTGTCTGCCACCTCGGGGAAGGCCTGCGGGCTGCCCACCAAGGCCTGAGACACGGACTTCGCCAAACGCTGCGACTGCATCAGCGACTGACCAGTCGCCGTCAGCTGGCGACCAGAACGCTCTGCCTGCTGCAGCACCCACCCCGCAATCAGCGCCAACACCACTGCGCCCACGCCGGCAAGCGCGAAAAGGCGGCGTTGGTGTTGCGCAGCCGTAGCACTACCCAGCACCGGCAGGGTCACCAAATCCTCATCGGCAGGCGCCACCTCGCCAAGCCGCGAAGCATCAGGCTCGCCTTGGACGCTGTTCATGGCGTCGGCCTGGTAAGCCTCACGCAACGGGGAGTTGTCCAGCACCATTGCTGCATCCAAGGGGTCTGCCCCCTCCTGCGTTTCTGGCGCAGCGGCTTTGCGGTTGAACAACTTCCCAAATTGATTGACGAAAGACATGGTTCTGCCTTGCACAGAAAAAACTCAAGCACCGATACCCAGGAAGGTGGGGTGCTGCGAGAGGGTTTGCAGATTCAGCTCTTGCCAGCGCTGGCCCTGGCTGTCAACGTAGATTGAGCCGTAGTAAGAAGGCGCCCCTTGGGGCGCAGGCTCGGAGGAGACGAAGGCATCCAGCCCACGCAAACCCGACAGACGATCAACCAGCAGCGCGGCGTTGACTTCCAGCGCCGCGTTGAACGCCAGCAGGCTGGTTTCGCTCAAGCTCTGCTCAGAGCGTACGCTGGGCTGCCCCAGCAGCGCCGCGAGGTCGACGACGCCCACCAGCGTCCCGCGCAGGTTGGCAACACCCAGAAACCACTTCTGTGTGTACGGCACGGACTGCACGCCCGGCCATGCAAAAATTTCACCCGATTGCCCCAATGGCATCAGGTAACGCTGGCCTGCGGATTCGACCGCCAGCCAGGATGAAACCGACACACCCTCGCCTGCTGCCTGCAGGCGGCCAGCGAGCCGGGTCTGGAGTTCTCTAAGAGCTTCGCGATTGGCCATGGACGACGACGGCTGGGAGTCTTCAGTTCAGCGCGTCGATCTTGGCCTGCAATTCAGCCGGATCCACCGGTTTCGTGATGTAGCCGCGCGCCCCCTGACGCATTCCCCACACACGATCGGTTTCCTGGTTCTTGCTCGTGCACATGATGATGGGGACATCGGCGTACTGCGGGTCGCGCGAAATGGCGCGTGTGAGCTGGAATCCGTTCTGGCCTGGCATGACCACATCCATGAGAATCAGGTCGGGCTTTTCTTCGGCAAGGCGGCGAAAGGCTTCGTCGGCATTTTCTGCCGTGCGCACCTGCATGCCTTTCTTTTGCAGCAAATCGGTCAGAAACATCAACTCGGTCTTCGAATCGTCAACGACCAAGACTTTCTGAATGGGCATTACTTCACTCCTTGCTGGGAATTGCCAAATTGCTGCACGGCCTGCAGCAGCTGGTCTTTGGTAAATGGTTTGGTCAAATATTCTTGGCACCCGACCATGCGACCACGCGCCTTGTCAAAGACACCATCCTTTGAGGACAGCATCACCACGGGCGTATTCGCGAAGCGCGCATTGCGCTTGATGATGGCGCAGGTCTGGTAGCCATCAAGCTTGGGCATGAGGATGTCGCAGAAGATCAGCTGGGGCTGGTAATCATTGACCTTGGCCAAGGCGTCGAAACCATCGTCGGCCAGCAAGACCTCATGGCCGCCCTGCTTGAGAAAAATCTCGGCACTGCGGCGGATCGTATTGCTGTCGTCCACCACGAGAACCTTGAAGGAAGTGCCGGTCGTAGTCAATTCTTGGAGCTCCTGACAAAGAAATACACACAGCGCAGGCTACATCCTTTTTCAGGCCTGAACTTCTTCAAAATCTTCATGACGCGCACCACACTCGGGACAACGCGCATGCGCCGACGACGAACCCCAGGGAGTACCGGACGCTATGCCGTGCTCAGGGGAACCTTTTGCCTCGTCATAAATCCATCCACAGATCACGCACACCCAGGTTACAGGTTCTGTCACAGCTTAATGGGCCTTCACATAGAATGCAACGATTGTAGCTAGTGATAAACCTGGGCTGCGGCTTTGGCGCTCCCCCCGGTCGCCAGGATGCCAACCTCCTCCACTCCCCTCCCCCCGACGACCGACGACGAAGCCAGCGACGCCCTTCCCGCCTGCGTTCTGGTGTTCAACGCCAGCGACCCCAGCGGTGCCGGCGGGCTCACGGGTGACATCACCAGCATCGCCGCCGTTGGCGGTCATCCGCTGGCCGTGGTAACGGGTGCTTACGCCCGTGACACCGCCGAAGTATTCGATCATTTTTGCTTCGATGACGAGGCCATCGCCGAGCAGGCCCGCGCCGTGCTGGAGGACCTTCCGGTCCAGGCCATCAAGGTCGGCTTTGTCGGCAGCCCCGAGAACCTGAGCGCCATCGCGGAAATCGCTACCGATTACGCCGAGGTACCGCTGGTCGCCTACATGCCCAACCTGTCATGGTGGCATGACGACCGCGTCGATCAGTACCATGACGCTTTCAGAGAGTTACTTTTACCGCAGGCCTCAGTGTTGGTCGGCAACCACAGCACCCTGTGGCGCTGGCTGCTGCCCGAGTGGAACAGCACGCGCAGCCCCTCGGCACGCGACATCGCCAAGGCAGCGGCCGAGCACGGCGTTCCCTATGTGCTGGTGACCGGCATCCCCGCCGCCGAACAGCATCTGGAGAACGTGCTGGCTTCGGCCCAGGCAGTACTGGGCAGCGGCAAGTTCGAGCTGTTCGACGCCACCTTCGCGGGTGCAGGCGACACACTCTCGGCCACCCTCGCGGCGCTGATTGCCAACGGCAGCGACCTGGGCGAGGCCACAAGCGAAGCACTGGCCTATCTTGACCGCTGCCTGGATCACGGCTTCCGTCCCGGCATGGGCCATGTGTTGCCCGACCGCATGTTCTGGGCCGAAAGCGTGGACGAAGACGACAGCGCAACCCCCTTCGAAGATACGCAGCCCCTGGAAGGCTTCGTGATGCCCCCCCATGACACACAGCACTGACCTCAATCTCTCCCTTTTCGAGCGCGCCAAGGCACTTATCCCTGGTGGCGTCAATTCGCCCGTGCGCGCCTTCCGCGCCGTGGGCGGCACGCCGCGCTTCATCGCGCGTGCGCAAGGCGCCTACATGTGGGATGCCGATGGCCAGCGCTTCATCGACTACATCGGCTCCTGGGGCCCGATGATCCTGGGCCACGGCCACCCCGCCGTGCTGGAGGCCGTGCAAAAGGCCGCGCTGGAGGGCTTCAGCTTCGGCGCCCCCACCGAACGCGAGGTGGAGCTCGCCGAGGAGATCATCCGCCACGTACCGTCGATGGAGATGATCCGCCTCGTCAGCTCCGGCACCGAGGCGGGCATGAGCGCCATCCGCCTGGCACGCGGCGCCACGGGGCGCAGCAAGATCATCAAGTTCAACGGTTGCTACCACGGCCACGCTGATTCGTTGCTGGTCAAGGCCGGCTCGGGCTTGGCCACCTTCGGCC
>RRZU011104736.1_pt1 | contig 13181 bp, 7 predicted proteins | sample 2165561 | NCBI WGS metagenome assembly RRZU01 (sample SAMN10456909, study PRJNA506462) | wastewater metagenome | isolation source: wastewater sludge | place: USA: Moscow, Idaho
CTGTTGCTGACAACACAACAGCAGCTGGACGTCAGCAGAACCGTAGAGTAGAAGTTTATTTGTATGCTAGTCCAGCTATGGTTAATGCTGCAAACAACGGAACTCTTTCTGAATAAAATAAGTTAAACAAATTTTAATATTGGGGAGCATACTGTTTTGGTGTGCCCCTATTTTTTTAGTAAATGAAAACTAAAGTCTGGAAAATTGTTAGATGGGGGGTATCCTTGTTTTTTGCTTCAACTATCTTTGCGGTAGTTGTGCTTCGTTTTATTCCCGTTTATTTCACACCGTTAATGTTTATCAGATGTTTTCAGCAAGTAGCTGAAGGAAAAAGTATAACGCTTCATCATCATTGGGTTCCCATTGATGAGATATCAGAACATCTTCCTGTTGCTGTAATGGCAAGTGAAGATCAACGATTCTTACTGCATCATGGTTTTGATTATAATGCTATTGAAAAAGCTGCTAAAAGAAATATACGGGGAGGTAAGCACAAACTCGGAGCAAGTACAATTAGTCAGCAAACTGCTAAAAATGTTTTCTTGTGGCCTGGACGTTCATGGATTCGCAAGGGATTTGAAGTTTATTTCACTGCTCTTACAGAATTGTTGTGGAGCAAGCAGCGTATAATGGAAGTATATCTTAATTCTATAGAGATGGGTGATGGTATATATGGTGCAGATGCTGTTGCAGAGTATCATTTTGGTAAGAAAGCTGAAGATTTGAGTCGTTCTGATTGTGCTCTTATTGCTGCAACATTACCTAATCCACGTAAATTCAGTAGTAAGAGTCCTGGAAGCTATATGCGCAAGAGACAAAGACAAATATTGAGTAACATGCGTTTTATTCCTAGTTTCCCGAAAGAGGGGAGTGATTACAATCCTTCAACTGCCGCTGGCGGTGTTTACTCAAAATAAAACGTTTCTATCTATTTTACAATGCTCTTAGATGAATTGAATAGTGGACAGCGTGCCGCAGTCGAATTTTGTACAGGTCCTCAGTTGGTTATAGCTGGTGCTGGATCTGGCAAAACTCGTGTGTTAACATACAAGATAGCCTATCTGCTAGATGACTTGAATTATGCGCCATGGAATATCTTGGCTCTTACATTTACAAATAAGGCTGCGGCTGAGATGAAAGCACGTATCGGAGCACTTGTAGGACCAAAGAGGGCACATAGCTTGTCTATGGGAACTTTTCATAGTATCTTTTCTCGTATTCTGCGTGTAGAAGCTGATAAACTAGGCTATAATTCTGGTTTTACAATTTATGATGAAGCTGATAGTCGCTCATTGATAAAGAGTATCGTAAAAGAAATGGGATTGGATGATAAGGCGTATAAGCCGGCAAGCGTTCATGCACGTATTAGTATGGCAAAAAACCATTTAGTCATGGCTGAGCAATATGCTAATGACCAAGAAGTACTAAAGCGTGACAGCGATTCAAAACAATCTGAAATTTTTAGAATATATCAGGCTTATCAACAGCGCTGTCTAAAGGCTAATGCAATGGACTTTGACGATTTACTCGTTATGACATGGCGATTGTTTAAAGAGCATGAAGATGTAAGAAAGAAATATGCTGAACGTTTTCAGTATGTGCTTGTTGATGAGTATCAAGATACCAACTATGTGCAGCAATGTATTGTTCTCCAACTTACCAAAGATAATCAACGTGTGTGTGTTGTTGGTGATGATGCTCAGAGTATTTACGGATTTCGTGGTGCAAATATTGATAATATACTTGACTTTCAGAAAATTTATCCTGAAACGAAATTATATAAATTGGAGCAGAACTATCGTTCAACACAACGAATCGTTCAAGCTGCAAATAGCCTTATTAGCCATAATCAGCGTCAGATTCACAAAGACGTTTTTAGTGATAAGGAAGAAGGCGACAAATTAGTTTATAAGCCAGTTTATAGTGATAAGGAAGAAGCAGCTGTCGTTTGTCGAGATATTAAGCTTATTAAGCGTAACGATGGTTGCGAATACAGTGATATCGCAATATTGTATCGTACTAATTCTCAAAGTAGAAGTTTTGAGGAAGAGATGCGTAAACAAGGCATTCCTTATCGTATATTTGGTGGACTGAGTTTTTATCAACGTAAAGAGATCAAGGATATTTTAGCTTATTTTCGTGTTGTTGTCAATCCTGATGATGAAGAAGCTATTAAAAGAATTATAAACTATCCAGCAAGAGGTATAGGTAGTACCACTATCACAAAAATTGCTTTGTGTGCCCAGCAAAACGGAATTAGTTTTTGGGATGTTATTTGTCATCCTGTTAAGCATGGACTTTCAGTCAATAATGGTACGATAACAAAGCTCTCTAAATTTGCTGAATTGATAAATGGTTTTATTAGTCGCTTAGATACAGATAACGCTTCGGAACTTGGTAATGATATCATAAAACAAAGTGGTATGAGCGCTGATATATTTGGATCTAATGACCCAGAAAGTCTTTCTCGTCAGGAAAACTTATCTGAATTTGCCAATGGCCTTAACGATTTTGTGGATTTACGCATGGAAGAGGGCGACGTAGAACATGTAAGTCTTATTGATTTTATACAAGAAGTAGCTCTTCTTACTGATTTGGATAGTGATGATGGAGATGAAAGTCGAGTTAGTTTGATGACTATCCATGCTGCTAAAGGACTAGAGTTCCCAACAGTTTTCATCGTAGGAATGGAAGAAAATATTTTTCCAAGTCAGATGAGTTTAAATAGTATGAGGGAGCTTGAAGAAGAGCGTAGATTGTTTTATGTGGCAATAACTCGTGCAGAGAAACATTGCATTCTTACAAGTGCTAAGAATAGATGGAGATATGGTAAAATGGAATTTGATACTCCGAGCAGATTTTTGAAAGATATTGATCCAAAATACATTAGTATTGAGGATGAAAGTTCTAGCTTTGGAGATACGATGACATTTGAACGTCCACGACAGACTAGACGTATTGATACTTTCAAAAGCATTACTAATAAGCCACAAAATGTAGAAAGCAATTATCAGCGTGAAGCTTTGCGTCCTTTGAAAAAGCAAGTTGAGAATGAAGCAAAGCCAATGGAACTACCAACAGGACTGCATTTAGGTAGCGTTATCGAACATCAGAGATTTGGTGTAGGAACGGTTGATAAACTAGAAGGAGAGGGCGAAAATCTTAAAGCTACAGTAAGTTTTAAGAACACGGGAACTAAAATGCTTCTTCTTAAATTTGCGCGTTTTAAAATATTGAGTTAACGGAATGAAAACTATTCGTCTTTCATCCCGTTATTATCTCTATATTGAGTAGGAGTCATTCCTTTTTTCTGTTTGAATAGGCGAGTGAAGTATACAGGATCATTAAAGCCTGTGCGATAAGCCACTTCTGCAATAGTGCATGTATCTTTTTCTAGATACATACATGCTTTTTTCAATCTGAATTCACTGACAAATTCTTTGGGAGATATTCCAGTCAAGGTCTTTAGTTGTGTGTAAAATGCTGTACGTGACATATTAGTCATGTGTACCATATCTTCAATCTTAACGTTTGCATCAGAATAGTGAAGTTCAAGCCAGTCTTGCAAACTTTTAACAAAATCAAAATCCTCATTATTCTGAAAGGCTATTTCTTCTGGCCCAACTTTAAGTACCCTCATTCTATTGAGTGCATTTATTTTTACTTTCTTTCTCCAAAGTAATCCTCCTAATATTCCCCCGATGATGATGATAAGATAAACCCACAATGCTGTATTGGATGCAAAAGCATAAGGCGGAACAATAATATTTATTTTTCGTTCATCATATTTATTGGGGTTTTCAAGTAGAAAAGCCTTTACTCTAAATGTGTATTCTCCGGCAGGTACATCATTATAACTAACAGTTCTCTTGTCATTGGCATTCAGCCATTTATCATCATACCCCTCTAGCATATACATGTAGTGAACCCTATGCTGCAGTTGATAATTCAGAGATGCAAACTTTATTGAAAAAGCACTTGAGCGTGAAGGCAGTTTGACTTGTCCACTATCTGGTATGTAGTAATCATAGGTGTTGTTATTGCGTGGAGTCATTAATTTGTCATTAACGTAAAAGTCGGTTATGGCAAGCTTAAAGTCAGAACCTTTGGTTGTAGTAAGTAATTTTTTATCTACAATATAATATCCATTTAGTGTGCCAAACAACATTCTGTTATCTGGTAAAGTGTATGCAGAGCATTCAGAACACGCTATATCTCCAACGCCATCTTGCATTGAGAAAGTCGTAAATAATTGTTTTTGAGGGTCATATGAACAAATAATTTGGTCACAAGAAAACCAAACTTGTCCACTTTTATTAAATGTTATTCCTCGTAATTCTTCACTAGGTAGACCGTTTGCAAGCCCAAAATTTTTAAAGCGCCATAGGTTTTTATTATCTTTTCCTATTGATTTTATTAATCCTCCACCGTTGGTTGCTATCCACATGTCTCCACTTGGAGATTTGCTTATTTCAACGATATCGTTGTTGGCCATTTGCTCTTCAGTCTTTTTTGTTTGTTTTAGTGTATGAGCTTCAAAGGATTTTTGTAATTTATTGAATTTAAGAAGTATTATTCCATCAGAAGTTCCAGCCCAAACAATACCTTCGTTATCAATTTCAAGTGTTCTCACTTTAATGAATTGGTCTTTGCCGTAACCTTTTATGTATTTAGGAGTGATAAGTTTGAACTTACCGTTACCTTTATTCATAAGAATATTTACGCCTCCATTGTATGTGGCAATCCAAATGTTGCCAAATTTATCTTCTTTTGTGTTGTATATATTTTGCGATGTGAAAGGGTAATTTACATTTATTGGTTTCCTTTGTCCATATTTGAGCATATACAAGCCTTTTCCTTTTGTACTTATCCATATATTTCCAAGATGATCTTCCATCATACCATATATTCTACCTTGTATGCTGAAAATTGGTGCTTTACTTGAGAGAGACAAGTCTTTGTTTTTTAGACTGTAGACTTCTCCTGCTTTGTTTGAAATAAGAATCCTTTTTGATTTTTTATCATAGATAATAGCTCTTATCTCATTTACACCGTATTCATAACTTTCTGGTTTAGGAACTATTAGTTTTATCTTGTTATTTACAATTGAAAGCTTTTCCAACCCTCTTCTTATGGTTGACATCCAGACTACTCCTTCGTTGAGTGCCATATAGGTAGTAACAGTATTACTTAAATTCCATGTATCTTTAGGGCTATTATAGAAGTAATTCATTTGACCTGTTATTCTGTCGTATACACCAAAGCCTCCATGGTTCATTCTGGCCCATAAAACGTTGCCTGTTTCAAAAATTGTACATCCATTTATATCATTCTCGGGTATACTTACTTTCTGTGTGAAAGATTTGACTTCGTTTGTTGTTGGATTAAACATAGATACTCCTTGTTTATCGGTTGTAAACCAAACTAGTCCTTTTGAGTCTACGTGTAAAGCAGTAATAGGAGAGTGGGATGTGTTTTTTATGTTAAGATATTTACTTTTGCATTTTCTTGTGTCGCGTATGATTATTTTTCCACTTTGAGTGCCAAGATACAAGTCAGAACCAACAAATCCCATTGTGTTATAATGTTCACCAGGAATCATTAATTTGCCACGTGTTCTTCCTGTATTCTTATCGACCATAATTAAGCCTTTTTTTGTGCCGAGCCATAAGTTTCCATAAGCATCACAGGCCATATTATATATGTTTCTTTTGTTATCAAATATTTTTCTGATAGCGTGCGTCTTCTTATTAATATATATTTGATAAATGCCTTTATGAGGTATGATTATATATACATTACCATCTGGAGATATTGTTAAGGCATTGCTGATTTTAAATTTGTTCTCGGTTAATGTATCATATATTTTCATGTTGTCACAATTCTTAATCCCATCAAATGCATTTGTTATGCAATCAGTGAATCGATTGAGAACAAATATTCTGTTGTCATACATTATCATCCAAATATTTCCTTGGAGATCAGTCTCTAACTCAAGGATTCTGTTGTGAAAGTTTTTTATTCCGCTAGCTTTTCCTGTAGCATAATTTTGAAAGTTATACCCGTCAAATCTGCTTAATCCATTCCATGTAGCAATCCATATATAGCCAAATTTGTCTTGTATAATGTCGCTAATAGAATTACTAGGAAGTCCATCTGTTGTGGAGTAATGGTCAAGACGTGCTTGCATCTGTTGTGCTTTTATGTTGCAAACAAATGATAGAAGAAGAAGGATAACGAAGAGTGTTTTTTTCATTGTATAATAGTTCCACATGTATTTTGTGTGCTAAATTACAAAATAAAATTGCATTCTCCAAACCATTTTTTTTATATATTTAGTTGTCCTATAATTTTTTTTCGCTTTATTTATCTGCAATAATGTCATTATTAAACGTGTTAACATCTTTTTATAGTAAAACGATATATTAAAGTTATGTAATACCATAAAAAAATTGTAACTTTGCATGTCAGAAAAGAATAATAAACATACATATATGTATAGAAGTAACACATGTGGAGAGCTAAGACTCTCTGATACTGGTAAGGATGTTACTCTTGCCGGTTGGGTGCAGCGTTCAAGAAAAATGGGTGGTATGACATTTGTCGACCTACGTGATCGCTATGGTATAACCCAGTTAGTGTTTAACGAAGCCGATGATAAAAATCTTTGCGATGAAGCTAACAAATTAGGTCGTGAATTTTGTATTCAAATCAAAGGTGTTGTCAGTGAGCGTCAGAGTAAAAACTCTAAGATAGAAACTGGTGATATTGAAATTCTTGTTAAAGAATTGGTTGTGCTTTCACCAAGTTTGACACCTCCATTTACAATAGAAGATAATACAGACGGTGGTGATGATATACGTATGAGATATCGTTATCTAGATCTTAGACGTGCTGTTGTACGTAAGAATATGGAATTGCGCCATCGTATGACTATCATAATACGTAATTTCCTTGACAGTCAGAAGTTTATGGAGGTTGAAACTCCTATACTTATTGGCAGTACTCCTGAAGGAGCTCGCGACTTTGTTGTTCCAAGTCGTATGAATCCTGGACAGTTCTATGCTCTTCCACAAAGTCCACAGACATTGAAACAGCTTTTGATGGTAGCTGGTTTTGATCGTTATTTCCAAATAGCAAAGTGTTTCCGTGATGAGGACCTTCGTGCTGATCGTCAACCTGAATTTACTCAGATTGACTGTGAAATGAGTTTTGTTGATCAAGATGATGTTATCAACTTGTTCGAGGAAATGGCTCGCACACTCTTTAAAGAAATCCGTGGTGTTGAAATACCAAAACTAGAACAGATGACTTGGCATGAGGCTATGCGCCGTTATGGTAGTGACAAGCCAGATACTAGATTTGGAATGGAATTCGTTGAACTTAAAGATGCATTTACAGGAAAGGGTGACTTCTCTGTTTTCAATGAAGCTAAATACATTGGAGGTATTTGCGTTCCTGGTTGTGCTGATTATAGCCGCAAACAATTAAATGAACTTACTGATTTCGTTAAGAAACCTCAGGTTGGTGCAAAGGGACTTGTATTTATTAAGTACAATTCTGATGGTAGCATAAAGAGTAGCATAGATAAGTTCTATACTACAGAGGAACTTAATGATATCAAGACCGTAATAGGAGCCAAGGATGGTGATTTGGTTCTTATCTTGAGCGGTGATAATGCTAACAAGACACGTATTCAGTTATGCTCTCTTCGTTTGGAGATGGGCGATCTTCTGGGACTTAAAGACAAGAACGTGTTTAAGTGTCTTTGGATTATTGATTTCCCTCTATTTGAGTGGAGTGAAGAAGAACAGCGCTTAATGGCTACACATCATCCATTCACTATGCCAAATCCTGATGATATTCCTTTGTTGGATGAACATCCTGAGCAGGTACGTGTTAAGGCTTACGACTTCGTTTGCAATGGTATAGAAGTAGGAGGTGGCTCATTAAGAATTCATGATACTAACTTGCAGGAGAGAATGTTCGAGGTTCTTGGTTTTACACCTGAACGTGCTGAGGCCCAGTTTGGCTTCTTGATGAACGCCTTTAAGTATGGAGCACCACCTCACGCAGGTCTTGCTTTCGGTCTTGATAGATTCGTTAGTATTTTGGCTGGTCTTGATTCAATCCGTGACTGCATTGCCTTCCCTAAAAATAATAGTGGTCGTGACGTAATGCTAGACGCTCCTGGTGAAATCGATGCAAAACAGCTAGACGAACTTCAGATAAAGCTCGATTTGAAGGCATAAGGTTGACATAAGTCAAGAAAATCAAGTTGCTAAATGCTAAAATGTAAGTTTTATAGAAATAAACTGTGCAGATTGAGAATTATTAAGTAATTTTGTAGCATCAAATTTATAACATATATTTAATTTGGTGTGGATTTAATTATTTATTAAATTATGGCAGAAAAGAAAGCAACAACAAAAGCAGCTACAGCTAAGAAGACAACAGCTTCTAAAAAGGCAGTGGCAAAAGATGCGTTAATGTATGTAAATGCAGAGAGTGTAGGTTTTCGTGCAGGTGATGTTTATCAGACACTTGCAGCAGCTGGTAAAGCTCTAAGCATTGCTGAGATTGCAAAAGATGCAAACATTAGCGTAGAGGAAACTTATCTCGGTATTGGCTGGCTCTTTAAAGAGGGTAAGGTTAAGGACGAGAACAACAACTTGATAACACTTGCATAATATTCCAAGTTGGATATTTGATAAAGGAAGGGAGCTGAGATTTTAGTTATCAGCCCCCTTCTTTTTGTTTATTATTATGAAATGAATTACGATCAAGAGATATTACGCTTTTTACTTGAAGCTGGCGATGAAGGAATTTCTGTAAAGAAGTTAGCACTTCATGTGCAAAATTCTTGTAACAACTTATTTAACGTTGTCAATTTTGATGATGTTTATGTTTATGTAAGACAATATCTTATGCGTAATTCAAAGAATCCTAATTCTGTTATTGAACGGACAGACTCGCGTGGTATCTATCGTATCAATGCCAATGTTAGTGAAGGTCAGCAACTGATGCTTCATTTTAGAAGTAATACTGAGGAAGAGATAGAAGAAGAAAAACCGGATATAGATCAATCATTGAGCTTGTTTTGAAATCTATCATGTAGAATTTTGATTGTTTAGAAATCTCAGTTTATCTTATAAAAAAAGGCATGAATGAAAATTACTTCATTCATGCCTTTTTATTTTGATTGTATGTAATTACATATTGCGTCCGTGGCAATTCTTAAATTTCTTGCCTGAACCACATGGACATGGATCGTTAGGACGTGGCATCTTGTCTGCTACATAAGGGGTGTGATTTACCTCAGCACCTTCGCGTGTGTCTCTATTTGCTGCTGCACGCATTTCCTCTTCTGCAGATTCTGCTTTCTGTTCAACGTATCTTTGTGAATGTTGTTCTGGAGCTGCCTCAACTTCATTCTGCATAACTGGCAACTGGCAACGCATTAATACACTAGCGATGCGGTTGTTCATATCGTCAATCATACCGTCCCAAAGTTTCACACTTTCGAGTTTGAAAATCAACAATGGATCTTTCTGTTCGTATGAAGCGTTCTGAACACTGTGGCGAAGTTCGTCAAGCTGTCTAAGATTCTCTTTCCAATTGTCGTCAATAATTCTGAGCATTACAGTCTTCTCAAATTCTTTTACGACGCTAGCACCTTCTGACTTATAAGCATTCTTAAGGTTGCAAGGTATCTGATACATATTCTTTCCATCAGTGATAGGAACAAGTATACGCTCAAACATTTCTCCCTGACTTTCCTCTACCTGCTTGATAACAGGGTAGGCATCTGCTTGTATCTTTTCTGTGTGACGCTTAAATGCAGCCATTGCATCTTGGAATGCACGCTCTTCAAGAGTTTCTTTTGTGCTATTTTCAAATTCATCCTGATCGAAAGGAATTTCCATAGCAAGAACCTTCATGAATGCTTCTTTAGCTCCTTCATAATCGTTGTTGTTAACAATACCAACAACACGGTCCCAAATAACGTTTGTGATATCCATTCCGATACGTTCACCCATAAGAGCATGGCGACGTTTCTCATAGATTACAGTACGCTGTTTGTTCATAACATCGTCATATTCAAGAAGATGCTTACGAATACCAAAGTTATTTTCTTCAACCTTCTTCTGAGCACGCTCAATGCTCTTAGAAATCATAGGACTTTCAATACGCTCACCGTCTTCAAATCCAAGTCTATCCATAACTTTAGCGATTCTTTCAGAAGCGAACAGACGCATAAGTTTATCCTCGAGACTTACATAGAATACAGAAGAACCTGGATCACCCTGACGACCGGCACGACCACGTAACTGGCGGTCTACACGACGGCTTTCATGACGCTCTGTACCAATAATGGCAAGACCACCTGCAGCTTTAACTTCATCTGTCAGTTTGATATCGGTACCACGACCAGCCATGTTGGTAGCAATGGTAACTGCACCAAGGCCATTTTCAGAACGACCAGCCTCTGTAATGATTTGAGCCTCCTTTTGATGTAACTTTGCATTCAATACATTGTGAGGAATCTTGCGCATGTTAAGCATCTTGCTCAACAATTCGCTTATCTCTACAGATGTAGTACCTACAAGAACAGGACGACCTGCATTTCTCATAGCCTCGATTTCATCAATCACGGCTGAATATTTTTCACGTGCAGTCTTGTATACTCTATCTTGAAGGTCATGACGTGCAATAGGACGGTTAGTTGGAATTACAACAACATCAAGTTTGTAGATATCCCAAAGCTCACCTGCTTCTGTACTTGCAGTACCTGTCATACCAGATAGTTTGTGGTACATACGGAAATAGTTCTGCAATGTAATAGTTGCGAATGTCTGTGTGGCAGCTTCAACCTTAACATGCTCCTTAGCCTCAATAGCCTGATGAAGTCCGTCGCTCCAGCGGCGACCATCCATGATACGGCCAGTCTGCTCATCTACGATCTTAACCTCGCCGTCCATAACAACATATTCGTCGTCTTTATTGAACATTGTGTAAGCCTTAAGAAGCTGCTGAAGAGTATGAACGCGCTCACTCTGTACGCCATAGTGTGCCATGAGTTCGTCTTTCTTGTCAACACGATCCTGATCAGATAGTGAGCTCTCATTTTCAAGAGCAGAAAGTTGTGAAGTAATATCTGGCAATACGAATAGGTATTCGTTTCCAGTCTGCTTTGCAAGCCATTCTGTACCTTTATCAGTAAGGTCTGCGCTATTGAGTTTCTCGTCAACAACGAAATACAAAGGTGCTATTGCCTTTGGCATTTCACGGTTGTTGTTAGCCATGTAAACTTCCTCGGTTTTAAGCATTCCTGCCTTAATTCCGTCTTCAGAAAGATATTTGATAAGTGGCTTGTTCTTAGGAAGAGCCTTATATGATCTGTAAAGAGCAAGGAAACCTTCGTCAATAAGTTGCTTATCGTTTTTGTTTTGTCCTTCGGTAATCTTTTGTTTTGCTTCTGCAAGAAGCTCTGTTGCCTGTTTGCGCTGGACCTCATAAAGTTTTTCAACCAAAGGCTGATACTCTTCAAACATCTGATCGTCACCCTTTGGAATAGGACCTGATATAATAAGAGGTGTACGAGCATCATCAATAAGCACAGAGTCAACCTCATCCACAATAGCGTAGTTATGCTTGCGTTGTACAAGATCACTAGGGTTTAATGCCATGTTATCGCGAAGGTAGTCAAAACCAAACTCATTGTTTGTACCGAATGTGATGTCTGCCTGATAAGCTTTGCGACGAGCTTCTGAGTTTGGCTGGTGCTTGTCGATACAGTCAACAGAAAGTCCATTGAACATGTAGAGAGGTCCCATCCATTCAGAGTCACGTTTTGCAAGATAATCATTTACAGTGACCATGTGTACACCGTTACCTGTAAGGGCATTCAAGAATACTGGTAGGGTAGCAACAAGAGTTTTACCTTCACCAGTTGCCATTTCTGCAATCTTACCTTGATGAAGTGCGATACCACCAAACAACTGTACATCATAGTGTACCATGTTCCATTTGATTTTTGCACCACCTGCAGTCCACTCGTTATGGTATATAGCTTTATCACCGTCTATAGTAACAAAATCATTTGCAGGATTTGCAGCAAGTTCACGGTCAAAATCAGTAGCAGTAACAACTGTTTCTTCATTTTCAGAGAATCTGCGTGCTGTATCTTTGATGATGTTGAAAGCTGTTGGCATAACATCGTTCAAAGCTTTTTCGAAGATTTCAAGTACTTCGGTCTCCAACTTGTCAATCTGGTTAAAGATTTCTTCACGTTGGTCAATAGGAGTTTCCTCTATTTTACTCTTTAGTTCGGCAATCTGTTTCTGCTGCTCTTGTGCAGAATCCTGTACGTAGTGCTGTAGTTCTTTTGTTTTAGCACGTAATTCGTCGTTTGACAGTTTCTGTATTTCTGGATAACCCTCTTTCACCTTTTCTACTAAAGGTTGAATGAGTTTCATATCACGAACAGATTTATCGCCAAACAATGACTTTAAAAAATTGTTGAAATTCATATTCTATTGTAATTTTATTATTTTTATAGTATTATTGTGCAAAAATACGAAAATTAATCAGTAATATGCACAATGTTAATGAAAACTTTGGATACAATCCATTATCCCTTATTCAGTAATTTCTAGAATAAAGGACTGCTTTCACATGCGTTTGGCGCTCTGATACGAATGCTTTTTGCAATGGTAGGCGCAATTCGGTCTACCGTTACCGGTGTTGTAATTCGCTCAGCTTTTATGCCCATTCCGTATATGATAATAGGAAATGGAATAACAGCAGTGCGACTAATATATGTTTCTTGTGTATTTTCGTTTAAAAGTTTCCAACCTGGTGTGACATCTATAACGATGTCTCCGCTAACGCTAGGACAGAACGCATTGCGTATTTTCTTCATGTCTTCATTTCCTCCAGCAAGCAATTGCTCACTAGTGTAGACATTTGACACACCTGCACTCTGCGCTATGATTTCCTTACATCTATTTTCGACTTCACGAAGACTTAGACGTTTTTGTTCTATTAATTTATGATTAAGAAATATCTGATTTCCGAATACTGCGTCAACATAGTTTCCTTGTCCATAGATTGCACTGATATAGACATTCAATAAGTTTGCAGTCCTATTAATATAAAATGTTCCTGTTGGAATTCTA
>RRZU010459022.1_pt1 | contig 13180 bp, 15 predicted proteins | sample 2165561 | NCBI WGS metagenome assembly RRZU01 (sample SAMN10456909, study PRJNA506462) | wastewater metagenome | isolation source: wastewater sludge | place: USA: Moscow, Idaho
GAAGCGCTCCAGCCAGGCCACGGATTCCGCATCCAGGTGGTTGGTCGGTTCGTCCAGCAACAACATGTCCGGCTTTTCCAGCAGCAGACGGCACAGGGCTACCCGGCGGCGCTCACCCCCGGAGAGGTGCTTGATCTGGGCATCCCAGGCCGGCAGGCGCAGGGCGTCGGCCGCGCGCTCCAGCTGGTTTTCCATGTTGTGGCCGCCCTGGGCGGCGATGATGGCTTCCAGCTCGCCCTGCTCGCGGGCCAGCTTGTCGAAGTCGGCGTCCGGATCGGCATAGGCCGCATAGACCTCGTCCAGGCGCGCCATGGCGCGTTTCACCTCGCCGACTGCCTCTTCCACCGCCTCGCGCACTGTCTGCTCCGGATCCAGCTTGGGCTCCTGAGGCAGGTAGCCGATCTTGATGCCGGGCTGCGGGCGGGCTTCCCCTTCGATCTCGGTGTCGAGCCCGGCCATGATGCGCAGCAGGGTGGACTTACCGGCGCCGTTCAGACCCAGCACGCCTATCTTGGCGCCCGGGAAGAAGGAGAGGGAGATGTTTTTGAGAATATGACGCTTGGGCGGCACGACCTTGCCGACCCTGTTCATGGTGTAAATAAATTGAGCCATTGGCTAATTCTCTTCCTTTCAGCAGTTTAATGTCTTGGCATTAACAGACTGATGTCGTGGTGGGGCCGGGTCGGCGGGGCCGACACGGTTCCAAAAAACCCGTCGATTGTAAACCAATGGGAGGAGGGCGGCAAAGCCGCCACCGGGGGGCTGGCGCTGGCTAGGCTGGGGAGCGGGAGGGCCGCATCAGGCCACCCGCCGGGGCTCATGCTTAAGACTTCCTTAACTCTGGCCCGATAGGATACCCACTGAACGGCGGTGCGGGCCCGGATGGTGGTCAGCGTGGCCGTTTCTGCCCCTTGTCCGCATCGTGTCCCGAGTAGTAGAGCACCCGCTGCACATACTCCTGGGTCTCCTGATAGGGAGGCACGCCACCGTGGCGCATCACGGCCTGCTCCCCGGCATTGTAGGCCGCGCTGATCCTGACCCAGTCAGGGCCAAACTGCTTCTCCAGCCATTTCAGGTAGATCATGGCGCCACGGATGTTCTGCTGCGCATCGAACGGACGGGTCACGCCGAAGCGGGCCTGGGTCTCGGGGATGAGCTGCATGACCCCCTGCGCCTGTTTGGGGGAGACGGCCTGGCTGTTCAGATTGGATTCGGCGATGGCGATGGCCAGTGCCAGCCTGGGATCGACCTTGTGACGCAGGGCCGCCTTACGGATCTGGCTTGCTAGCTGCTGCTTGGCGACCGGTTGGCGGGCGATGTAGTGCTCCAGATCGAACGGCGTGCCCGGTTGCACCCAGGGGGCGCCGCCACCTCCCCCGACGCCGCAGTTACCCAGGGGGGCATTGCCGACCCGTGCGTTGTAGTAGCGGGCGGCCTGCTGGTTGCCGAGGCGCATGGCCATGGCCAGGTAGGCGTTGGCGCTGCGGGCGTTGCGGATCCCCTGGGGGCCGCGAGCCAGCAGGCGGCCGATGCGGAAATAGGCCTCGGGGTTGCCGAGGCGAGCCGCAGAGCAGTAGTGGGCGATGGCCTGCCTCGGGTTGCTGCGCTCCAGGGTGGCGCCCTGGCGCAGGGCGCTCATCGCCTTGGGGGCCTGGCGAAAGGCTTCGGCGTGGGCCGGGGTCGTGGTCAGGAGGAGGAGGAGCCCCCAGCCCCAGATGCAGAGTCTCTGCATGATGGATACCTCATTTTCGTATCCGCAAGATATAGGTTCTAGGTGGGCTGGCTGCCAGCCAGATGATGGAACATGTGGTTATGTCTCAGTTCATCAGAGACGAAAATGGTATGGAACTTTTGACCAGGAGATGCACCTGCGGGTTGCGGTGCCCGGAAGAGCGGCAGGACAAAATGACTGCGTAATGCACAGTGGTTGATGCCGTCGTTAATTGCAGAGTGGTAGACTGCGAACGTCATGATGCAATACCTTGTATTTTAGTGGGTTATGGCGTTAAGGCCCTCTCCCTATCGCATGATGTGAGCAACAGGATTAGTTGCGTTCTTCAATTGTTGGGAAGCTCTTATGGGTTATTCAGTGGATGTATCAGTCGTAGTGCCAGCCAAGGATGAGCGGGACAATCTGGCCCCCCTCATCACTGAAATCGATACCGCTTTGGGGGGCAGTTACGACTACGAATTGATCTATGTGGATGACGGCAGCGAGGACGACAGCTACGCACTCCTGTGCGAGCTGAAGGCCCGCTTTGCCAGACTGAGGGTGGTGCGACACGTCAGGGCCGTCGGCCAGAGCATGGCGGTGCTGAGCGGCGTGCGCCAGGGGCGCGGTGACTGGCTGGTGGTCCTCGATGGGGATGGCCAGAACGATCCGGCCGACATTCCCGCCATGCTCGAGGAAGCCAAGCGCCGCTTCGAGGCGGACAAGAATCAGGTGGGACTCATCGGCCATCGCGTCACGCGCCGCGACGACTGGGTCAAGCGCCTCTCGTCGAAACTGGCCAACGGTTTTCGCGATCTGCTGCTCAAGGACGGTATCCCGGATACCGGTTGCGGGCTCAAGGTGGTGCGCCGTGAATGGTACCTGCGCTTGCCCTCCTTCAATCACATGCACCGCTACATTCCCGCCCTGATCCAGGCGCAAGGGGGCGCCATGTCTCCCTGGCCGGTCAATCACAGGCCTCGGCAGGCGGGTGTCTCCAAGTACGGTGTCTGGAACCGGCTCTGGGTCGGGCTGGTGGACGTGGTCGGCGTCTGGTGGTTGCAGCGCCGCTCCAAGGTGGTCGAGATCCGGGAGATTCTGGAGTGATGGATACCCTGCTCTCCATGCCACTGGACTGGCTGGACTGGACCGGTCTGCATGTCACCGGCTGGAAGATCATCGGTTACACCGGGGCGCTCATGTTCGGCGGCCGCTGGCTGGTGCAGTTCATTGCCTCGAAGCGGGCCGGGCGGCCCGTCATTCCCCGCCTGTTCTGGTACATGAGTGTGCTCGGCAGCCTGATGACGCTGAGCTACTTCGTCTTCTCCCCCAAGCAGGACTCCGTCGGCGTGCTGCAGAATCTCTTCCCCACCTTCACCGCCCTCTACAGCCTCTATCTGGACATCCAGCATCGCGGCTGGAACCGGGACAAGCTGGCCACCAACCGGGAGGTGCGCGATGGTGGCGAGTGATCGCTTCTTGCTCGACCAGCGCTCCCTGGGCTGGTTGCTGCTGATCGCTCTGGTGGTGCTGGGAGCGGGTCTGGGCCTGCGGGATCCCTGGCCGGCCGACGAGCCCCGTTTCGCCCTGGTGGCCAAGGAGATGGTGGAGAGCGGCCAGTGGCTGTTCCCCATGCGCGGCGGCGAGATCTACCCGGACAAGCCCCCCATGTTTATGTGGGGGATAGCGATAGGGTATCTGCTGACCGGCTCCATCAAGGTGGCCTTCCTGCTGCCCTCCCTGCTGGCGGGTCTGCTGACCATAGCGCTGGTGTGGGATCTGGGCCGCCGGTTGTGGAGCGCGCAAGTGGGCTTCATGGCCGGCCTGCTGCTGCTGTTCACCGTCCAGTTCACCCTGCAGGCCAAGACGGCGCAGATTGACGCCCTGGTGACCTTCTTCATCACCCTCGGCGTCTACGGTTTCATCCGTTTCCTGCTCTGCGAGGGGGGCTGGCGCTGGTACTGGCTCGGCTGGTTCGCCGCCGGCCTTGGCATCATCACCAAGGGGGTGGGGATCCTGGCCGTGCTGATCCTGATCCCGGCTGTCTGGACCCATAGGGAGCAGATCCGCGCCGCCTCCTGGGCCGACTGGCTGAAAGGGCTGGCGGGGCCCCTGTTCATGCTGCTGGCCATCGGCCTGTGGCTGGTGCCCATGTTGCTCGCCGTGGCCCAGAGCGGGGATCCCGTGCTGCAGGCCTACCGGGACAACATACTGCTGCGCCAGACGGTGACCCGCTATGCCAACTCCTGGCACCACGTCAAACCCTTCTGGTATTACCTCTCTTCGGTGATCCCGCCATTCTGGCTGCCCCTCTCCCTGCTGCTGCCCTGGCTGGTGGTGGCGTGGCGCAAGGCCGTTCAGGGGCGGGACAAGCGCATCATCCTGCTGCTCGGCTACCTGGTGCTGGTGATCGTGTTCTTCTCGGTGTCGCCGGGCAAGCGCGGCGTCTATGTCACGCCGGGCACGCCTGCTCTGGCCCTGCTGACGGCCCCCTTCATCGCCGATCTGCTGGCCCGGCGCTGGCCCGGCAGTCTGCTGTCGGGCCTTGGCTGGTTGCTGGGGATCGTCGGCGTGGGCGGTGCCGCGGCGCTGGTCTTCAGTGCCAGGCTGGCGAGCAAGGCCGGAGAGCTGGGGCCGGCCCCCTGGCTGCCCTTGCTGGTGCTGGGGGTTGCGCTGCTGCTCCTCAACGCCGGGCTGCGCCGGGCGCCCCTCACCGCCATCCTCAGTTCGCTGGCGGTGGGCTGGCTGATCTACTCCTGCTGGATCTGCGTGAAGCTCAATGACCTGCGCACCCCCGAGGGGGTGATGGCACTGGCGGTGGAGCGGGTGCCCGCGGAGAACGCGCTGCTGCTGGCCGGCTTCAAGGAGCAGCATCTGCTGTTTACCCGTCAGCCGCTCTGGCACTACTCCTATCGGATGCCGGACGAGGAGCAGGCTCGCGAGGCGGCGGCCTGGGTGGCAGCCGCCCCCGGCCGCCAGGTGCTGGGGGCAGCCGATCTCATGGCGCGCTGCTTCGAGCCCTCCCTCATGGAGAATCTCGGCAATCGCCACCGCACCGACTGGATGCTGGCCGACAGCTCGGCCCTCAAGCCCGAGTGCCGCGGGCTTACCCCCGGGGTTGAGCCGTTCCACTATGCCCCCGGCCCCTGAGGCTGGAGACCCGGGTCCGGATAAGCAGAAGGGCTGCCAGTGGCAGCCCTTCTTGTTGTCGGATCCCCCGGTGCGATCAGACCTTGCAATATGCCTTGTACCAGTGGACGAAGCTCTCTACCCCTTCCCTCAACCCGACTCTGGGTCTATAGCCGGTTGCTTCGGTACGAACAGGGCCCGTTGGGGGCTCAGGCTTGGTAGTAGGATCTGTACCAGTCGACGAAACTCTCGACCCCCTCTTTCAACCCGACTCTGGGTCTATAGCCGGTAGCTTCGGTACGAACAGCGCCCGTTGGGGGCTCAGGCTTGGTAGTAGGATCTGTACCAGTTGACGAAACTCTCGACCCCCTCTTTCAACCCGACTCTGGGTCTATAACTCGTCGCCTCGAACAGCGCCTCGGTGTCGGCCCAGGTGGCGAGCACATCGCCGGGTTGCATGGGCATCATGTTGCGGATGGCCTGCTTGCCGAGGGCTGCCTCGATGGCCTCCACAAAGTCCAGCAGCCGCACCGGGCTGCCGTTGCCGATGTTGAAGAGCCGATAGGGGGCCGGGCTCGACTCGGTCTGCCCATGCCAGTTCGCCTCGCCGACCGGCGGGCGGTCCGCGATGCGCACTATGCCTTCCACTATGTCGTCGATGTGGGTGAAGTCCCGGCTGAGCTGGCCCTGATTGTAGATGTCGATGGGCTCGCCATTGAGGATGGCGCGCACGAACTTGAACAGCGCCATGTCGGGGCGTCCCCAGGGGCCGTAGACGGTGAAGAAGCGCAGTCCCGTGGTCGGCAATCCATACAGGTGGGAGTAGGAGTGGGCCATCAGCTCGTTGGCCTTCTTGCTCGCCGCATACAGGGAGACGGGGTGATCCACCCCGTCCGAGGTCTTGAACGGCATCTGCTCGTTGAGGCCGTATACCGAGCTGGAGGAGGCGTAGACCAGGTGCCCGACCCCGTGATGGCGGCATCCCTCCAGCACCGTCAGGGTACCGGTGAGGTTGCTGTCTGCGTAGGCAAAGGGGTTGTCCAGGGAGTAGCGCACCCCGGCCTGGGCACCGAGGTGGATCACCCGATCGAACCGCTCCCGGGCACTCTCGCGGGCAAAGAATGCCGCCATGGCTTGCCTGTCCGCGAGATCGCAACGCTCGAAGCGGAACCCGGGCAGCGGCAGGAGCCGGGCCAGGCGCGCCTCCTTCAGGCTCACCTCGTAGTAGTCGTTGAGATTGTCGAGACCGACCACCTCGTGGCCCTCCTTGATGAGCCGCTGCGCCAGGTGAAAACCGATGAAGCCGGCGGCGCCGGTGACGAGATACTTCATTGTGCCTTCTCCAGAATGCGTGCCTGTTCCAGGCTGTTGCCGCGGCCAATGGCGTAATAGGTGAAGCCGCGCTGGTGCAGGCGGGCCGGATCATAGAGGTTGCGGCCGTCGAGGATGACGGGCTGCTTCAGGGTGCGTTTGATGAGCTCGAAGTCGGGGGCGCGGAACTGTTGCCACTCGGTGCAGATGAGCAGGGCATCGGCGCCCTTGAGGGCGGCTTCCTGGGTGCCGCACAGGGCCAGATCGTCGCGCAGGCCGTAAAGGTGCTGGGCCTCTTTCATCGCCTCGGGATCGAACGCCTGCACCTTGCCGCCGGCGGCCCAGATGGCCTCCATCAGCACCCGGCTCGGGGCTTCGCGCATGTCGTCGGTGTTGGGCTTGAAGGCCAGCCCCCAGAGCGCGAAGGTGAGACCGCTCAAGTCTGCACCGAAGTGCTGGTGGAGGCGCTCGGCGAGCCTGTGCTTCTGTCTGTCATTCACCTGCTCCACCGAGCGCAGCAGGGGCACGTCACAGCCGTTTTCGCTGGCGGTATGGATCAGCGCCTTCACATCCTTGGGGAAGCAGGAGCCGCCGTAGCCGCAGCCCGGGTAGATGAAGTGATAGCCGATGCGCGGATCGGCGCCTATCCCCTTGCGCACCTCCTCGATATCGGCCCCGAGGCGCTCCGCCAGCCCGGCCATCTCGTTCATGAAGGAGATCTTGGTGGCCAGCATGGCGTTGGCGGCGTACTTGGTCAGCTCGGCGCTGCGTTCGTCCATCTGGATGATGCGATCGTGCTGGCGGTTGAAGGGGGCGTAGAGCTCTTCCAGCAGGGCGAAGGCATGGGACGAGCCGGTACCGATGATGATGCGATCCGGCCGCAGGCAGTCATTGACGGCGGCCCCCTCCTTGAGGAACTCGGGGTTGGAGACCACCTCCAGGGGCAGCTCGACGCCGCGATCGCGCAGTATGGCCTCTATATGGTGGCGTACCCTGGCGGCGGTGCCGACCGGCACAGTGCTCTTGTTGATCACCACCTTGCCTGCCTGCATCAGCTGACCTATGGTGCCCGCCACCGCCAGCACGTGCTTGAGATCGGCGGAGCCGTCCTCGTCCGGCGGGGTACCGACCGCGATGAAGATGAGCTCGGCGAAGGCTACCCCTTCGGTCACATCCGTGGTGAAGTGCAGGCGGCCGGCCTGATGGTTGGCCTGCACCATGGGGGCGAGGCCGGGTTCGAAGATGGGGATGAACCCCTCCTTGAGGCGCGCCACCTTGGCGGCATCCACATCCACGCAGGTCACCTGGTGGCCCATCTCCGCCAGCACGGCGGCCTGGACCAGACCGACATACCCTATCCCGAATACGGTGACTCTCATCTGCGATAGCTCCTTGAGGCAGACTTGTTGCAAGACAGCCATTCTAGAGCGATTAAACCCCGTGAACAGCGGGCTCTGCCGGGTTTTCAGCGTTTCTTCAGGTTCTCTTCAGCCTGGCCCAAGAGGGAGTGGCAGATCTTGGTGCAGGGGCTGTAACGCTGGGCTGACGAGCACCATTTTGGTGCGTGTGGTCGCGGACTTGTGATCCGGCTCACTCAAACCGGACACTGTGGCCATTACGAAGTCCCGGCCCACGGGGCTCATTCCCGCCAGAGATGGCGGCAGACACTCTTTCACTTCGCATGGACACCCGGTTATGGACAACACCCCCCGCTCTGCGCACCCGCTCTATGAGGATGTGCTCGCCCTGCTGACCGCGGCAGGTTTCGTTTCACTCGGCATCTTCCTGTTCCATCAGGTCGGGCTGCTCACCGGTGGCACCGCCGGGTTGGCCCTGCTGTTGCAGCAGGTGACCGGCATCAGCTTCGGCCTGCTGTTCTTCACCATGAACCTGCCCTTCTATGCCCTGGCCTGGCTCAGGATGGGGCCGCGCTTCACCCTCAATACCTTCGCCGCCGTGGCCACCGTCTCCTTCATGACGGATCACCTCAACGCCGTGTTGCAGATAGGCAAGATTGAGCCCGTCTATGCGGCCCTGATCGGGGGCACCCTGATCGGCATGGGGCTGCTCATCATGTTCCGCCACAAGGCGAGCCTGGGGGGCTTCAACATCCTGGCGCTCTTCATTCAGGACAGGTTCGGCATCCGGGCGGGAAAGCTGCAAATGGGGCTGGATTGTGCCATCGTCATCGCCTCTTTCTTCGTGGTTTCCCCCTGGTTGCTGGCCCTCTCCGTGGTGGCCGCCATCATCTGTAACCTGGTGTTGACACTCAATCACAAGCCGGGCCGCTATCAGATTGCCTGAGCCGCCGGCTTGCCGTGAAACAAAGAGAGCGCCTGATGGCGCTCTTTTTGTATCTGCAGTCTGGGGGGGCTGGTGCTCGGCCCCGGCTCTCTGGGCGGTCCGTTTCCGGGGCCTGGGGGGTTATCGCGATGGACGGCGGCGGGCCCGAGATCAGATCACCATGGGCAGGCCGCTCCGGGGGTGGTGGAGCACCTGGGCCGGGTAGCCGTAGAGCCGCTCGATGAGCGCCGGCGTCAGCACCTCTGCCGGGGCGCCGTCCGCCATCAGGCGGCCCTGCGCCAGCATCACCAGCCGGTCGGCGTAGCGGGCTGCGAGGTTGAGATCGTGCAGCACCACCAGCACGGCGGTGTGGCGGCCGGCCAGGGCGCGGGCCATGGCGAGCAGCTGGTGCTGGTACTTGAGGTCGAGGGCCGAGGTGGGTTCGTCGAGCAGCAGCAGCCTCGGCTGTTGGGGCTCGTCGGGCGCCTGCCAGATCTGGGCCAGTACCCGGGCAAACTGCACGCGCTGGCGCTCCCCGCCGGAGAGGCCCGGGTAGAGGCGGCCAGCCAGATGATCCACCCCTGCGTGGGCCATGGCGGCCCGCACTATGTGGTCGCGCCGGCTGGCGGGCTCGCTGTGGGGCAGGCGCCCCATGGCCACCACCTCCTCGCAGAGGAAGGGAAAGCTCAGGGAGGAGCTCTGGGGCAACACGCCGACCCGGTGCGCCAGCTCGTTGCCGGCCCAGCTCTGGCGTTCCCTGCCGAACAGGGTGATGGAGCCCTGACAGGCCAGCTCGCCGGTCAGGCACTTGAGCAGCGAACTCTTGCCCGCGCCATTGGGGCCGAGCAAGGCGGTCAGACTGCCCGCCTGCAGGCTGAGATCCAGGCAGTCCAGGATGAGGCGGTTGCCCCGGGTGAGGCTGATCTCCCGGCACTCAAGCAGGGGGGAGGGGGTTCCGGGCAAGGGGACTGTCTCCTGTTACAGGGGCCGGCGGCTCTTGACCAAGAGCCAGATGAAGAAGGGAGCCCCCATCAGGGCGGTGATGATGCCGACCGGCATCTCGGCCGGCGCCAGCAGGGTGCGGGCCAGCATGTCGGCGCCCAGCAGCAGGGCTGCCCCGAGCAAGGCGGAGAGCGGCAGCAGCCGGACGTGGTTGGGGCCGGCCAGCAGCCGCGCCAGATGGGGCACCACCAGGCCGACGAAGCCGATCATGCCCGCCACCGCCACCGCCACGCCGACTCCGGCGGCGGTGAGCAGGATGAGCCGCCGCTTGAGGGCCTGCACGTTCACCCCCAGGTGGCGAGCCTCCCCCTCGCCCAGCAGCAGGGCGTTGAGGGGGTTGGCATCGCGCGCGAACAGCAGCAGCAGGGTTGCCAGGGTCAGCAGCGCCAGAGCCACGTCCACCGGCTTGCCTGCTGCCAGCGATCCCATCTGCCACAGGCTCAGGTTGCGCAGCATCTGATCGTCGGCGAGATAGGTGAGCAGGCCGATCACGGCGCCGGAGAGCGCCGTGATGGCGACGCCGGCCAGCAGCATGACGGTGACCGAGGTGCCTCCCTCCCGGGTGCCGAGCAGATAGACGAGGGTGGTGGTCAGCGCCCCGCCGAGGAAGGCGAGCAGGGGCAGCAGGCCGAGGCCGAGCAACGCCTGCAGCTGCTGTCCCAGGGGAGCCAGCAGCACGATGGCCAGGGCGGCGCCGAGCGCCGCGCCGCCGGAGACGCCGATGATGCCGGGATCGGCCAGGGGGTTGCGAAACAGCCCCTGCATCACGGCGCCGCAGAGGCCGAGGATGCCCCCCACCGCGATGCAGAGCAGGGTGCGGGGCAGGCGGATCTCTTTCACGACGAGGAGCTTGTGGGCCTCCATCCCGCTCTCCTGCCCGGCGAACAGGGCGCGCAGGCTTTCGCCAAACGACAGGGACATGGGGCCGGTCGCCAGGGAGCCGACCAGCAGCAGTGCCAGCGCACCGCCGGTGAGGGCCAGCAGCCAGGGCAGTGGCAGGCGCATCATGATCCTTGCTTGATCCACTGGGCGATCTGGTTCGCCTGCTGCAGGGAACGAAGGCTCAGGCCCCCCTGCAGGGCGTGGCCGTCGATGGCGTGGATGGCCCCGCGCTTGCCGGCGGGGGTGGCTTCCAGTGCCGGCACCTGGCCCAGCACGGAGGCGGGATCCTGATACTGCTGCCAGTCGCGCCCGCTCACCAGCACCAGATCCGGCTGCAGCTCGATGAGGGATTCGGTGGAAACGGGTTTGTAGTCGTGCAGCCGGGCCACCGGGTTGACGCCACCGGCCAGGGTGATGAGAGCGCTGGCGGTGGTGTTGCCACCGGCGACGCTGGTGGGTTGCCCCTTGTGCAGCAGCAGGAAGAGCACCTTGAGCGGCTTGTTCTGCTTTGCCTGGGTGGCCAGGGCATCGCTCTGGGCCCGGATCTCCGCCTTCAGGCGCGCGCCGGCGGCCGGATCCTTGAGCAGGGCGGCCAGGGTGTCGATGCGCTCGTCGAGGTTGGCGAGGGTGGGGGCGGTGGGCAGCACGTCCACCGCGACCCCGGCCCGGCGAAGCTGTGCCAGGGCGGGCGGCGGCCCCATCTCGTCACTGCCGATCAGCCGGGTCGGGGCCAGGCTCAGGATCCCCTCGGCGGCCAGGGCGCGGTGGTAGCCGACCCGCGGCAGGTTTTTCGGCTCCGGGCTGCTGATGTCGGTGGCGATGAGGCTCTGCTGGCCCCCCAGCGCCAGGATGAGTTCCGTGGTGGCCGGGCCTATGCTGACGATACGCTCCTTCGCCGCGGCGGGCAGGGAAGAGAGGGAAAGGGCGCAGCCTAACAGGCTGAGAGCGAGGGCAAAACGACGGCCCATGCGAACCTCCGAGGAGTGAGTGAGAGTGGGATTGCCGCCGAGAATATCAAGCCCGCGAGAAAAATGCACTGAGAATGAAAGCGATTATCAATTGCGTTAAGTGGGTCGCTTCATTACAGTATCCGCCGCGACATCGAGCACCATTGCAGATCATCCAGGGGGAGAACCGATGAGCATTGCACAACGCATTCAGACACTGCTGGAGCAGGACCCCAGCGCCCATCCGTCCAGCATCGCCACCCAGCTGGCCGTCAGCGAGTGGGAGGTGGTGCGCCACCTGCCCGCCGACTTGATGACCCAGGTGCCGAGCGATCAGGCCGAAGCCCTGCTGGCGGATCTGGCCGGCTGGGGCCCGGTGACCACCATCGTCGAGTCCGACGGCTCCATCTTCGAGGTGAAAGCCCCCTTCCCCAAGGGCAAGACGGCACGCGGCTACTACAACCTGATGGGACGGGACGGCGAGATGCACGGTCACCTCAGGCTCGACAACGTGGTGGGTATCGCCCTGGTCAGCAAGCTGTTCATGGGCAAGGAGGGGCACTCCTTCCAGTTCTTCGGCCACAGCGGTCGCTGCATTTTCAAGATCTACCTGGGCCGCGACGGGCAGCGCCAGCTGCTGCCTGATCAAGTAGAGCGTTTCATGGCCCTGCGCCACCAGTATCAAGAGGAAGTGAAAGCATGAGTGAACGTCAGGATCGTCTGCAAAATCGCCTGCAACCGGAGATCCGCGAATTCCGCGACGGTTGCCGCACCCTGCAGCTGGCGACCGTGGATGGCGAAGGCAACCCCAATGCCAGCTATGCCCCCTTCGTGCTGCAGGAGGATGGCTACTATGTGCTTATCTCCGAGATCGCCCGCCACGCCCGCAACCTGCAACAGGTGCCCAGGGTCTCTCTGATGCTGATCGAGGACGAGAGCGGCGCCCGCGAGCTGTTTGCCCGCAAGCGCCTCACTTTCGATGCGGTGGCCGAGGTGGTGTCCCGGGACGACGTGCGCTGGGAGCAGGCCGTTTCGGCGCTGGAAGGGCGCTTCGGCGAGATAGTCAGGGGGCTTTCCAACCTCAAGGACTTCGTGTTGTTTCGCCTCAAGCCCGAGCAGGGACTCTTCGTCAAGGGCTTCGGCCAGGCGTTCCGCGTCTCCGGCGACGAGCTGGTGGACTTCGTCCATCTGGTGGAGGGGCACAAGCGCATCGACAACGGCGCCGAGCTGACCAGCCCGGCGGACGAACCTGTCTGACGGACACGAGTCTGGCATGAAAAACGGGCAGCCCAGGCTGCCCGTTTTGTTGTCTGCACGCCCAGGTCACTCCTGCCAGGAGGCCTGGTTGGGGAAGGCATCGCGATCGGCCTGGGAGGCGGTCTCGTTGCATTCTCCCCGGATCTTCCAGGAGGTCTGGCTGAGGACGATGTAGCCACTGCGGCAATACTTGTTCGTCGCCAGCATCTGGGTCAGCTGATCGTCCTGCAGCGCCTCCCGGCGCTCCAGCAGGCTCTTGCTGCGGCGGGTCAGGCGACTGTCATCGTCCTCCTGCAAGCGGCCCGGCAGGGCGTCTAGGGGCGCGGCCTCGAAGGTGAAGCGCTTGCTCCCCTCCTCGTTGATGTGGGTGTGGAACAGGGGGGCCGGGCCATCGGGCGCTATCCCCGGCAGACCGGAGCAGGCGGTGATCGCCGGTAACGACAGCAGCAGGGCAACGGCAGAGAGTTGACGCACACAAGACTCCAATCAGGTGATCGCTTCAGGGCGGGCAGCTTATCACGCCCGCTCGGGTTAAATGGTGGCCAGCAGCTCATCCGTCGTGAGCAGGGTCACGCTTCTGCCTTGAGGCAGGCTCAGATGCCGCCACATGAAGTGGTGGTGCTGGATGATCTGCTCCGCACTCAGGTGCGGCCTGTCC
>RRZU013607055.1_pt1 | contig 13180 bp, 10 predicted proteins | sample 2165561 | NCBI WGS metagenome assembly RRZU01 (sample SAMN10456909, study PRJNA506462) | wastewater metagenome | isolation source: wastewater sludge | place: USA: Moscow, Idaho
AATAGGTATGCGTTTTGCCCGTATGGAATTTCGACAAAATCGGTTGATTTTTCTTCAGGGATGCGAATCGTGCCTCGGTAACTGAGTGTGCCTTCAGATAAAATGCCACTTGCGGGCACATCTTTGTACTGAGTGGCATTGGTCAGAGGCTTTTTGCCCATAAATAAAACTTGCGCACGGATGGACAATTCAGAATCCAACAAACCACCCAAGCAAATCACCACAATCGCCAAATGCGTAAAAATATAACCCAAGCGGTTGTAACGACCGCGTTTGGCAGCAAAATAGACCTTGGTTTGCCCATCGCTATTATCTTGACTGGCACGCGCTTGATAACCCATGCGTTCAAACAACTGCGTCACCCGCGTGGTCAATTCATGTGGGTTTAAAACACTTTGCCACTGCACGTGTTCGGGCATGTGACGCAAAGTATTGGTACGGTTGTGCAATTTATATGCACGCATGTCGTGCAACATTTTCGGTGTATTGCGTATCAAACAGATGCTGGTGGAAGCCAATAAAAACACCAACATGACCAAAAACCACGCTTGGTTGTACACATCGTGCATACCCAAAACCGCGAATACATTTGCCCAAAAATCACCAAATTTATCCACATAATTCAGTTTGGACTCATTCTGCTTGATGATGGTACCAATTGCACTGGCAATTGCCACAATGCTTAAAATACTCACGGCGAACCGCATAGAACCGATAAAATCCCATAAGCGCGAAGCAAAGGCATTGTTATTTGGCACTGACCGTGTGAACTCAGGGGGGCGTAGGGCGTTCATCAAATTTTTTCATAAAAATCGGGCGGTAAATCACCGCCCGATATTGTTACTGATTTATGTGCCTTAATTATGTAAGCACCATCCATTATTTTAACTTAGCGAACACCCGCCATATAATCTGCCACCGCTTTAATTTCAGTGTCAGTGAGTTTTTTAGCGATGTCTTGCATTTGATTCGCTGGGCTATTCTTACGTTGATCTTCACGGAACGCTTTAAGCTGTGCTTCCATATACTCAGAAAATTGACCTGATACACGCGGATATTGGCTTGGGATGCCCGCACCTGTTGGGCTGTGGCAACCCGCACAAGCAGGAACACCCTTGCTCACGATACCACCGCGATAAATACTCAAACCCAAGTCTGGATTCACACCTTTAGAGGTTTCTGTATTTAATTTTTGTGAAGCAAACCACATCGCCAAACTTTTCACATCATTGGCATATTGTTTGGGATCTGCAGACAACAAGGCAACTTGACCTGCCATGATGGCATTTTCGCGTGCGGCAACTGTTGCACCTTCTGCAACTTTAAAATCCATCATTTGTTTCTCAAAATATGCAGGATGTTGGCTTGCAAGTTTAGGTTGCGATGGTACAACACTGTTTCCATCTGCCATATGACACGCCGCACACACTCCAGCCGCAATGGCTTTACCACGCTCAATACCCACAGGCATTGATTCTACCGACTTAATGTCAAATGCCGCCGCAGGAGCTGCTGCGGGGGCTGCGGCATCTACTGCGGGAGCCGCCACTGCCACAGGCACGGCATCTGCTGGTGTCGCTGCTTGTTGAGCAATGGCAACACCCGAAATCGCTGCGACAATGCCCGCCGCTGCTAAAAGATATGCGTAAGAACGTTTCATAATCAGAACCTATAAGTTGAGCAAACTCAAAATGGACGTGGCACATTTTGTGTCACAATGACGGTGAAAGCGCACAGCACGCGCTGCGAATGCCTCACATTTCCACAATCGTTACAAAATTGCCGTAATATTCATCGAACATTGTACAATACTGCAACCAATCTGCCAAGACTTATCCCTTAAACTTATTCGGGTTATTGTTGGGTTTTACCTTATTAGAAAGCGATTCATGTCAATCTTGCACCACAGTGAGTTTTTTACCACAGTCAACCATTATGCAGACTTGCCCAAAGCACCTTTTCCTGAAATTGCTTTTGCAGGTCGTTCCAATGCAGGCAAATCCAGTGCCATCAATGTGCTGTGCAATCAAAAACGTTTGGCGTTTTCGAGCAACACCCCAGGACGCACCCAACACATCAACTATCTTACTGTGGGTCGGCGCGGCGAAACCGATGGCTATTTGGTGGATTTACCGGGTTATGGCTATGCCAAAACCCCTTTGGCGGTCAAAGACCATTGGAATCGTTTGCTGTCGGCGTATTTGCAAGAGCGCGACCAACTCAAAGGCTTGGTGCTGATGATTGACATTCGCCGTGGTTTGACCGATTTGGACATCCAAATGATTCAGTGGTTCGTGCCTTTGGCGCGCCCGATTCACATTTTGCTCACCAAATGCGACAAACTGACCAACAACGAGCGCAATAAAACCCTGTTCGCCGTGCGCAAGCAATTGACGGATTTGTCGGGCGAATGGGGCACGGTGCAATTGTTTTCCTCCACCAACCGCATCGGGCTCGAAGAAGCGGGCGAAATCATCGGCGGCTGGATTATGCAAGCCCGACCCGAACAGCCAACCCCCGAATTGGATGGTGCGCAGTAAACAGTGCGCATCGTTGATTGTAAGTTTTAATTTAAATCATTATGAAAATCAGCAAACGCAAATCATTATCGCGGCAAGTACAAAAACCACGTAATCCACTGGTTGTCGCGGCACTGTTGCGCAAAGCAGGTAGCCACCGCCACAGCCGTAAATCTTTGCGTGCCCAACACAAACAAGACACCCACCGCGCCATTCGCGAGGCAAACCCACATGAATAACTCAAACACAACCACAGCGAGCCACATCATCTCTTTATCCACAGCGCAACTTATGGAGATCCGCGACCAAATGGTTGCCGAAATTGCGCAAGGTTTGGCTCAACCCAATCATGCGATTAAGGCTTTGCCTGCGTTCACGCACTTACCCGCGACGTTACACGATGGCGAAGTGGTGGTTTTGGACGCGGGCGGCACGAATGTACGCGCCGCACAGATTGCATTTGAGCAAAATGAGGTGCGCTTTGTTCAGCCCAAACGACGTGATGAAACCCTGATGAGTCAAGCGCAAGAAGTCGGTGCGATTTCAGCCGAGGTGTTTTTTCAACGCCAAGCCGACTTGGTGCATCAGGTTTGTCAGCAACCCGAATTTGATTTGGGCTATTGTTTCTCCTACCCATCAACCAACACACCCGATGGCGACGCGCAATTGGTCACTTGGACCAAAGGCATTAACGTCGAAAATGTGGTCGGTCGTTCCTTACGTGAACTGATTGGCAACGCGATTGCCAACAACCAACAAACCGCGCGAAAAATCCCTGTGCTCAACGACACCGTCACCACATTATTGGCGGGCGCGTGGTTGGCGGACTGCGACCAATACATCGGTCTCATCGCGGGAACGGGATTGAACGCAGCGGCGTTTTACCCTGTCAGTCAAATCACCAAACTGACTCGTGAGGAAAAACAAGCTTGGTCAGAGTCTGACCTGATGGCAGTAAATTTGGAAATCGGCAACTTTCATCCAAAATTTTTAAGTGCATTTGATGAGGCACTCAACGAGCAACGCATCCACGACCATCCGAACAAACAACGTTTGGAAAAAGCCGCTTCAGGTCGCTACATCGCGCCTTTGTTTGGACAAGTGGTCGGACGCGAGGTGTGTATGAATTTACCTGTCGAATATGCTTTTGATCCCGATGACATTCAATCCCACGCAGGCATGGTGGCAAATTTGCGCGACTACCCCGACGCACACATTGCGCAGGCGGCGCGCGCGGTGATTGAGCGCAGCGCGGATTTGACCGCTGTGGTTTTGGCGGCCATTATCAAAGGGCAAAATGCCGACAATTTTGATGAACGCGCGGTTACCACAGGGATTTTGATTGAAGGGACGCTGTTTTGGAAAACCGACGGTTACAAAGAACGCGTCGAACAACAATTGCGCCAGCTGATTCCCGCGCACATCACACCGCAGTTTTTGCACAATGATTTGGCGGTGCAAACCAATTTTATTGGTGTCGGTTATGCGACTTTGGCGATGGGCAATCGGGTATAAAAAGGCAATGACGCTGATTGAATCCGCATCAGCCTTGCCAAATGGGTGGATGCAAACAGCGCAAGAATCTCACCACTTTTGTGCAAATTGTGCCCGCAAACCCATTATAATACCGCTCATTATTTCTACAACCGCACACACATTTCAATCAAGGTCTTTATGAATGGCTTTGCGTCCAGTTTATTAGCCAGTGTCTTACTTGCATCCATCCCCCTCATCGTCGCAGGCATGGGCGAATTGCTCGCCGAAAAATCGGGCGTGCTCAACCTCGGGGTTGAGGGCATGATGTTGCTCGGCGCGGTCTCGGCATTTGCGGTCGCGCTCAATACAGGCAATGCTTCTTTGGGTATGCTGGCGGGCACGCTGGTCGGCGGATTGGCGGCGTTGTTGTTCGCTTTTTTGGTGCTGCGTTTATTGACCAATCAAACCGCAACTGGCTTGGCACTGACCATTCTTGGCACAGGTTTATCGGCATTGTTTGGCGTGAAATACGTTGGTTTATCGGTGACGGGTTTCGCGCCTGTGGCGATTCCATTTTTGTCCGAACTGCCTTTGGTGGGCGAATTATTTAATCAAAGCATGCCCGCTTATTTGGGGATTGCGCTGTGCGTGGTGTTCGGTATTTTGTTATTCAAATCCAAATTTGGCTTGACCGTGCGTGCCGTTGGTGAGTCACCCTCTGTGGCACACGCGATTGGTTACGATGTCCTCAAAATTCGCTATGCGATGACGGTTTTGGGCGGCGCAATGGCTGGTTTTGCGGGCGCATTTGTCGCTTTGGTACAATTTAAAGCCTGGCAAGAAGGCATCACGGGCGGCGTGGGCTGGATTGCCGTGGCTTTGGTGGTGTTTGCCACTTGGCATCCTGCGCGTTTGATATTGGGTGCGTTGTTGTTTGGCTTGATGCGCTCACTCGGCTTTGCCGTACAAGCCGCCAACCAACCGATTCAAGATTGGCTGGTCGATCAATCGGGTTGGATGAAGGCACTGGCATCGTTTATGACCAATGTGCAGGTACTCAACGCCCTGCCGTATGTGGCAACCGTGGTGGTGCTGTGCTGGATTTCGCGCGATTGGCGCAAAATTCGTATGAATGCACCGATGTCGCTGTCGCAACCGTTTTTACCATAGTTGTTATTTTTATTGATTATTAACTCACTGGAGTATTCACATGGCATTTACCCGTACCTTTGGTCGCAGCGTGGCGTTTGCGGCTTCATTAATAACTGCACTCACCTTAACCGCTTGTGGCGGTTCAAAAGAAGCGACCAAACCTGCTGCACCCGCTGCCGCACCAGCCGCCACCGCGACCAAAGAAGTCAAAGTGGGCTTCGTGTACGTCGGCCCTGTTGGCGATGGCGGTTGGACGTTTGCCCATGACAACGGTCGCAAAGCGATGATTGAAAACCTGAAAAAAGAAGGCATCACCGTCACCACCCAGCAAGTTGAATCGGTCAAAGAAGGCGCGGACTCAGAGCGCGTGATTCGTGACTTGGTCGCCAAAGGCAACCAAATCATTTTCACCACCTCATTCGGCTATATGGACTCGACACTCAAAGTCGCACAAACCACGCCCAATGTATTCTTCTTCCATGCCACGGGTTACAAAAACGCGCCAAATATGGGCACCTACGCACCGCGCACCTATGAATCAGCGTATTTAGCAGGCGTATTGGCAGGTAAAATGACCAAGTCCAACACCTTGGGCTTTGTCGCATCGGTGAAAATCCCTGAAGTGATTCGCAACATCAACGCCTACACTTTGGGCGCACGCAGCGTCAATCCAGCGGTGAAAACCAAAGTGGTGTTCACAGGCTCATGGTTTGATATGAACAAAGAACGCCAAGCAGCAGAAAGTTTGATTGGTCAAGGTGCGGATGTGTTGTTACAAAACACCGATTCTCCTGCTGTATTGAAAACCGCTGAAGAAAAAGGCGTGTATGCCTTCGGTTGGGATTCCAACATGAAAGCCTATGGTCCTAAGGCGCATTTGGCATCGGCTGTGATTAACTGGGGCGACTACTACACCCAAGCGGTTAAAGAAGCCATGTCGGGCAAAATTAACACCGCCGACCAATGGAAAGGCGTTGCCGATAAATGGGTCGATTTGGAGGACATCAACAGCGCGGTTCCTGCCGATGTCAAAACCTTGGTGGAAAGCAAAAAAGCCGAATTGGCAAAAGGCGGTAAAATTTTTGTTGGTCCATTGAAAGACCAAAAAGGCGTGGAAAAAGTCGCCAAAGACAAGGCACTGGATGATAAAGAACTCGGTGGTTTGTCTTGGTTGGTGGAAGGTGTCGAGGGCAGTTTATAATTTTCCCTCACTTAAAAAAACTGCCCGCAGATGTGCTGGCAGTTTTTTTACGACCAAAATGTTAATGAGACCACCCTCAATTGCGCTACCATCGGCACAACAAATTACTGCCACAATGCCGTCATTGCGAGTAGATTCACCGCGAAGCAATCCATCGAATACAAAAAATTTAAAGTGGTTTTACAAGCATCATCACGCCACTGATTTGACAGCCCCATCGATGGATTTTCATTTACAATGCCTTTATGAATACCGATTTTTTGCGCACCGCACTCACCCTCGCCGAACACGCCATAGGACTCTCCTCACCCAATCCTCGCGTGGGTTGCGTGTTGGTGCGCGACAGTCAAATCATTGGACAAGGCTTTACCCAAGCCGCAGGTCAAGCACACGCCGAGGTCATGGCGATACGCGATGCGCAAGCACACAAGCACGACACCACGGGCGCAACTGCGTATGTCACGCTTGAACCCTGTAGTCACCATGGGCGCACACCACCCTGCGTTGAAGCATTGATACAAGCGCGGGTGGCACGGGTGGTGGTGGCGTGTCTTGACCCCAACCCACAGGTGGCAGGGCAAGGCGTGACCAACCTACGCAATGCAGGAATAGTCGTGGAGGTATTGCCCGCAGAGCACCCCATCGCCCAAGCTGCGTATGAATTGAACATCGGTTTTATGAACCGCATGACACACGGTAAAGTGTTTACTCGAATGAAATGGGCGCAAAGCGCGGACGGCAAAACCGCCCTATCCGATGGACGCAGTCAGTGGATTACAGGCGAAGCCGCGCGCATGGATGGGCATCGGTTTCGTGCGCGTGCCGATGCCATCGTCACAGGCATCGGCACTGTGTTGCACGACAATCCGCAGTTGAATGTGCGTGGAGTAGATGTCGCAAGTGCACCTGTGAAATACGTCATAGATACTTGGGCACAAACCCCTGTGAACGCAAAATTATTTGACGATGGCAAGGTGTGCATAGTATGCGCGGATATACCTGCTGAACATCCTATGGCGAGCCTGTTGGCTGTGCGTATTGAACTGCTCCAACAGTCACACGACAACCTGAGCATCCTACCACTACCCACACACAGCCTCGTTGAAGTCAATGGCAACGTCAACCACGAACGCATTGACTTACCCCAACTGTGGCAACACTTCGCTCATCAGCCATTCAATGAAATTCATATTGAAGCAGGCGCGACCTTGAATGCCGCTTTGCTGGAACAAGGTTTGGTCGATGAAATCCTGATGTACCTCGCACCACGCGTGGTCGGCGCAGGCGTACCCACCGCACAATTCACCCCCCAAACCAACTTGGATAACTTAACGCAAGATGGCGCATGGTATTGGGTCGATATGGGTTTATTGGGCGATGATGCACGGTTGATTTTGCGCAAGAAATAGCCAACTCCATTGACTTTATGGCGCGGACAGCCACCGCCTCATCAATTCTGTATCTACCGTTAGCTGTCGAATAGTGTTTAGGGGATTTGACCATCTGATGTGCCGCCTTGGGTGTCAGATAACACACCTATCCAAACACATTCATACCAAACCAAAACATTGATGTCCTGACTATCAGCACAGATTAAAAAATACCCGTTACATCCATACTCCACCCACACCACTCTGTGAACCCTATCCATGGTTTTGTCAATTAAGTGTTCTTCGGCAAAACCAACCGCACCACCACCCCACCCTGAGGATGATTGGCAACCTCGACCTCTCCGCCATGTTTGCGCATGACCTCGCGCACAAAACTCAGCCCCAAACCTGTACTTTTGTGGGTGTGCGGACGCGCCAGTGAATAGAATCGCTCGAATATTTTGCCCAAAGCGTACTCAGGAATTCCCACACCGTGGTCACGAATGATGAGGTGATGGGCGCGTAGGCTGGCCTCATCGTAAATATCTATCCGTGCGCCATCAGCGGAAAAATCAATTGCATTGTCTAAAATATTAATCACGGCTTGCGTGAGCATGAGTTTATCGACTTGCACCGTGGGATTGTCGGTCAATTGAAGGTTGATGCTGATGTTGCGTTGAGTCAATATCGGCTGCACGCTGTGCGTGGCACTGTCGATGATATCGTTGAGTTTGACAGTTTGGGTCGCGAAGTTTGGCGCGCGTTCTATGCTGGCCAGTTGCAAGAGACGCTCAATCAATAGTTGCAAGCGCGTGGCTTGCGCTTGGATGTTTTGTGTAAAACGTTCGCGCACATCTTCCGGCGGATTCTCTTGCAAGAGTTCAGCCGAGCTTTTAATCGCGGTCAATGGGCTTTTCAACTCATGCGTGAGGCTGTGGACATATTGCTCGACATAGGCTTTGCCCTCCAATTGTTGGCGCATGTGCTCCACAGATTTGGACAGTTGGTTCAGTTCTGGACTTTTGAATTGGGGTGCTTCAACGCTCACACCATTGGCAACTTGTATGGTGTAGTTTTTCAAGGTTTGGATGGAGCGGCTGACCCACCACGCAATCAGCCCACCAATCAACAGCGCAATTCCAAGCAATGCACCGCCCGCCCACATGATGCGGTTTTCAGAGCGGGTGATGATGGGCATCAGCATGCTATTGGGTTTGGCAACAGTGAGTGAACCAATGATTTGCCCGTTTTGTATAATGGGCGAAGCAACAAACATCACGCTGGTCGTGCCATCATCGGGATTAGAACGAGTTGAACGCGCACCGTATTGACCGCGCAAGGTCAGATAGACATCGTTCCAGCGCGAGTAGTCCGCGCCAACATCCATCCCCGATGAGTCATAAATCACGATGCCTTGCGCATCGGTGGCATATACGCGCAGGGCGATGGTGGATTTTTGAATGCCTGAGATATTTGCACTGATGACGTTTTTTTGAATCTGCTCAAAGGTCTGCGCCAGTACGCCACTTTGAATGTTAACGGCTTGAAGGTCTTGGCTGGCAATCTGTGCCAACACATGGGCGGTGTCGACCAAGGCATCTTCAGTGGTTTGGCGCACACCAGGTTTGACTTCCTCCATAAAAATATTCAGTACAAACCACGCCGCAATCGCCACGAGCAGAAAATAACCCAACAGAATGCGCAAACTGATTTTCATCTCTACACTCCATTCAAAGGTCTATTTCCTGTCACGCTGATGCTATACCCCAAACCCCTATGGGTACTGATGGGGTTGAGTGTTTCATTGACTGTACGCAATTTTTGACGCAGGGTTTTAATGTGGGTATCGACCGTTCTGTCCAAAGTTTCCAATGAGTCTTGCCACACCAAATCCATCAATAACTGTCGTGGAAAAATCCGCAAAGGTTCTGCCAGCAAGGTTTTCAACAATAAAAACTCATAGCGCGTCAAGCTCAATGCCTGCCCACAAAATAAAACCACACCTTGATGTTCACGCACCTCGAATAATTCACTTGGCTCAGCACGCGTAGCTTTTTGTCCTGCCGCTCCTTTTTGATAACGACGCAACACCGTGCGCACACGCGCACAGACCTCACGGGGGGAAAATGGTTTGGCAATATAATCATCCGCACCCATTTCTAAACCAACAATTCGATCAATTTCCTCAGAGCGCGCAGTCAAAAACAATATGGGTATATCAAACCGCGCCAACACCTGCCGACAGACCTCAAATCCATTGATATCAGGCAAGCCAATATCTAAAATCAACAAAGCAGGTTGCGCCACGCGCAACTCATCAATCATTGTCTGTCCACGCTCAAACCAGCGCACTGTAAAACCATCCGTTTGCAAGGCATAAATCAGCGTGTCCGCAATCGCGGATTCGTCCTCGAGTAGCCAGAGTTCTGTTGTCATCTTGACCTCATTTATTCACTTTTATCAGTTTAAACCATCCGAATATTCAACAACCCCGTTTGTGGAAATAAATCTGCTCCGCAACCCTTTTAAACACACGACTTCCCAAAATCTGATTAAACACCCAATCGCGTTGGAAGTAATCATAACCCCAACGAACAGCACGTTTAAGCGCGAACCTCGGATAAGTACGCACCAATGACTCTGCAGGGTCAGATGCGCGCACCGATTTTGCATTCAAAAATTCAGCAATACCTGCTCCCACATCATAGCCATGTTTCAATGCAGTATGAATTCCACCAGCGGTCACAGGCGAGACCATCCCTGCCGCATCACCGACCAATATCGCACGCGAGGTCGCAACATTGCGCAGCACACCACCACATGGAATAAACCCTGCACGAATTGCCGCTGGCTCAGCATCACACACTTGAATATGTGGTGCAATGTTTTCTAAAAAACCGCTGAAATTCAATTTTCGCGTGTGAGGATTACCCGCATGATAGCGGCGCGCCAAGCCTATTTGCGCGACTTTCACACCTTGCAGTGCCCAACCCAAATATCCTGGTGCCAATTTGTGATTGACAAAACAATGCAACACATCCGCAGACATCGAGACTGCAGTATTTTTTTGACAATACTCGTGCTCCAGCCCAAATAAAAATTGCGTATTCTCAGACAAGTTCAAGACCTTAGCCACTTTGGAATGTGGACCATCAGCCCCAACCAAATAACGTGCGGTTAACGTCTGCGCTTCGCGTGTGGGCAAGTTGGATGTACTGCTCACCACATGCCACAGTGCAGACGTACCAAACGAATATAGTTGGGCATTTTCAAACACTTGATTGAAGTAAAAAGCCACACCCATAGTGCGCAAATCCTGCGTCATCCAATCCAATAATGCAGGCGTATCAGTCGCCCAAAAGTAATAATCAGGCGCGTATAAATCCACGAAATCCAATTTCGGTGCGTACAAACGCACGCCTTCAACTCGTCGCACCAAGTGTGTGGGAACTTGTTGCAACCAAGGATTCGCCTCAATCGCATCCTTGACAACTACGCCCGTAGTGTGAATTATCGCCCCAGAATACGGTTTTTTATCGAGCACTGCCACCGACAATCCAGCCTGAACTGCCGAACGCGCGCACGCCAACCCTGCGAAACTCGCACCGATAATGACTAAATCGTAATTCATAAACACTCCGTTTTGATATTAATAATGTCAAACGGAGTTTAGTTGGGCTGTGTGTGGCTGGTGTGAATGGGGTGTGAAGTGTCATTAATGTAGACAGTTAAATTTCAAACCCATCATCCTTTGAACGCCCCACACAGACCGATTTAAGTGCACTCACCCAGCGTTTCGCAGGCAGTGCGTATTCACTCTTGACCGCATCTGCACGGGCGTAAAGTTCTGCCCATTCCATTTGAATCGGTTCTCCCTTGAACGCCAGCGCGATGCGGTTGCCTTCGTGAATCTCGGGCAAAGCCACGACGCGGTGGTTGAACGCTTTGTTCAGGTGGCGCATGTTTTTCTCGAAACTGGGATGGTCGCCAAATAAATTGATGGTCGCCATGCCCGTGTCTTTGAGTGCATTCAAACAATCGGTATAGAATTCAACTGAATCGCACACAGGACCGCGCGCAGACGCATCGTATAAATCGATTTGCAGCACATCAAACGCCTTTTTTTGCGTCGCCACCCACTGAGCAGCATCCGCCTGCACCACCTCAATGCGCTCGTCCATCGGCAAGCGAAACATGCCATAGCACGCGGCAATCACATCGGGGTTGAGTTCCACCACGGTCGAATGCGTGTGCGGTAAATATTTGTAGGTGAATTTGGTGAGCGAGGCGCAACCCATGCCGAGTTGTGCGACTTTTTTCGGTGCGTCCATAAAGAGTAAATACGCCATCATCATGCGCGCATATTCAAGCTCCAACTTAAACGGACGGCGCATATTCATCGCGCCTTGCACCCACGGCGTGCCAAAGTGCAAATAACGCACATCGCCAATTTCAGAGAAGGTCACGGGTTCTTTTTGGTAACGGGTTTTGGTGGTTTTGGATTTCATCATGAATCATCAGTTGTGGCGCGTCATTGCGAACGTAGCAAAACAATCCAGCGACATTCATTCAGTTGGCTCTGTATGGATTGCCACGCTTCGCTCGCAATGACCAAGAACGGCATAAACCACGTATAATACGCGTTATCTATTCATTTTTCGACCCATCCATTCACATTTTCAAATTTCGAGGACATCATGGCACAGCATCATTCATTATTGATTTTAGGTTCAGGCCCTGCGGGCTACACGGCGGCGGTGTATGCGGCGCGCGCGAATCTCAAGCCCACCCTCATCACGGGCATGGAGCAAGGCGGTCAGTTGATGACCACCACCGAGGTGGAAAATTGGCCTGCGGATGCAGATGGCGTGCAAGGCCCTGAACTGATGGCGCGTTTTCAAGCGCACGCTGAGAAGTTCAATACCCAAATGATTTTCGACACTATTCACACCGCGCATTTGACTGAAAAGCCCATGCGTTTGGTTGGTGACTCAGACGAATACACGTGCGACGCATTGATTATCGCCACGGGCGCGTCAGCGCAATACCTCGGTATTCCATCAGAAGAAACTTTTGCTGGACGCGGTGTGTCGGCATGTGCGACGTGCGATGGTTTTTTCTACAAAAACAAACCTGTGGCTGTGGTCGGCGGCGGCAATACCGCGGTTGAAGAAGCCCTGTATTTGGCGAATATCGCCAGCCATGTGACTTTGATTCACCGTCGTGATACGTTCCGCGCCGAGCCAATTTTGGTCGATCGCATGATGAAGTTGGTCAAAGATGGCAAAATCACTTTGGAAACTAATCAAGTGCTCGATGAAGTGTTGGGCGATGCCACAGGTGTGACGGGTGCGCGTTTGAAACAGTTTAATGGTGACGCCACCAAAGAAATCACCGTCGATGGCGTGTTCATCGCGATTGGCCACAAGCCGAACACCGATATTTTTGCAGGTCAAATCGAC
>RRZU011422371.1_pt1 | contig 13179 bp, 16 predicted proteins | sample 2165561 | NCBI WGS metagenome assembly RRZU01 (sample SAMN10456909, study PRJNA506462) | wastewater metagenome | isolation source: wastewater sludge | place: USA: Moscow, Idaho
CGCACGGCTGCGCAGCGTGCGGGCGGCAGGCTTGGCGTCGGGCCCGAGCAGAGTCGTCCAGTGCGCGGCGTGCCGGCCCTCGGCCTCGGCGATCGCGAGGAGGATCTCCCGCTCCTCGCCCGTGCGGCTCTGGGCGAGGTCGCGGTACACCTGCGCCTCCGCCAGCTCGTCCGCGAGGTAGCGGCGCCAACGGCGCACGTCGGCGGCCGTCGGCGTGCGACCGCACGGGTGCTGCGCGTCGTCGTCAGGGCGCGGCGAGGTGTCGACGTTGTCGGGCATGCCCCCGATTGTTCCAGGGGCACCGCGCCGCGTCCCCGAGCGGGAAAGTTCGGCCGTCCGCACTTCCGGGGCCCGACGCCGACGCGCGGCGAGGTGTCGCTGCCACCGCCGCCGTGGCGCGTCTCTCTGTCGCCGCACCCTCCGCCGTCCGACGGACGTTCCGCGTCGCCGCCGCCTGCGCCGAGGTAGGGCCTTCCTCGCCAGGTAGCCCCCTGCAGGGCCCTACCTCAGGTCCATGGCCCTACCTCGCGCGCCCGGCCCTACCTCAAGCGCAGGGCGGGAGCCCGCTCGCGGAGGAGGTCCGACGTGGTGGCGCCGGTCAGGCGTCCGGGTCGAGGTGCTTGACGACGCGCGCCGGGTTGCCGACGGCGACGACGTTCGCCGGCAGGTCCTTCGTCACGACCGCCCCAGCCCCGACGACCGTGTTCTCGCCGATCGTCACGCCCGGGCACACCACGACCCCGCCGCCGAGCCAGACGTTGTCGCCGATGACGATCGGCTTCGCGGCCTCCCACTTGTCACGGCGAGGCCCCGGCTCGGTGGGGTGCGTCGGGGTGAGGAGCTGGACGTGGGTCCCGATGAGGACGTCGTCGCCGATCGTGATGGGTGCGACGTCGAGCGCCGTCAGCCCGAAGTTCGCGAAGCAGCGCGCACCGATCGTGATGTTCGTGCCGTAGTCGACGTAGAACGGCGGCCGGATCTCGGAGCCCTCACCGAACGCACCGAGCATCTGCTCGAGGAGGCTGCGGCGCAGCGGCCCCTGCCGGACCGACGTCGCATTGAACGCGTCCATCAGGTCGAGCGCCTGGGCGGACGCCTCGGCGAGCTCGGGGTCGTCAGCGATGTACGGGTCTCCGGCGAGCATGCGCTCACGCATCGATCGGGTGTCAGTCATGCGGCGACCATAGCCCGCCTCCGGCCCGCGACCCCGAGAGCCGTCGACGGCGCGAGCCCGCCGGTAGGTTGGGGGGATGCTGGCACCCCTGGTCGCGGTCGGGCCGCCGCTCACGCCCGACGACGTCGAGCGCTTCTCCCGGCACCTCCTCCTCGCGGGGTTCGGCGAGGAGGCGCAACGGCGCGTCCGCAACGCACGCGTGTGCGTGCTCGGCGCGGGCGGCCTCGGCTCCCCGGCGATCTCCTACCTGGTCGCGGCGGGCGTCGGGACCCTCGGCGTCGTGGACGACGACGTCGTCGCTCTCTCCAACCTCCAGCGTCAGGTGCTGCACCGCACCGAGGACGTCGGGACGCTCAAGACGCTCTCGGCCGCGCGGGCGGCGCGGGCGCTCGACCCGGGCGTCAACGTCGTGCTCCACGACGTGCGACTGACCGACGCGAACGCTGACGAGATCCTGCGCGGCTACGACCTCGTCCTCGACGGGACCGACAACTTCGACACCCGCTACCTCGTCTCCGACGCGTGCGCGCGCCTCGGGCTGCCCGTCGTGTGGGCGTCCGTGCTGCAGATGGACGCGCAGGTCTCCGTGTTCTGGGCGGACGCGCCCGACGGCCGCGGCGTCACCCTCCGCGACCTGTTTCCCGAGCCGCCGGCGCCGGGGAGCGTGCCGTCGTGCTCGCAGGCGGGTGTGCTCGGGGCGATGTGCGGGCAGGTCGGGTCGCTCATGGCGACGGAGGCGATCAAGCTCGTCGCGGGGATCGGTGACGTGCTCCTCGGGCGCGTCCTCGTGATCGACGCGCTGCGGTCCCGCTGGACCGAGGTGCCGCTGGTCGCCGCGCACGGCCACCGGCCCGACAGCCCTGGGTCCCGCGGCGCGGTGGCCGCCCCCGCGGCGGCCGCCGACCTGTCCGGCGAGATCACGGTGTGCGAGCTGCGTCGTCGGCTCGACGCGCGCGCAGCGGGCAAGGACGACATCGTCGTCGTCGACGTGCGCACCACCGAGGAGCGCGAGATCCGCACGATCCCGGGCTCGGTGCACGTGCCCCTCGACACGCTCCTCACCGCCGACGGGCGGGCGCTAGTCCCGCGAGACCGCGACGTCGTCCTGTTCTGCGCGGTCGGCGGACGGTCCGCGCAAGCCCTCACGCTGCTGCGCGCGGCGGGCTGGACGCGCGTCGCGCACCTCCCCGGTGGCATGACGGTCTGGCCGGAGGCCTGACGCCGCTGTCGACGTCGAGCGCGACCTCCGACAGGGCCGTGAGTCCGTCAGTCCCGGCCCGAGTCCGTCGGTCGCAGCTGACGGACTCAGCCGGAGGTGACGGACTCGCCGGCGGGCAGGCGCCAGCCGCACCGCCATCGGCCACGGCGGGCCACCGTGCGCCGCTACGACCGTGGCCCGGGTCGCGCGGCTAGATTGGGCTCGTGCCTGCTGCCCTCGTCCCTGTCGCCGACCATGTCGCGCGGGTGCTCGCGCTCGCCGAGGGCCGCACCCTCGCCGTCGAGACGGTCGCGCTCGATGACGCACCAGGCCGCGTCCTCGCCGCCGACCTGCTCGCGCGCGTCGCGGTGCCGCCGTTCGACAACTCGGCCATGGACGGCTTCGCAGTCCGGCGGGCAGACCTCCTGACCGCGACGGCGCAGAGCCCGAGGGCGCTCGACGTCGTCGCGGACCTTCCCGCAGGGAGCGCGGCCCAGCCGCACGTCGGGCCTGGCCAGGCGGCGCGCATCATGACGGGCGCGCCCGTCCCGCCGGGTGCGGACGCGGTCGTGCCGGTCGAGCAGACGGTCACCGGCACGTTCGCCGGCGGCGGCGACATGGTCCGTGTGGAGGTCGTCGCGGCGCCCGCGGAGGGTGCGCACGTGCGCCGCGCGGCCGATGACGTCGCGCCGGGAGACGTCGTGATCGTCGCCGGGACGCGGCTCACGGCACGGCACGCGTCGGCTGCGGCGTCGGTCGGGTACGCGACGCTCGACGTCGTCCGTCGCCCGCGCGTGCACGTCCTGTCGACGGGCGCGGAGCTGCGTGCACCGGGCGAGCCGCTCGAGCACGGTCAGATCCCGGACTCCAACTCGACCCTCCTCGCGGGCCTCGCCCGCGCGGCCGGTGCGGACGTGCACCGCGTCGGCGCGGTCGCGGACGACCCGGCGGCGCTGCGCGCCGTTCTCGAGGCGGCTGCGGCGGACGCGGACCTGATCGTCACGTCGGGCGGCGTGAGCGCGGGCGCGCACGACGTCGTCAAGGAGCTGCTCTCCGCCCCCGGCTCCGACGGCACGCCGGCCGTGACGTTCACGAAGGTCGCGATGCAGCCGGGCAAGCCGCAGGGCTACGGTCGCGTGCACGGCACCCCGATCGTGACGCTGCCGGGCAACCCGGTGAGCGTGTTCGTGTCGTTCGAGGTGGTCGTGCGGCCGCTGCTGCGCGCCCTGCTCGGCCAGCCTCCGCACGCGCCGTCGCGGCGCGTGGTCGCGGCGACCGGCTGGCGCAGCCCCGCAGGCCGCACCCAGCACGTGCCCGTCGTCGTCGACGACGACGGCGCCCGCCCCGCGACGGCGGGCGGCTCCGGCTCGCACCTCGTCGCATCCCTCGCCCTCGCTGAGGCGCTCGCCGTCGTCCCCGCGGACGTCGACGAGGTGCGTCCCGGCGACGTCCTCACCCTCCTGGAGATCGACCGATGAGCAGCTTCACGCACCTCGACCAGTCCGGCCACGCGCGCATGGTGGACGTCACCGAGAAGGTGCCGACCGTCCGCTCGGCGACCGCACGGGGCCGGGTCGTGTGCACGCCCGCGGTCGTCGCAGCGCTGCGCGACGGGTCGACGCCGAAGGGTGACGTCCTGGCGGTCGCGCGCATCGCGGGCATCGCAGGGGCGAAGCGCACGGCGGAGCTGCTGCCCCTCGCGCACGTCATCGGGGTGCACGGCGCGGTCGTGGACCTCGAGGTGACGGACGACGGCGTCGCGATCGTCGCGACCGTCCGCACAGCCGACCGCACGGGTGTGGAGATGGAGGCGCTGACCGCGGTGAGCGTTGCGGCTCTCGCGGTCGTCGACATGGTCAAGGGCCTGGACAAGTCCGTGCACATCGCCGACGTGCAGCTCGTCGCGAAGACAGGCGGCAAGTCGGGCGACTGGCACCGCGAGGACTGACGTGACCGTCCCGCCCGTGCCCGTGCCCGTGCTCGACGCGGTCGTCCTCGCAGGCGGCCGGGCGCGGCGGCTCGACGGCGCGGCAAAGCCGCACGTCCTGCTCGACGGGCGGGCGCTGCTCGCGCACGTCCTCGACGGCCTCGCGGAGTCGGGCCTCGTGCGGCGGGTCGCGGTCGTGGGACCGCCCGACGTCGCTGTCCCGTCTGCCGTGCCGCTCGTCCAGGTGCAGGAGGATCCGCCGTTCGGCGGGCCGGTCGCCGGGATCGCCGCGGGGCTCGCGGCACTCGACGACACCACCGGGCCCGGCCGCGCACCGCATGACACGCCGCTGCGTGCCGACACCGCGCGGAGCGCCGGTGACCTGGTTGCGGTCGTCGCGTGCGACGTCCCCGGGGGTGCGCGGATGCTGCCCGCGCTCGTCGGCGCGCTGCAGGCGGCTCCGGCCGCGCACGGCGCGTGCGCGCGGGCTGAGGGGCGGGACCAGTGGCTGCTCGCCGTCTACCGCCGCTCAGCGCTCGCCGGCGCGCTCGACGAGCTCGTCGCGGAGCGCGGCGCGCTCAGCGATGCGTTCGTCGCGGAGCGCGGCGCGCTCAGCGGGGCGAGCGTGCGCGGGCTCGTCGGGGGCCTCGACCTCGTGCGGGTCGACGACGTCACGGGCGCGAGCGCCGACGTCGACACGTGGGCTGACCTCGACGCGCTGCACCGCCCTTCCGGCCAGATCCGCCCGTCCGACTAGCCGGGGCGACCGACCAGCTGCGGGCGGCCGGCGTCCGCGAGGGGCCGGGCGTGCCTGCAGGTGGAAGGATGGTGGGCACACGCTGGCCCTGACAACGAGGTGATCCCATGAGCCCGTCCGACAACATCGATGTCCGTGTCACGCTCGTCGAGTGGATGGCTGCGCTCGAGCGCGAGCTCGGCGTGTCTTTCGGCGAGGTCGACATCGACGCCCTCCTCGACGCCACGCGCGTCGCGGCGCACGGTGTCGCACGTCCGGCGGGGCCGCTGACGACGTTCGCGATCGGCTTCGCGGCGGGCCTCTCGACGGGGATCGCGACGGACTCGTCGGCGGGCGAGCCCGACACGACGGCCGCGGTGCGGGAGCTCTCGACGAAGGCGTCGGCGCTCGTCTCGTCGTGGCGGCCCGAGGTCGCGGGCACGACTGAGGGATCCTGATGGCGCAGGTCAGGCTGTTCGCCGGTGCCGCTGAGGCCGCGGGAGCGGCGGAGCTGACGGTCGACGCGTCGACGGTGGGCGCGCTGCGCGCCGCCCTGGGCGGGGTGGCGCGGCTCGGGACGGTCCTGGACCGGTGCGCGCTGCTCGTCGACGGGCGCCGTGCGTCCGACGACGCCGAGCCGGTGCCGGCGTCCGCGACGGTCGACGTCCTGCCGCCCTTCGCGGGCGGCTGAGCCGCCCGAATCCGGGGACGTCCGTCGAGGTCGTGAGCCTCGACCCGAGGTCGTGAGCTCTGGCTCACGACCTGGGTGCAGAAGTCACGACCTCGAGGGAGACCCCGCCCGTGACTGGTTCAGCCGCCGATCGCGCTCATCGGGCGGTCGGGCTGCTCGAAGCCCGGCTCGCCGATCCCGTGCCCGGCCTTCTTCCCGGCGAGGCACGTGCGCAGCGCCGCGTCGATCGCGTCGTCGTCGGCGCCCGACCGCACGACGGACCGCAGGTCCGTCTCCTCGCGCGCGAACAGGCAGGACCGCAGGTACCCGTCGGCGGTGAGGCGCACGCGGTCGCACGACCCGCAGAACGGCGCGGTCACTGACGCGATGACGCCGACGGTCGCGGGGCCGTCGTCGAGCAGGAACTTCTCTGCGGGTGCGGCGCCGCGCTCCCCGACGGGCGTGAGCGTGAACTCGCGCGCGAGCACGTCGAGGATCTCCTGGCCGTCGACCATCTCGACGCGGTCCCACACATGGCCTGCGTCGAGCGGCATCTGCTCGATGAACCGCATCTCGCACCCGCGCTCGACGGCGAACCGGGTGAGCGCGACGATCTCGTCGTCGTTGACGCCGCGCATCGCGACGGCGTTGAGCTTGACGGGTGCGAGGCCGGCCGCGAGCGCGGCGTCGATCCCCGCGATGACGTCGTCGAGCCGGTCGCGGCGGGTCAGCGTCGCGAAACGCTCCCGGTCGAGCGTGTCGATCGAGATGTTGACGCGGGCCAGGCCGGCGTCGACGAGTCGCTGCGCGACGCATGGCAGCGCGAGCCCGTTCGTCGTGAGGGACAGCTCGACGGGCGTGCCGGCGTCGGGCGCGTCGTCGGGAGCGCGCAGCTCGGCGAGGGCTGCGACGACGTCGACGACGTCAGGCCGCAGGAGCGGCTCGCCGCCGGTCAGCCGGATCTCGCGGACCCCTGCGGCGACGGCGGCGCGTGCGATCCGCGCCATCTCGGCGGTCGTGAGCAGCGTGTCCTTCGGCAGCCACGGAACACCCTCGGCAGGCATGCAGTAGAGGCAGCGTAGCGAGCAGCGGTCGGTGAGCGAGATGCGCAGGTCACGGTGCACGCGGCCGAAGCCGTCGACGAGCGCGGGGCGCGCGCCCGCAGTCGGGCGTGGCGCGGCAGGCGCTGGCTCGGGTGCCACGAGGGCGGGCCCGGGCGCCGGGTCCTGCGGCCGCACGCGCGGCACGGGCAGGAAGGTCACAGACCGACCCAGTGGTAGGTGCCGTCCCGCAGGATCTCCCGCTTCCACACGGGCAGCTCCGCCTTGACCGCCTCGACGAGCGCCTCGCACGTCTCGAACGCGAGCCGGCGGTGCGCTGCGGAGACGGCGGCGACGAGGGCGAGACCGCCGACGTCGAGCAGGCCTGTGCGGTGGGAGATCGCGACGAGCGTGCCGGGCGCTGCGACGCGGGCGACGACGTCGGCGAGGACCTGCTCGGCGTCGGGGTGCGCGGAGTACTCGAGGCTCGTGACCTCGCCGACGACTGACGGGTCGTGGTCACGGACCTGACCGATGAACGTCACGACGGCGCCCGCGGCGCTGGCCCGCACGGCCTCGAGGTGCTCGTCGACGCTCAGCGGTGCGTTGGTGACGCGCGCGAGCCGGACGCCGGTCGTGCTGGGCGCGGTCGTCATGCGCTGTCTCCTGTGTGGTCGCCGCCGTCGAGCTGGTCGAGGAGGTGCGGCAGCAGCGGCGCGAGCAGGTCGAGGCCGTCACGGACGCCGCCCTGCGAGCCGGGAAGGTTCACGACGACGCCGCGGCGCGTGCCGCCGTCGGGCCCGGGGACGTGCACGACGCCCGCGAGGCCGCGGGACAGGAGGGCGGCGGGAACGGTCGCGGCGCCGCGGCGGCGCAGCTCTTCGGCGATGCCGGGGAGCTCGGTGTCGAGCAGGGGGCGCGTTCCCTCGGGCGTCTGGTCGCGGGGCGTCACGCCGGTGCCGCCGGTGGTGATGACGGCGCGAGCGCCGTCGACGAGCGCGGCCTCGATGCCCTCGCCCACCTGGGCTGCGCCGTCCGGCACGAGAGATGTCGTGACGTGGAAGCCGGAGGAGGTGAGGATCTTCGCGGCGAGCGGGCCCGACAGGTCGACCGCGTCCCCGGAGGCGCACCTGTCGGAGACGGTGATGACGTGGACGTGCCAGGCGGCTGCTGGGGTCACGTGGCGCCTCCTGGTGACGTGGTCGAGCGTTTCCGCAACGATACCGCCGTGAAAATCTTCGCGCGGCACGAGTCCATGCACTGCGCACGGCCCCGCACGCGCTTCGGCCTTGCGCACGTACGGGCCTAGGATGGCTCCCATCGTGAGTGCCACGTCCCTCATCGTCGAGACTCCAGGAGACCACCGGTGAACCGCCGACCGCTCGCCGCAGCCGCGGCGCTCGTCCTCGTCACGAGCCTGACCGCGTGCGCGGGCGAACGAGGGCCGGGTGGTGCCGAACTCGCGGGGGACGAGATCACGGTGTTCGCGGCAGCGTCCCTCTCGATCGCGTTCGAGGAGATCGGCAAGCAGTTCACGGAGGAGACCGGTATCGGCGTGACCTTCTCCTACGCGGGGTCGCAGGACCTCGTCGCGCAGGTCCTCGAGGGCGCTCCGGCCGACGTGCTCGCCACCGCCGACGAGCTCACGATGCAGCGCGTCGTCACCGAGGCGCCTGAGCTCGTCGAGGCTGAGCCCCGGTCCTTCGCGACGAACACGCTCATCATCGCCACCCCTCCCGGCAACCGGGCGGGCGTCACCTCGTGGGCAGACCTGGCCGACGACGACCTCGCTCTCGTCATGTGCGCGCCCGAGGTTCCGTGCGGAGCGTCGGCCAAGCGCGTCGAGGCAGCGACGGGTGTCCGGCTCCACCCCGTCTCCGAGGAGTCGAACGTGAGCGACGTGCTCGCGAAGGTGGTGGCGGGCGAGGCGGACGCGGGTCTCGTCTACGAGACGGACATCGTCACCGCGAAGGTGGACATCGTCCCGTGCCCCGAGTGCATCGAGGACAAGAACACGTACCAGGCTGCACCGCTCGCGGGTGCGCACCCCGAGGCCGCGCGCACGTTCATCGACTTCCTCGTCTCGGAGATCGGGACCGGGGTGCTCCTCGGGCTGGGGTTCGGGGACACGTGACGCGCTCGCCGCGCAGCACGCTCTCGCGGACGCCTGCCGTCCCGGCGCGACCGCCACGGTGGGTCCTCGTGCCGGCCGCGCTCGGGCTGCTGCTCGTCGCGGTGCCGCTCGTCGGCGTGGTGCTGAGGGTCGACCTCGCGCGTCTCCCCGAGCTCGTGACGAGCGACGCGTCCCGGGCAGCGCTCGGCCTGTCGCTGCGGACGTCGCTCACGACGACCGCGCTGTGCGTCGTGCTGGGCGTGCCGATCGCGCTCGTCCTCGCGCGCGGACGGGCGCGCTGGCTCTCGCTCGTGCGCGCGGTCGTGCTGCTGCCGCTCGTCCTGCCGCCCGTGGTGGGCGGTCTCGCCCTGCTGACGGCGTTCGGGAGGCGCGGCCTGCTCGGCCAGCACCTCGACGCGTGGGGCGTGTCGATCGCGTTCTCGACGACCGCCGTCGTGCTGGCGCAGACGTTCATCGCGATGCCGTTCCTCGTCCTTGCGTGCGAGGGTGCGCTGCGCACGGCGGGGACTCGCCACGAGGCGGTCGCGGCGACGCTCGGGGCGCGGCCGTCGCGCGTGCTGTGGCGCGTCACGCTGCCGCGGCTGCTGCCGGGGCTCGCGGCCGGGGCGGTGCTCGCGTTCGCGCGGGCGCTCGGCGAGTTCGGTGCGACGTTGACGTTCGCGGGTTCGCTCCAGGGCACGACGCGGACGCTGCCGCTCGAGATCTACCTGCGCCGCGAGGCCGACACGGACGCCGCGCTCGCGCTCGCGCTCGTCCTGATGGTCGTGGCGGCGGTGCTCGTCGTCGTCGCGTACGGCGCGACCGACCGGCGTGCTTCTCGTGCCGGGCGCGAGGTAACGCCGTGACCGCGCCTGCTGTGGACATCGACGCGCACGTCGCGGGTCGGGTGCGTGCGGCTCTCACGGTCGCAGCGGGTGAGCGTGTCGCGCTCGTCGGGCCCAACGGGTCCGGCAAGTCGACGCTCGTCGAGCTCGTCGCGGGGCTCGTGCGGCCTTCCGCGGGCCGCGTCGGGATGGGCGGCCGCACGGTGGCCGACGACGCAACGTGGGTCCCGCCGCACGAGCGGCACGTGGGTCTGCTCGGGCAGGAACCGTTGCTGTTCGACCATCTGTCGGTCGTCGACAACGTCGCGTTCGGGCTGCGGTCGCAGGGTGTGCCGCGGGGCCGTGCGCGGGCGGAGGCGGCGCGTTGGCTCGAGGCGGTCGGGCTCGCGGAGCTCGTCGGTGTGCGTCGCGCGCGTCTGTCGGGTGGGCAGGCGGCGCGGGTCGCGCTCGCGCGGGCGCTGGCGTCCCGGCCTCAGGTCCTCGTCCTCGACGAGCCGTCGGCGTCGCTCGACGTGCGTGCCGCAGCGCACGTGCGTCACCTGCTCGCCGGCCAGGAGCGGCGGGCGACGCTGCTCGTGAGCCACGACGTCCTGGACGTCCTCACGCTCGCCGACCGCGTCGTCGTGCTCGAGGCGGGGGAGGTGGTCGACGACGCGCCGGTCGATCTCGCGCTGACGCTGCCGCGGTCGGACTTCGCGGCGCGCTTCGCGGGTCTCGAGCGCGTGCGCGGCACGGCCGTCGCGGACGGCCTGCTGCTCGATGACGGGACGCTCGTGCCTGGCGTCGCGACGTCGGTCCCGGGCGCTGTGCCGGGCACCGGCAGCGAGGCGTGGGCCGTGCTCGCGCCGACGGCGCTGCGCCTCGTCGACGGGCCGGGTGGCCCGGGCGACCTACCGCTCGCTGTCGACGCGGTCGAGCCGCGCGGTGACCACGCGCTCGTCCGCGGCCGGCTCGGCCAGACGGAGGGAGCGCGGGTGTCCGCGTGGGCGAGCCTCGCTGATGCGGCGCGCCTCGAGCGGGCGACCACGAGCGGCTTGCCCGACGGCGTCCTCGCGCGTGCATGGTGCCGCGCCGACGCGTCGGGCGTCACGACCTACGCCCGGTGACGTCCAGCGCTGTGACCTGCGCACCGGCGCGGGCCTGGGTGCTTTCCCCTGCCCGATGGTGGATGAATTCTCATTCCTAGGGATGATGACTCAGTCGGCCCTGCGCGCCAGAATCGCAGGGACAGACGGAACCAGGGGGCTCCATGAGTGACAACAGCATCATCATGGCCGTGCGCCGCGACCGCGCTGCGCCACCTGCCACGGGGACCCGGAGCACGCGCGTGCGCGTCCGGTCGCGCGTCGTCGCGGCCGTGCTCGCGGTCGAGGTCGTCGGCGCGGGCTGGAGCGTGCTCGCCCTCGCCTCGCGAGCGATCGCTGCCGCCGGTCTCGACGGGACCGCGAGCGCGGGCGTCCTGTCCCGCACCGGGGTGATCGTCGCGGCGATCGTGCTTGCTGGCGCGCTCGCCTCGACGGCGGAGGCCCTGTGGACGGGGCGCCTGCCCCGGACGCCTGCCCGTCTGCACGCGGTGCGGACGTGGGCGACGGCGCTCGTGGTCGCCGCGCACGCCATCACGGTGTTCGGTGCTCTCATGCGGGACTCGTGGCTCGTCGCGCTCGTCTCCGCCACGGTCTGCGCGGCGGCCGTCGTGGCGTGGTCCGCGGAGCCGGGCGTGCGGGGCTAGCAGGCCGCCCACAATCAGCGGCGGCGCGTGCCGATGACGCGCCGCGAGCGGTGTGCACCCGGATGTCGGCCGGGTCGGACATCCTTGTCCGGTGCCGACCGTCGCCCTCCCACCTGCGCGCTCCCGCCCGTCCGTCCGTGGTTCCTCTCGCCCGCGCCGTCAGGTGGGGCGCGGCGGCCGGGCACGCGGGGCTCGACGCCGGACGGTCCGGCTCCTCGTGGGCGTCGCCGTGCTGCTCGGGGCCGTCCTCGCGGCCCTGCTGCTGGGCGGCCGCGCCCCCGGGACGACGTACCCCGTGACTGCGGAGCAGCTCGCTCAGGTCCGAGCCGACCTCGCTGCGCTCGCCGTGGTCGACGCTCCACGCGCTCCTGCCTACGACCGGGAGGCCTTCGGCCCGGCGTGGGCGGACGTCGACCGCAACGGCTGCGACACCCGCAACGACGTCCTCGCCCGCGACCTGACCGCCGTGACGTTCAAGCCGGGCACGCACGACTGCGTCGTCCTGAGCGGTCGTCTCACTGACCGCTACACAGGTCAGGACGTCGAGTTCCGGCGCGGGCAGGACACGAGCTCGCTCGTCCAGGTCGACCACGTCGTCGCCCTCGCCGATGCCTGGCGCTCGGGCGCGCACGCCTGGACCGCCGAGGACCGCGCGCGCTTCGCGAACGACCCGCAGAACCTGCTCGCGGTCGACGGTGCGGCGAACCAGGACAAGGGCGCGGCGTCCGCTGACGAGTGGCTCCCGCCACAGCGCGGGTACCGCTGCCGGTACGTCGCAGCGCAGGTGACGGTCAAGGCGCGCTGGTCGTTGAGCGTGACGACCGCGGAGCGCCGCGCGATCGGGCGGGCGCTCGACTCGTGCGTGACCGTGGAGACGCCGTCAACCGGGCGCGCCTCGCCCGGGTGGGCGCCGTCGTCTCCGCGCAGCCGCTGAGGGCGAACTGCGAGGACGTGCAGACCGAGCTGACCATCCTGTTCGTCGGCTCCGAGCGCTCGACGTGGCAGCACTCGTTCGCGTCGCTCCGGCGGGTCGGCGCGGCCCTCGCGGTCGTGGATCGCGACCTGTTCGCCGTGCCGGCCGACGAGATCGGGGCGGGGCGCGTGGTCCAGACGTGGCTGGCCGGGGTCGCCGTCCACGACGAGGATTGAGTCATGAGGCCCTGTTCCGTCACTCCCGTCGCGAGCCGTGAGGCGCGCGCGTCCCTGTACGACGCCGTCCTGAGCCCGTCGTTCGGCCCGGAGGAGCTGCCGCCGCGTGAGCAGTTCCTCGCGTGGACCGCGCGCGACGAGCTCGAGGTGCTGCTCGCGACCGACCCGGAGACGGGCGAGACGCTCGGCTGCGCGGTCGTCGCGCTGCGCCAGGGTGCGCCCGAGGTGGCGCTGCTCGCGTGGCTCGCCGTGCGGCCGGGCCTGCGCGGCACGGGCACGGGGGGAGTGCTGCTCGACGCTGCGATCGACGTGGCGCGTGACGCGGGCGCGCACCTGCTGCTCGCGGAGGTCGAGGACCCGCGGAAGCACCCGGCGTCGGCTGACCACGGCAACCCGTGGCGCCGCCTCGGCTTCTACGCCCGGAACGACCTCGCGCTCCTCGACCTCCCGTACTTCCTCCCCCCGATGGCCCCGGGGCAGGAGCGCGTGCCGGACATGCTGATGCTCGCGAGCGTCCTGCGCGACGGCGCGGACTCGCCCGAGGTGCTGCGGCCCGCGCTCGTCGAGTTCCTGCGGGCGTTCGTCCCGCGCCTCGACG
>RRZU010544314.1_pt1 | contig 13173 bp, 10 predicted proteins | sample 2165561 | NCBI WGS metagenome assembly RRZU01 (sample SAMN10456909, study PRJNA506462) | wastewater metagenome | isolation source: wastewater sludge | place: USA: Moscow, Idaho
GATTAGTAGATAATTCTGGTTGATTAGTAAAGATAAGTTATATTAAAACAGGTGTTATTATAAAATACATTTTATAATAATAGAAAAATATGGATTTAGCTACACTTCAAAAAATATCAATTCAAATCTTATCAAGAAGCCCCAACATATAAAAGATATCTTTAAGCAAAAAATATAAAAAATAAAATTTAAAAAAGCATATTTTTGGGAAGGAAATTTTGTGATGATAGATACAGCTGGATTTTACAAATAAAATGAATTCCAAAGTAAAAAAATAATTTTTAAAAAATATGTAAAAGCCAAATTAAGGGATGTTGAGCGATTCATATAAAATAAGCTTTATAAAAACCTTCATGTTACTGATACTCTATCTTATAGACGCATCATTAAGATTTCGTGGCACACTTTGAAATACGTCAGCTGGCCAAATTGGTTACGTCCCGACAATTATGATCATACTGCTATTCAATCACTGTATGTTAAAAATATCTTTTTTTCTTTTTAATGCTAAATAAAAATTATCAAAATCTATCTCTTTCTCAAACACTATTTTTTGAATATTTTCATCATCTTTATCCAAACATCGATTGAGTAATCTGTGAAACTCTAAAAGTTTAAGTGCTTCTTGGTTCCCATTATTTTGACATATGGTTTTAATATTATCAGGTATCTCTTGTATATGAAAGAGTAGATAGTCAAAAAATTTGTTATCGTCACAAGCTAGATGAAAGATAGTTTTGCCATTGATATCTTGATACAAAATATCACATCCAATCTCTACTAAATTAAAATCATATATAATAGAGTGTTTGTTTATATTGTAAAGTTCCATTAAAATAGACTCTCGTAACAATCCATATTTTTTATTGATATTTTTGCTTATCTCCTCTTTTGAAAAATTAAAAATCTCCATCTTTTCATCATTAAGCTTTTTTATCTCATCTTTAAAAAAATCTCTCAATGTTTTAAAGGTTTCCTTCTCTTTTAACTCTAAACTCTCAAAACCCTCATCATCAATATTTAAAGGCATTGTGAGAAATCTTGTATTGATAATATTTTGTGAAAAGTTCACAGCACCATAATATTTTTTCATCGAATCAAAAATATCGCCAAAAGAAAGGTTGTGGTGTTTCATAATATATTTCACATCATAAAAATCTCTACTTTTGATACGATACTTCAGTATTGTGTAAAGTTTTCCTGCAGCTATTTTTTCTATACTTGCAACTTTGATGTTTTTATAATTGTTTGCATCATCTACAAGTTTTAGTGAACTTGCTAGAAAAGTAACTTTCACATCCCCAAACATATAATCAAGTTGTACATCATCATGATTTGCTATAAGAGTGATAATAAATCCCTCTTTTTGTAGTCTTTGGATTAAAACATCAATCTCTTTTTTAACGACATTGTTTAAAATATTTTTATTGATAAAAAAATCTAAATCTTCAGATGTTCTATGCTTGATGTAAATTGCAAGTGCAGTTCCACCAGCTAACACAAAATCTTTAAGCTCATTACCACTTGCTATTTTTTCAAATAAAATTTCCGTTTTTTTAGGCATAGCTCCTTTGATATCTAACTCATTCATATCTCTAAAAACTCCTCAATGAGTTCTAGTCGTCTATTTTGTTGGTAAAAATGATTGAGATATACCTCATACACTTTTCTATCTCCAAAAAGTTCTCTCAAATATGGCAGATACGATGGATCATCTTTTGATAAGATTACACCTATATAATTATCAAGAGATATAGCTACATTTCTATTGCTCCAAAATAGTTTGCTAAATATTGGATATTTTGATGGAGATATTTTATTGTGTCTAAGAGCAACTTTATCTCTTGGATGATTTATGAATTGGGGTATGTTATGATTGTTTATATTTGAAGCTCTTTTATAAAACTTTCCCTTACCAATTTTAATAATCTCACCTTTTTTAGCAGCTCTACTTATATATGATTCTACTGTAATCTTATTTTGATCATCAAATAGTGTATAATCATATACTTTGTAGTTTCGCAGATTTTTTATTTTATCACTTAATATACTCATAGCAAAAACCTTGCATTTTATTTTAAATTATTATAGCAAAAACCTTGCAGAAATTCAATGATTATTACTTGAATTGTAAGCCCCATAATTAGGACAATTTAAAATAAAAGTTCTATTAAATCATGATGCACATAAGAGTTCAGTGTAGTTCTTGGTGTTTCATGTCCCATTATCATAGATAATTCAATTAAATCATATGGATTGTCTGTAGAATACTTTAATATCTCATCAACCTTGTATGTTGCAAAAGAGTGCCTTAATGAGTGAAAAGTACAATATCTTCTAGTAATTTTTTTAATAATATTAGTAATATTAACTATTTCAGAATCATCTATTGACGATTTTGACATTGTTAAATTATTATTCATTGTTGTAAATATGAAATCTCCCTTTTTTTTACTTTTTTCCAAAAGTGCATACCACTGTTTTATTAAAACTAAATGTTTTTTATTTTTAATTATAGTCTTAATTCTTCTTTTTGCACTCCTTCTTTTAAGCTTTAAATTTAATTTTCTTAGTCCTTTTATATTAACATCAACATAGAGAGTATCCTCATACATATAAATATCTTGAAATAATCTACTTTTAAGTTCACTAATTCTCATTCCTGTATAAAAACCAAGTAAAACAAGTATTTTCTTCTGTAAAATAATAAAAGAATGATTTTTACCTAGCCTTTGCATATTATACTTTTTTATATAATCAATTTGAATCTCATCTAAAATTAAATCAATTTCATTTCTTAAAATAAGAGATTTTGGATAGTACAATAATGGAATCTCTATATTAAGTCCATGCTCTATTCTACTAAATCTGAAAAATTCTAATGTTAGCCTTAATACTTTTTTCACTGAGCTTCTTTTATAGTTAAGACTATCTATCCTTTGAATAAAATTATCAATCTCATTATTCTTAATATTATATAAATCTTCAAACTTTGTAAATATATGTTTATTTAGAATTCCTATGTAGTTTTTAACCGTTGAAAGTCTTAATTTTCTTTTTTCTAACTTATTAATTAAAGAAAGTATGTATGTAAGAATAATTTTATAACTTTCATTTTTTTCATTCATTTTTATGTAACTCTGAATTGATTTAATTACATTTTGTGTTAGCTTTGTACTGGGAGTATTATCTTTTTGCTTTAGAAACTCATCTAACTCTTCAATTTCTCGAATATCTATACATGATTCTTGGTTATCTTCATTATCATTGTATTTATCATTTTTTTCAAATATAATTTTTATCTGTTCTTCTTCTATTTCTAAAAGATGCTTAGGAACTCTATTAGGATAAATTTTATTTAGTTCACTAATTGTAAGTTTTACAGTATTTTCAATCTTTGCATTTAATGTTAGCTTTAAAGAAGAACTAGTTAATAAATAATAATTTCTATTTATCATTTTTATTACACTTAAATTCTCATTATCAAGATAGACTTTTTTATAGTTATTTACAAATTCTTCATGTGCTTGAATATCTTTAAAAAGTAATTCATTTGAATTTATATTTGTATGATTGTTCATTATTTCAGAAGCATAAGAATCTAACCTTAATAAATTTATCAATTTATCGTGTTTGTTTATCTTGAATGTTTTATGTATCAGTACAAGAATGGTTTTATTATATTCTAAATTAATAATATTATTGAGTTTTATTGAGGCTAATTGCTGCTGAGTCATTGGATAAATATGAAAAAGTCTTAAATAAAGATACAAATACTCTTTTAAATGCAACTTACTTCTTACTTCTATTATTTCATTATAAAAAGTGTCAATTAATTTAAAATTGTCTATAAGTAAGCTAATATGATTTGGATTAATTGATATTAACGAAAGGTTTTTGGGGAAATATGATGAACTTTTATGAATTATGTTGAATTTTTTTAATCTATTAAAGTTTTTGTAATAATAGCTATCATCTTTATTTTTATCAATATCTTTTATAAAATTTGAAAAAAATATTGTATCAAACTTGAATTTATTGTTTAAAATAATAATACTATCTTTATTCTTTTCAATTATTTTTATAAGTCTTGTAATGAAGCTTTTTTCAAAAGTTGTGTGCTTTTTTACTTCATCTTTAAAATTTGTTAAGACTTGTTCAATTTTTTCATTCATGATAATTCTCTTATTCCAAATAAATTAGCTATATTTTGCATATTCTCTCTTATATAGTGAATATATCTTGGAATATGCAAAGGTGAGTAAATTCCTATTTGCTCTGCACCACTTATATAATGACCTAAGAATGTTTCAATATAAGTAGCATTTAATTGTTTCTCTACTTTAAATTGATTAATAATATGCCTTCCTGTATTAAGTGGTACATATTTAATAAAATCATTTATAAATTTATCATTTGTAATATCTGCTATTATCTTAAAAGCTATCTTTTTGTCAAATTTTATAAGTTTATTATTGTAATATAATGATATGTAATCAGGATATATTCCATGCCTATTGCAAATTTGATTATAATATTTAATTAATTTTTCAATTGTCTCGCATAAAGGAATAATTCTAATTCCATTTAATTTTGAATCAGATTTTTCTGTAATAATTTGAGTATGTATGGAAAAACTAATATTTCTTATTGTTGAAGAGTTTTCAAAATCCCTGGTTGCACATAGAATACTCATTGCGTATCTTATATATATTGATACTAAATTAAATTCTTTTGTTTTATCATCTTCTTTAAATATCAACTCATACATTTTTTCAAAAAACTTTTTTGAATCTTTGTAATGTACTGCTCTATGAGAACCTGCAAAAATTGGCTCTACTGAACTAAATGTATGCTTATAAACCTTACTCTCAATATTAAGTAATCTACTTATTACATTAGGTAGATCAAGTGCATTGCAAATAGTTTCAAGTAAAAGTGAGTGCTTTTGTGAAAACTTCTCTGTTGAAGTATAAGAGAGCTTTGCTGTATCATTTTTTTGATATTTTGCAATTGATAACATTGCAATTGTATCATCTTTAAAAAAGAGTTTACTAAAGTTTAAAGTAATCTTCCACATATTTTTAAAATCTATGTTAATCTCTTTATCAAACTCATTTTTTAACTTTTTCATACTACTTAAATAATCTTCTTTGAATTTAGAAAAATTATCAATTCTATTTTTATTTACAATAGCTCTAATATTATTATTGAAAATCTTTATCAAAGGTACTTTAGATGATCGTTCCCATTTTATATTTCTAAAATAATACACCAAATTAGAAAATAAAAATATATGATTTGTAAGATTATTAATTAATCTATATATATAGTCTTGTAATACATAATTAATTGTAAAACTTCTTTTTTGCAATAAAGGGTTTGCTCTATACTTTGCAAATAGTTCAGAATCAATAGTAGCACTTATTCTACCATTTTGCAATTTTTTTATGTTTTTATTTTCATTATATAAAAATGAAATAGCATCATCTACAGTAAATCCAAAAACAATTGAAAGAATAAAAATAGCTTTAGAAAAATTCTCTATCTCATTAAAATTAGTTTCATTATTTGAACTTATGTAGTGTATAAACTCTTTTAGGTGATTGACTTCTGGTATTTTATATTCCGTTTTTAATAAAAGCTTACTTTTTGTAATTGAAGCTGAAAATGAAATATTCTTTTTATATTGCATAAACCTATTTCCAATATCTTTAGGTTCTTCTACTGAATCATCAACTGGAACTAAAGAACTTCTAGCTTTCTTTATAGATCTTTGATTTTGTTCATTTATTTGCTCTTTATTTTCACTATTAAAAGTTAAATCTTCAATATCATTTTCTATTATAAATTTTTCTTCTTCGGTAGCTTGTAAAACATTTTTTCTTACTGTACCACCACTTTTATTCCCTAAGCTTTTTTTTAAATGTAAATTAGTTAACTTTTTGTAACTTTCAAATGCGTCACTTAAATAATTAGTAATTTTACTATTAAACTCTTTTCCTGTTGAAACTCCACTTGTGATTTTTCTGCTACTTAACACTTGAATACTAATACCTAAATCTGTATTTTCATATTTCATAAAATTACTTAATTTTGGGTCATGTGCAATAAAGAAGCAATCCTTTTCTACGATATCATTATTTGATAGTTCTACAAGATTTTCAAAATAATCTTTTTGATTTAAAAGATATGTTTCATAAAGATGTTCATTTTTAGAAAAATAAAATTTTGCAAGATATTCTATTGTTCTTACTACACCAATCGATATATTTTTATAAAAGTGATCTTGCTGTCTTTCACTTATATGTAATTTTTCCTTCTCTTCAAAGTTTTTATATTTTAAATAGTTATAGTGGAAATTCAATGGTAATTTAAGTAACTCACTTAAAACTTGATCATCTTTTGATTTATATATCTCTTCACTACCTAAGTAGAATGCAAAATAGATTGCATAATACTGCCACGAAACGGGACTATTTTGTAAAGCTGAAGGAGAGTGTCTAAGTTCAGAAGAAAAGTAGATATTAGCATTATTATCTTTTTTTAATAAATATAATTGCTCTTCAAGTATTTTCAGGAAAAGTGGAGCTTCTAAATTAATATTTGAAGCCTCTAATATTTCATCAAGTAAGTAATTATCTTTATCACTATTTCTAATTATGAAAATAGTAGAAGCAATTAATGTACCAATTAGTTCTAGTTTATCATGTTCAAAAAACTTAGTTATATTTTTATTAATTAACATTTGTACTTCTCAATATACTCTGAAATTGAAAATTTTTTTATTTCATTATCCCTTTGACAGAAAGAAAAATTTTTTTCATCAGTATATTTAAAGTTATAAAAAAAATATAAAAACGCTTTATTAAAAGTTTCATTATTATTTAGTTCGCTTTTAAGCTTTTCTCTTTTAATACCAAATTTTATTCTACTGTTAATTTCACTTCCTAGATGTTTACAATCAAAAATAATTCTTTTACTATCTTCATCTATTTTTATATATTTATCTACATTTGCATCTTTATGACCCTTTAAAAAGATGTTATGCTGAAAGCCACATAAAGGACAATAAAATACATGTATATATTTGTGCATATTTTTTTTAAGTACAATATCATCTACATATTCATGATATAAAAGCTTTTGTGATGCATAGCTTTTTTTGTTAAGATTTAAACTGAATAAATTAGATAAAAAGTTTTTACTAGATCTTTTTAAGAAATCTTTTTTTATATTTTCATTTGTTGATAAAAAAACTAATTCATAAAGTTCATAATCAATTAAACCTTTTTCATTTATGCTGTCTTTTTTTAAATAGAAATCTAAAAACATCAACTCTTTTATTTCAATTGATTTTATTATATCTCTACCTGCTTCAATTATTACCCATTCTACTTCTTTATTACTCTTTTCAAAATCAGATAAGTTTTTTAAAAACAATAAATAATAAATATCTTCAGTTGCAAATATACTTCTTGAATAAAATGAAAAGTTATCTTCAGTATTTTTGCTATCATCAAGAGTTCCTTTTGAGACATAAAAAGTAAAATGTTTCTTCAACATCATATCAATAAAAGCAGGTTTTGTTTTTTCAAATATAATTGATTTTTTATAGTTTTTTATTTGTACTGTTCTTTTTATTAACTCATCACATTCTTTCAATAAGTGATCTAGTCTTATATTTCCACTTTTAATTTTCATAAAAAAACCTCTATTATTGATACTTAATTTTATAACCTTTAAACTTAAAATAGATTAATAAAAGCTATATAGTATTTTTATTTAGCTATTTGGTCTACTAAATATTAAATTTTTAATTTAAATTATTAAATAGTAGTATAATATAATAAATAGTTTGTTTGATCTAGTAATTCAAATTTGTGATAATGCACAAGGGATAATAGAGTTTCCTATAAACTCTATTTTTGAAAAAGATTTAACAAATTCAAACTATACAGTACTTGGGTTATTTTTGCTAAAAGATATTTTAACGATGAAATTAAATGGTGATATTAAAGCTAAAAACACACAAAATGGTGCATGTTTTAGTATAAATATTAGATTAAATAAATAGTTTTCATATAGACAAAAACTTTCAAAATTTGAACATAATTCAGATTAAGACTTTAATGTTAACTATACGAAAACTAACTTTATATTTCTCGACATTGTATAAAATCTATTTTATACTATAACTTAAATATACATAAATATTACAATATTTACATTTTTATGTAAATAAAAGCAATTTAATGTTAATATAAGTTTATGAATACAAAAAAAGATTTATTTAATTTTATTGAAACTAGTACTAATTGGGTAGTAAATGAAAAAGAAATTCATATAAAAATGCCCTTATATATTAAAGCTGCATATGAATTATGGAATACAGAAATTGCAGGATTTGGCATTTTATTTCTAAAAATAAAAGATTCTCAAATTGATATGAGAATACATCAAAATGCAGTTAAAAAAATTGAAGAATTATATCCGTGTAGAGCAGTTTTAGTTTTTGAAAAATTAGATGGAAGAAATGTAAATAGCTTAATTAAAAAACATATTTCTTTTGTTATAGAAAATAAGCAGATATATATGCCTTTTGCCTTAATTCAAATGCAAACTGAACATATAAAAGCAAATCAAAAAAAATACAATGAATTAACAGTTGATGCAGACACAATATTAATTGGATATTTAGATAATATAATTTCTAATGGAATGATGATAAAAGAGATATCTCAAATAACAAATAGGGATTTTCGTGCAGTATCAAATGCTCTTGATATTTTAGAATCATTAAATTTTTTAAATATTGAGAAAATAGGAAGAAGTAAACAAGTATATTTTATTCCTAAATTAGAAGCTTATGAGCGTTTAAAAGAAAATAATAAATCACCAATAAAATATACTTTTTATACTCAAGATATTTTAGATAGGGAAACTACTTTTAGTGGATATAGTGCTTTATCTAAATATACATCACTTATTGATGAGTCAGTAAAAACTATCGCTGTAAGTCAAAAAATACTTAAAAATATGAATATTCAAGAATTAGAGTGTGATAAAGATACAGCTAATTATAAAATTGAAGTTTGGGATAGAGAACCTTCTCTTTTTTCATATAATAATACAATTAATCCTCTATACCTTTTAAGAATATTAAAAAATATAGAAGATGAAAGAACCCAGTATGCTCTTGAAGAAATAGAAAAAAATATTTTAGTTAAAATCAAGGAAGATTATTAATGAAAAAAACAGATTATGTAGGATTAAGTCATTTTCAAGAATATTGTAAAGAGTTTGATGAACAATATGTAGTTGTAGGTGGTTTTGCAACAGTAATGTTACTTGATGAAGAATTAGGTAAAGGTCATGGAAAAGCAACATTTGATATTGATTTAGTATTATTGACAAATAATTCAGTTGAACTATCTCAAAGAATTAAACAATACATTACAGATGGAAAATATGATATACAAGTAGGAGAAAAAGATCAGTATAAATATTACAGATTTAATAATCCTAAAGAAGAAAATTTTGCAAAAGAGATTGAATTATTTGCATCAAATGAAAATGAACTTAAACTTGATGATGGACAAAGAATATTACCCATTGATCCCGAAGAGGGATTATATTCATTGTCTGCAATTATGCTAGATCCTGAATATTTTGAAATGATTAAAAATAATGTAAATAAATCTACTGTAGCACCTTGCACAAATACTCAAGCAACTATTATGTTAAAAATGTCTGCTTTTTATGATTTAAAAAAGAGAGAAGATAATAAATGGAAAAAACATCGAAGAGATATATTAAAACTTTCTTTACTTTTAACAGGAGAAGAAGAGATAAAACTTGTAGGTAGAATGAAAGAAGATTTTGATAGTTTTATTCAACATCTGAAAGAAGAACTGGATCAAAAAAGTATTAAATCCTTTGCAGATGGACTACCAATATATAAAGAACAAGTAATTGAAATATTGGAAAAGGTTTTTCATAAGTTATAGATAGTATGTATATGAAAATAGGATACTAATAAATACCTATTTATCTCTATTTATAGGCATTTTAACTATCTATATTTTCTAACTTGACCATAAACTTGTCCATTTAAGATATTTCCTTAATCATTCAAAATTACAAATTAACACTAAAAATAGTGGCTTTTTACCATTTATAAATTAGTTTAATATTTCATTAAAATTAAATTCTCGATGTTCAATTCTTGATATGATTTTATCTGATTGGAATAGGATTACCAACAGTCAATCAAATTTATCAATATGAGAAAAATATTCTTTCTCATATTAATAGAACTATTATAGTTTTATTTTTGAAAAATAAATTAACTCAAGTTACTTAATTTATTCTCTAAATCAGCTGTTTTATTTTCTAAGAATTCTATCTCTTCATCTATTTCAATTATTTTTTGATAATTTCCAATGCACTTTGGTCTTTCAAAATTAGCTACCTGAACTAAATGATTATTGTAAAAGTCTAGATCTTGACTAATTTGGTCATACTCTTTTTCATTTATATATATATATTTATTTTCTTGTCTAGTTCCTCTTCACTTTGAATCTTAATACTATTAAAATAATCTGACTTAAATTCTTCAAGAAAAGAAACATCCTCAATATATACACTTTGAGAACTTATTTCAACATCATGTTTTTGAGCAAGTAATGATTCTTTAATTCCATTAGAACTATAATAATAATTCAGAGCAATATACATATTACCCTCATCATCATAAGCCATATATGGTGTAAAATCTTCAATATCTAGTTCACAGATAATTTCCTGAGCAATTTTATTCTGTTTCACTTTACTTTTTGTGATTTCTAATTGAGAAATTTTTGAAAAAGTTTTATCAGAAATTTGATTTCTAATTTTTTCTATCATAAGCAATCCTTTATATTATTTTTTAGTTTTTAAACTAATCTCTATAATAAGGTTTTATGTGTTGAAATGATTAAAATAAATAGATGATTTACTTTTAATCTTTAAGTTCTTTTAGAACTAATCTCTGTAATAAGGTCTATAATATTATAAAAATTTAAGTGCTATAAAAAATGATTAAAGAAACAATATGTGATTTACATTCTAATTCTAAAATCTAATTCTTAACTTTTCGTATTTTTATTAAAGAATTTTAACATAGTTATTTTTATAATCCTATAATTCTAACAAGCAAAATAGTCATATTTTGTCTAAATAATATTTTAATACAAGAATCCAAACATCCAAAGTGGTATTTTTGCTTTATATCCTATTTCTATATCATCAATTGCTAAAAAACTATTATCTACATCTTTTATTTGCGAAAAGTCTTTGTTTTTTCCTCCTACTTCAAAAGTGTATTTATCATCTACTAAAAAATCACCTTTTTTTGCACCAAAGATTCTATCATCAAGAAGTCTTGTTTGGCTAGATAGTGCATTTTTTATTTGATTTACAAAAAATGCTTCCCTTGCACTTCCTGTATCAATAGTTGATGTAATTGCATAAGATATATTTGTATTTTGCATAAAAAGTTTTTCTGGTTTTGCCATTATGTTATAACCTTTTTCTTTACTTTTTAAGCTATTTATCACTTTTGCTCTTTCAAGGTATTCTAAATAATCATATACTTTTGGTCTTGATATATTTGTAGCTTTTGCAATATCTGTGATATTTGGAATAAATGGTACATTTGTAGCTAATAAATAAAGAAGTTTTTTTAGTTTCACTATTTGAGAAATATCTATATGGTTTATATAAGGAAGGTCTGTTTCTAAGATTAGATTTATCATTTGTACAATTTTTTGATGATAACTATCTTTGTCTTCCAATATAAATGGATATGCTCCATATTGAAGATACTCTTTAAAGTGCATAAGTGGTTTGATATGTTTTGTAATATCAGTAGCAATAGATACATGATTTTGAAGTATATCTTCAAGGGAAAAACTCTCAAATTTATATATATCACAAAGTTCAAGATACTCTCTAAAAGAGAGATTTTCTAAAGTATAAATAATACTTCTTCTTGATAAATCACTATTTTGTTGTGAGATCTGAAGTATCGATGAACCTGAAAAAACAATTCTAAGGTCAAGAGCATCATAGATATTTTTTATATGAGTTGACCAATCTTCATATTTATGTACTTCATCCACAAAAAGAACTTCTCCCCCTAGTTGTTGAAACTCTTTAGCAAATTCAAAAAGTGAGAGTGACTGCATATATGGATTATCTAAACTTACATATAATGCACCATTTGAGTTAGAAAAGTTTTCTTTGATGTATTGTAACATCATAGTTGTTTTACCAAGACCTCTTTGTCCTAAAATTCCAATTGATTTAAGATTCCAATTGATTATTTCATAAAGGTATCTTTTTTTATCTAAATTTAGTTTATTAAGTAATTTAGTTTGTTCTTCAAATAGTATTTGTAAATTCATATTTATGCCTTATTTGTAATATGTAAATGTATATTAACATATTTGTCTTTATTTGTAAATAAATCTTAGCTTATACTCTCACTATTTTGACTCCTCATACGTGGTTTTATAATTATTCTAATCAGTTCAATTTTCTAACTTAATCATAAATCTATCCATTTGAGCTATTTTCTTAATCCTTACATCATCATCTTCTTTGATAAATTTTGTATATACTTTTAATGTGATAGTTATATCTTTGTGTCCTAACATTTTTGAAACCCAAGTAATATCTGCACCTTTTGAAATTAATTGTGATGCAAAAGTATGTCGCAAATTGTATAGTGGTCTTTCTTTTATTTCACTTTTTTTCAAGATTTTACGAAAATTCAATCCTATAATATCATGACTGTAAAAAGGTTTTTTTGATTGATTTATAAAAACATATTCATATTTTGAAGTTAATTCTTTTTGTCTTAATAATGCTTCTTCTGCTAGAATAAGCATATCTGCTCCTCTTTCACTAGAAACTGTTTTTACTTCTCCATCTTTAATTTCTCCTCGTGTTATGGAACGAATTCTTGTTCTTTTTATATCGATTTTCTTTCTTTCAAAATCTATATCACTCCATTTTAATGCTACAATTTCTCCAGGACGCATTCCACTGGCTACCATGAATTGAATGAAATTTCTCATATATCCATTTGCATTTGAAATTATTTTATTTAATTCTTTCTCTGTAAAA
>RRZU010198471.1_pt1 | contig 13172 bp, 10 predicted proteins | sample 2165561 | NCBI WGS metagenome assembly RRZU01 (sample SAMN10456909, study PRJNA506462) | wastewater metagenome | isolation source: wastewater sludge | place: USA: Moscow, Idaho
AAACAACAGCTATGAATTTCCCGATGGCATTGTGCTGGCAAATATTTTTTGCAGGACCGCTTGCAAGATTGATTTTCAGAACAATATTCAAAAAACAACTTAAGCAATAATAAAAAGCAGTGTTAATCACTGCTTTTTTGATTTCTCTTTTAACATACGTCTGACTTTTTGCGGTGAAACATTGTACACTTGCTTGAAAATTCTTGATAAATGCGCACTTGACGAAAAGCCTGTACGAATAGCGATTTCGTTTAAGTTTAAATTTGTTTCGGCAAGCAGGGAATGGACATTTACAAGACGCACATTGTATAAATATTGCAGAAACGTTGCACCCGTTGCTTTGTGGAAAAGTCGTGAAAAATGATATTTGCTGATATGCACGACTTCGGTTATAATGTCAAGGTTTATGTCCTCTTTATAGTGGTTGTTTATGTAATCTATCGCCGTAACTATTTCGGACGGAGTATATTGACTTATGATAATTTCGGCATTTTTTGAAAGGTCTTTAATTACAGAAACAAGCTGAAAAACACTGCTTAACGCAAGTTTTTCGGAAAGCAAACCTATTCTGTTTGAAAATGCGTCAATTTTTTTGAAGTAATCGAGAATAAGAGTAAATTGCTCATCATTAAGATGGAATACGCACGACTTGATGTTATCGAAAAGAATGTCGGTTTCTGTTTTTGTCAAAATTCCGCTCAGCATATCACTGCTGAAATTCAAAACATATCTTTCGTAAAAATCAATGTCGCGGCTTTCCATATAGTGAATGTCAAACGGCTTTAAAATTACCAAATCGCCTTGCTTTAACGTGTAACAAATATCGTCAAGGAACAAGTATCGCTCACCGTCCGCCTGCAAATATATTTCATATGCGTCATGGTAGTGCTGTATCTTCATATCATATTTTTCCGATGATTTAACGTGATTTATATACATTTCCGAAAACGGAAAAAACACAGCATTTAACATATACAATATCCTTTCAAATTTATACTATACAGATATTTTAACATCAAACATCAAAATAATCAATAAAATACTTGCAGATTAAGTCAATTATAAGTTATAATAATTTTATATATGAAGGGAGAGTAGAAGATGAGCAAAATTTTAAATATGTTAATGGCATTTGTTATGTCATTCGGAATATCGGGAAGTAATGTAAACCCATCGGATATACCCGAAAATTCAAATTTTGAGGTGCATTTTATAGATGTAGGACAAGCTGATTCGGCGCTTATAGAATGTGACGGCGAAACGATGATGATAGACGGCGGAAATGTTGCGGACAGTAATGTGGCAGCGGCATATTTAAAGAAAGAAGATGTCACGGAGCTTAATTATGTTGTGTGTTCTCATGCTCATGAGGACCATGTCGGCGGTTTGTCAGGTGCGTTGTCGGTAGCAAAAGCGGACAACATATATGCACCGAAAACAGAGGCGAATACAAAGGCATATAAAAATTTCAAGAAAAAAGCCGAAGAACAAAATGTTGAAATCAAGCACCCGAATGTCGGTGACGAAATTCAGCTTGGCAGCAGTATGGTTGAATTTTTAGGACCTGTTGACGAAAACGGCAAGGATTTAAACAGTACGTCAATAGTATTAAAAATCACATACGGAAATACGTCATTCTTATTTACGGGTGACGCCGAAAGCGACGAGGAAGAAGAAATATTAAACAGCGGTGCGGATTTGAAATCAACGGTGCTTAAAGTCGGTCATCACGGTTCAAGAACATCAACGTCATATCCGTTTTTGCGTGAAGTTATGCCGCAGTATGCCGTGATAAGCGTAGAAAAAGGCAATTCATACGGTCACCCTAATGAAGAAACTTTAAGTAAACTAAGTGACGCGGGTGTGGAAGTGTATCGCACCGATGAAAGCGGCGATATTGTAATGACAAGTGACGGAAACAGTATAAGCATAACTACATCAAAGTAATACAAAAGGTTAGACGGAATTTCGTCTAACCTTTTTATATTATTTAAGTTTAACCGATATATCCTTATTTCTGTCACATACCAAAACACCGTCTTTAACTTCAAGTTCGGCAACTTGAATTGACGTTCTGCGTTCGTTTCCGATATTATTTTCAAGCATATTTTTTTGCCTGTCAGGGTGAGTGAAGTAGAAAATATATGCGTTGTTGTCCGTTACATATACATCGGCATGATTTGCGATAACTCCGTCATCTTCTCTTGTACCGCCTACGTCAAGAATACGACTGCTTTGCTTTGTCCAAGTCGTAAGGTTGTCCGAATAATAGACGTCCAAACCGCTCCAACAGTCGGTTATAAGCCAATACTTACCGCCAAATTCAAATACATTAGCACCTTCGTGCGGAACATCATCGGCGGCACAGCCTTTAACTTCCCAATTATATAAGTCCTTGCTGTCGGCAAAATATGTATGAGAGCCGTTTCGTTCGTCCTTGTACCACATTCTGAAAATACCGTTCGGTAGTCTGAATACACAAGCGTCAATAATCTTTTCTGATGAAAGGTTAAGCTTGCTTTCAAAATTCCAATCAATCAAATTTTTTGATGTGTAGTGAAGAATGTAACGCGGGTGATTCCAGTCGGCAGGAATTCCCGGAACATAGCTTACATACATATGATAAAGCTCGCCGAAACGTATAACCTCCGGTGCCCAATATGTATTTTTGCCTTCGCCGTATTCAAGGCCTTTGCATATGCCTATATATTCCCATGAATTGCCGTTGTCTTTACTTTCCGCAATTCCTATATCAGTACCGTGTACCCACATTACGCCTTCTTCTTCAACGTCTGCACGTCTTGCGGTGTAAAGCATATAATGAGTGCCTGTTTCTTCATTATATATAACGACAGGGTCGGCGGCTCCGTTATGAATAGGGTCTTTAAACAATGGTGCGTTTGCTGTTTTCATAATCTATAATCCTTTCTTTATTTGTGAATATTTTTATGATATAATATAAAAATATAATAGTCAATACAAAATTTGATTTTCACTGATATTTTTATAAAATTAAGGTGTATTTAAGGTTTATACAGTATTATTTAAGAGGTGATAGAAATGGAATTTCATACAATAGAACCCATATACGATAAAAATTCAAAAATACTTATACTCGGCAGTTTCCCGTCTGTAAAATCACGTGAAGCAAACTTTTTCTACGGTCATCCGCAGAACAGGTTTTGGAAGGTGCTTGCGAATGTTATGAATGACGTCTGTCCGGGCACGACAGAGGAGAAAAAAGCATTTTTGATAAAACATAATATTGCGGTTTGGGATGTTATTGCAAGCTGTGACATAGAAGGTTCGTCCGACAGCTCTATAAAAAATGTTACGCCGAATGATTTAAGACGGATTTTACAAACGGCTGAAATTAAAAAAATCTTTACAAACGGAAATACCGCGTATAAATTGTTTGTAAAATACAATTCTGACTTAAATGCGGTAAAACTGCCGTCTACAAGCCCTGCAAACGCAATGTTTTCGCTTGAAAAATTAATCGAATATTGGCGAGTTTTAAAAGATTTTACATAAATTTAAGATAGGCTTGAATACAATTTTACATAGATTATATATAATTAGCTTAGAGGATTTTATAAAATATAAACAAGGGGATAAAATTATGAACATTTTTGGTTTATTTTCATTGTTCGGAGGACTGGCGATGTTCCTTTACGGAATGAACGTAATGGGCAGCGGTCTTGAAAAGCTTGGCGGCGGTAAGTTTGAACAGATACTTGAAAAACTTACGTCAAATCCTATAAAAGGTGTTGTTTTGGGTGCTGCCGTTACGGCGGTTATACAGTCATCTTCAGCTACTACGGTTATGGTTGTAGGTTTTGTAAACTCAGGCATTATGAAACTCGGACAGGCTATCGGTATTATAATGGGTGCAAATATCGGTACGACTGTTACATCATGGATATTGAGCCTTTCCGGTATACAGGGGGACAGCTTTTGGATTCAACTCTGTAAGCCGGCTAACTTCACTCCGGTTTTAGCACTTATCGGTATTGTATTTACAATGGCTGCAAAGAGCGACTCTAAGAAGAATATCGGTAACATACTTCTTGGTTTTGCGGTACTTATGTTCGGTATGGAAACAATGTCGGCGGCTGTTGAGCCTTTAAAAGATGTTGAGGCATTTACAAACATACTTACAATGTTCCAAAATCCTATTTTAGGTGTGCTTGCAGGTGCTGTTTTAACGGCTGTTATACAATCGTCATCTGCATCTGTCGGTATACTTCAGGCACTTTCTTCTACGGGTAAAATAACGTTCGGTGCGGCAATTCCTATAATTATGGGACAAAATATAGGTACTTGTGTGACTGCACTTATATCATGTATCGGTGCAAGCAAAAACGCAAAACGTGCCGCAATGGTGCATTTGTATTTCAATATTATAGGTACGGTTTTATTCCTTGTATTATTCTATGCGGCAAATGCAATCTTCAATTTTGCATTTGTAAGCGATTCTGTTACACCGTTTAATATCGCAATAGTTCATACGATATTCAATGTTGTTGCAACGGCTGTATTGTTGCCGTTTAACAAGTTACTTGAAAAACTGGCAAGAATGACAATTAAAGAGGGTGCGGAAGAAAGCACATTCGGTTTGCTTGACGAAAGATTTTTGCAAACTCCGTCATTCGCTGTTGAACAATGTATGACGCTTGCTACAAATATGGCATATATGGTAAAAGAGAGCTTTACCATGGCACAGGAATGTGTTGCAAAGTATTCAGAGTCGATAGATAGGAAAATTATAGAAACAGAAAATCTTGCCGATGAATATGAGGACGCACTCGGTGCATATCTTGTAAAGCTTTCGGCAAAGAGCTTGAATGAGTCGGATTCGCAGAAAGTTTCAATACTTCTTCACGCAATATCAGATTTTGAGAAAATGACGGACTATACCGCCGATTTGGTATTTACGGCGAGAGAAAAACGTGATAAAGACGTTCATTTCTCCGACAAGGCAAGACAGGAAATCACTATAATGGTTAATGCCGTCGGTGAAATTATCGACCTTACAATCAGTGCATTTTCAAAGGACGATGTTAAACTTGCTAATAAAGTTGAGCCTTTGGAGGACGTTATCGACAGACTTAGAAATGACCTTAAAAACCGTCATATAAAGCGTATGCAAGAGGGCAGATGCAGTGTAAATCAAGGTTTTGTATTTACCGATTACATTACCGCACTTGAAAAAATATCTGATCACTGTGCAAACGTTGCTGCAGCTATTATTGAACTCAATGACGAAAATTATGATGTGCACCACGTTATGAGTAACAGACGAAACAATCCTGAATATAAAGAATTGTGCGTTGAATTCGGTAAAAAGTATATATTGCCGTTTTCAGTATCGTCAGAAGTTGAATAATGTATAAATGGGGGATTGTTTTATGGATTTGATTTATTGCGTCGAAGATGATGAGGGAATAAGAGATTTAATAACGTATGCAGTGAAATCGGCAGGGTTTGAGGCAGAGGGCTTTGAAAGTGCCTCAGATTTTGAAAAACGACTTGGCGAGCGTTTGCCGTCAATGGTGCTTTTGGATATAATGCTGCCGGATAAAGACGGAATTGCTATACTGAAAGACATACGAAACAACGATACGACTAAAAATGTTCCTGTTATTATGATAACAGCCAAAGGTACTGAAAGTGACAAAGTCAAAGGCTTTGAATACGGAGCGGACGACTATGTAACAAAGCCTTTCGGCGTTATGGAACTTATTTCAAGAATTAAAGCAGTCCTTCGCAGGAGCGGTCCGCAAGCCGGTTCTGATATAATCGAATACAAGGGTATCATTTTGGACAACCAAAGCAGGAATGTAAAGGTTGACGGAAAGGATATTGCGATAACGTTTAAAGAATTTGAACTTCTTAAATATCTTCTGAAAAACAAAGGCACAGTTGTGCCGAGAGAGGTTTTGCTTGAAAAGATATGGGGTTATCACTTTGAGGGCGAAAGCAGAACGCTGGACGTTCATATAGGAAGTTTAAGACATAAACTCGGCGAAAAGGGTAAGTGTATCGAAACTATAAGAAATGTAGGATATAAGATATGAGAAAAGCTATAAACGGCACGCTGAAAATTCTTACAATATCATCAGTTATAGTAAGTATGCTGCTTATTTTGGTGGCATATTGTACACAGTATTCGATAAAGGAAAAATCAGATTTAAAATCAAGAACAAATATATTGGCACAATGCTTAGACGGTTATGACGAAAACAGTGAAATTAATATATTAACCAAAATGTATGATGATGTATCCGATATTCGAGTGACGCTTATCAAATCAGACGGTACGGTTATTTATGATAACGAGGCGGATACAACTACAATGGAAAACCATTTTGAACGACCGGAAGTTAAACAAGCTGTTACATACGGAAACGGGAGCAGTAGCCGTAATTCCGAAACTATTGGTGAAAAAATATATTATTATGCCGTAAAATTGAATAACGGCAGTATATTAAGAATGTCACAGCCGACAAAAGTAATAATGTATATGGTTTTGACCATAATGCCGATAGTTATTATTATTTTAATATGCGTTATTGCTGTTTCGTTTGTGAGTGCAAAGCATTTGACGAAATATATTTTAGATCCGATTAATGAAGTGGATATAAATAATATAGGCAAGGCAGAGATATATGACGAGTTGAAACCGTTTTTTGCAAGAATAGCAAATCAAAATGCGGAAAAAGAAAAGACGGAAAAAATCAGACGTGAATTTACCGCAAACGTTTCGCACGAGCTTAAAACACCGCTTACAACCATTTCGGGATATGCACAAATGATAAGCAACGGTATGGCAAAGGCGGAGGACATCAAGGAGTTTGGCAGAAAGATAGAAAAAGAGTCCGACAGACTTCTTACTCTTATAGATGATATAATAAATCTATCAAATCTTGACGAACAGAGAAGTATTGAAAATCCGGAAAATATCGACCTTTCACTGGTTACGGAAGAGGCGATATGTGTTCTTGAAAAAGCCGCAAAAGAACGAGGTATTCAGATTTATTATACGAAGATACCGACATTCATAAAAGGTAACGTGACATTGGTGAGTGAGCTTGTATATAACTTGCTTGACAATGCGATAAAGTATAATAAGGATAACGGAAAAATAACCGTATTTGTCGGCGAGTCGGCAAAGGGCGTGGAACTGTCCGTAAAGGATACGGGTATAGGAATACCGCCCGAAGATACGGAAAGAATATTTGAACGTTTTTATCGCGTTGATAAAAGCCACTCAAAAAAAGTCGGCGGTACAGGCTTGGGACTTTCAATAGTAAAGCACGTTTGTGCCTGCCATAATGCGACTATACGCGTAAAGAGCAAAGTCGGCAAAGGTACAACTATTTATGTTACGTTTCCGAATAACGTGAACAATTAATGAACAAAATATGAACTTTGAAAAAGGTTTATTGACATTAATATTAATAATGTGTATAATATGTAGCGTACTACACAAAAAGTATAGTACGCTACATTTTTTTGCGAGGAGGTGTATTTGTGAAAAAGAAAGGTATAGGCTTTTATTTTAAGAGGATAGATGAGATTATGTCTATGGCGGCAAATGCACATCTGAAGAAATACGATATAACCTGTTCGCAGGCAAATATACTTTTTTATATGCTTGAAAAGGGCAAGAATGTTGTAATGCAAAAGGAGATTGAACAGGAATTTGGGTTAAGACATTCCACGATTATCGGACTTTTAAAGCGTATGGAGAAGAATAATTTTGTGCGTGTTGAGGTAAATCCGGAGGACCATAGATGCAGACAGGTTATTTTGTTTGACAAGGCTTTTGAGCTTGGCAGTGAAATGAAAGAACACAGAAAGTATATGGATTCGTTGATAACAGGTGCATTAAATGATGAGGAGGAAAAAGAACTCAAAAAACTTTTAACAAAGGTTTACGAACATATGTACCAAGACAATGATAAGTGTGAAAAATAGGGTATATTTTTACCTTAATATGTAGCGTACTACATTTTTAAAGGAGGAATTAGATGATAAAGACATTATTAAAAAGTGTAAGAGAGTATAAACGTGATTCGATTCTTGCACCGATTTTTGTTACTCTTGAAGTTATTATGGAAGTTGTAATACCGCTTCTTATGGCTATGCTTATTGACAAGGGTATTGACGCTGGAAATATGAATTACATATTGAAAATAGGTATCGCCCTTGCAATTTCATGTGTAATTTCATTGGTTTTCGGTGCATTGTCGGGTAAATTTGCGGCGAGTGCATCGGCAGGTTTTGCGAAGAATTTGAGAAAGGATATGTTCTATAATGTACAGAACTTCTCATTTTCAAATATTGATAAATTCTCTGCATCAAGTATCGTAACAAGACTTACAACTGATATAACGAACGTACAAAATGCTTATCAGATGATAGTCAGAATTGCGGTAAGAGGTCCGATAATGATTATATTCTCGCTTATTATGGCGTTTGGTATAAATCATAAACTTTCACTTGTATTCTTGCTTGCAATTCCTGTTTTGGGCGGCGGATTGTATTTTATAATGACTCACGCACACCCGATATTTGAACGAGTATTCAAGATATACGATAAACTTAACAACGTTGTACAGGAAAATTTGAGAGGTATAAGAGTTGTTAAATCATTTGTAAGAGAAGATTTCGAAGAAAAGAAATTTAAAAACGTTTCTGAAGATATATACGATGACTTTGTAAAAGCCGAAAAACTTTTGGCATTTAACGCACCGCTTATGCAGTTCGCGGCATACGGCTGTATGCTTTTCATATCGTGGTTCGGTGCAAAGCTTATCGTTGCGTCAACTATGACAACAGGTGAGCTTACAAGCCTTATTGCATATACAATGCAAATTCTTATGAACCTTATGATGCTTTCAATGGTGTTCGTAATGATTACAATGGCAAGAGCGTCATCTGAAAGAATCGTCGAAATACTTGACGAAAAGAGCGATCTTACAAATCCTGAAAATCCTGTATATGAAATTAAAAACGGCGATATTTCATTCAGAAATGTAAACTTCGGATATTCAAAGAAAAAGAGAAAACTCTGCCTTAAGAATATAAATCTTGATATTAAATCGGGTGAAACTGTCGGAATTATAGGCGGTACGGGAAGTTCAAAGTCAAGCCTTGTACAGCTTATCCCAAGACTTTACGATACAACCGACGGTGAAGTGATTGTCGGTGACAGAAACGTAAAGGAATATGATATTGAGTCATTGCGTGACGAGGTTGCAATGGTACTTCAGAAAAATGTGTTGTTCTCCGGAACAATCAAAGAAAACTTGCGTTGGGGTAATGACCACGCAACAGATGAAGAAATCGAAAGAGTATGTAAGCTTGCACAAGCCGATGAATTTATTCAGACATTCCCTGATAAGTATGATACTTATATCGAACAGGGCGGTTCAAATGTATCGGGCGGTCAGAAACAAAGACTTTGTATCGCAAGAGCTTTGTTAAAGAAACCGAAAATCCTTATTTTGGACGACAGTACAAGTGCGGTTGATACAAAGACAGATGCAAGTATCAGACGTGCGTTCCGTGAAGAAATACCGAATACAACAAAGATTATTATTGCACAGAGAATTTCATCTGTCGAAGACGCAGATAAGATAATTGTTATGGATAACGGTGAAATAAACGGAATAGGTACTCACGAAGAACTTTTGAAGAACAACGAAATATATAGTGAAGTATATAATTCACAGGTGAAAGGAGGCGGTGACGATGAATAAACACGGTGCACAAAATACCGGTAAGACAATCAAACGTATTCTTTCATATATGAAGAAATACAAATTCAGATTTATCTTTGTATTGATATGTATATTGCTGAGTGCCGTTGCAAACGTTGCCGGCTCAATGTTTATCGGTACGCTTATCGATGACTATATAACACCGCTTTTGGGCAGTACAAACCCTGTATTCACGGGCTTGCTTAAAGCAATCTGCGTAATGGGTATTGTGTATGCAGTGGGAATAATTGCTACATTGTTTTATAACAGAACAATGGTATCAATCGCACAGGGTGTGTTAAAGAAAATTCGTGACGATATGTTTACTCATATGCAGAAATTGCCGATTAAGTATTTCGATACACATACTCACGGCGATATAATGAGTTACTACACAAACGATACAGATACTCTAAGACAGATGATGGCACAGAGTATTCCGCAGATGTTTTCGTCGGCGGTTACAATTATATCGGTAGTCGTTGCGATGTTTATATCGAATGTTTATCTTGCAATATTTGTGTTGGTGTTTGCGACCTGTATGATGTTTGTAATAAAGAAAATTGCAGGAGCGAGCGGAAGATTTTTTGTAAAACAACAGCAGTCCATCGGTAAGGTAAACGGTTATATCGAAGAAATGATTAACGGTCAGAAGGTCGTTAAGGTGTTCTGTCACGAAGAACATTCAAAAGAAGATTTTGATAAGATTAACGAAGAACTTTGTGAAAACGCAACAGAGGCTAATAAATACGCAAATATCCTAATGCCGATTATGGCTAATTTGGGTAACCTGCAGTATGTGCTTATAGCTATTATCGGCGGTGCACTTGCACTAAACGGAGTTGCGGGACTTACACTTGGCGTTATAGCGTCATTTCTGCAACTTTCAAAATCATTTACAATGCCGATAAACCAAATATCGCAACAGCTTAACTCAATCGTTATGGCACTTGCCGGAGCGGAAAGAATATTCAATCTTATGGATGAAGAAGTAGAACAGGACAACGGCGATGTTACACTTGTCAATGTTAAGTACGACAGAAATGACAATATAGTTGAAACGGAAGAAAAGACATATATGTGGGCTTGGAAAGAAGTTCAAAAGGACGGCAGTGTTAAATACACACGTCTTACGGGTGAAGTTAAATTCTTTGATGTTGATTTCGGATATAATCCCGAAAAAATCGTACTTCACGATATAACATTGTATGCCGACCACGGCGAAAAGGTTGCGTTTGTCGGTGCGACAGGTGCGGGTAAGACTACGATTACCAATCTTATAAATCGTTTCTATGATATTGCCGACGGTACGATAACTTATGACGGAATTAATATTAACCGTATCAAAAAGAAAGATTTAAGACGTTCGCTCGGTATCGTTTTACAGGATACAAACTTGTTTACGGGTACAATTAAGGAAAATATCCGATACGGTAATCTTGACGCAACGGACGAAGAAGTTTATGCGGCGGCAAGACTTGCAAATGCGGATGAGTTTATAAATATGTTGCCTGACGGATATGACACAGTTATTTCGGGTGACGGCGGCAGCTTGTCGCAAGGTCAAAGACAGCTTTTGTCAATCGCAAGAGCGGCAGTTGCAGACCCGCCTGTAATGATACTTGACGAGGCAACTTCAAGTATTGATACAAGAACAGAGGCGATAGTTCAAAGAGGTATGGACGCACTTATGACGGGACGTACAGTATTTGTTATCGCACACAGACTTTCAACGGTAAGAAATTCAGATGTAATTATGGTGCTTGAACTCGGAAGAATTATCGAACGCGGTAATCACGAACAGCTTATTTCACAAAAAGGTAAGTATTATCAACTTTACACAGGTGCATTTGAACTTGAATAAAAAGGACTGTCGATAAATTGTCTGTAACGTGCAAAATGTTATTTTTATGTTTATGAGTTGATTAAAAAATAAAACAAATAATAGTCAAGCCTATCTTTGATATACGGCTTGACTATGCACTTTTTGTGAAAATAAACTCTAACGTACCAATGTACGCCGACGAGTTCATTTTCGCAAAATCCGAACTGATACCCATTTGCTTAATGCAAATGGGTATTTTAATATGAAAGTATAATATATTTTGTTGCTTTTTTCTACAATGTACTTGACGATAGAGGCGAATTTTGTTAAAATTATAATAATGGTTAAATAACGAGGAGGATTACATGATGAAAAAGTTAATGCTTGGAAATGAAGCGGTTGCACGCGGTGCTTATGAGGCCGGTGTAAGCGTTGTTTCCTCATATCCCGGCACACCGAGTACCGAGATTACAGAAAATATAGTTAAATATGACGATATATACGTTGAATGGGCGCCGAATGAAAAGGTTGCGGCAGAAGTTGCAATCGGTGCGTCAATCGCCGGCGCAAGAAGTATGTCTTGTATGAAACACGTCGGTCTTAACGTAATGGCTGACCCTGTTTTCACTGCAAGCTATACAGGAGTAAACGGCGGTCTTGTATTGTGCGTTGCCGATGACCAAGGTATGCACTCATCACAGAATGAACAGGATTCACGTCACTATGCAAAGGCGTCTAAAATACTTATGTTAGAGCCGTCTGACAGCGGAGAATGTAAGGAGTTCACAAAGACTGCATATGAACTTTCCGAAAAATACGATACACCTGTATTTTTAAGACTTTCAACAAGAGTTTCTCACTCACAGAGTCTTGTTGAGGAAGAAGAAAAGCAGGAAGTTGCATTAAAGGATTACGAGAAAAATCCGCAGAAGTATGTAATGATGCCGGGTAATGCGATAAAGCGTCACGTTGTCGTTGAGGACAGAATAAACGCACTAAAGGAAATGGCTGAAACATCACCTCTTAACAGAGTTGAAGAAAACGGCTCAAAAATCGGTATTATCGCAGGCGGTATCGCATATATGTATGCAAAAGAAGCACTTGGCGATAAGGCTGATTATTTGAAAATCGGTATAGTTTATCCGCTACCTGAAAAGAAGATAAAAGAATTTGCGTCAAAGTATGATAAAGTTTTCGTTATCGAAGAACTTGACCCTGTTATCGAAGATTTCTGTAAGAGCATCGGAGTTGATGTAATAGGCAAGGACGTATTTACACTTCAAGGCGAATATACACCGTCAATGATAAAGAAAGCCGTTTTGGATATAGACGCACCTGAATTTGACGTTATAGACGAGCCTACACCTGTTCGTCCTCCTGTAATGTGTGCAGGCTGTCCGCACAGAGGTACATTCTATGTACTAAAGAAACTCGGTCTTGTTGTTTCGGGCGATATAGGCTGTTATACACTTGGTGCAACACCTCCTTTGCAAAGCGTTGATACAACAATTTGTATGGGTGCTTCAATCAGTGCCGCACACGGTATGGCAAAAGCAAGAGGTGCCGAATTTAATAAG
>RRZU011800455.1_pt1 | contig 13172 bp, 12 predicted proteins | sample 2165561 | NCBI WGS metagenome assembly RRZU01 (sample SAMN10456909, study PRJNA506462) | wastewater metagenome | isolation source: wastewater sludge | place: USA: Moscow, Idaho
AATGTACGGGAAACCTGGGCACCACCAAAAGAGCGGTTTGCCAGAGTTCCACCGTATTCACGCGCAAAGGGAACGCCTTGGGCAACGCATTGGTCAATAATGTTGTTGGCAACCTGTGCTAAGCGGTACACGTTTGCTTCACGGGCACGGAAGTCACCACCTTTAACCGTGTCATAGAAGAGACGAAAGATGGAGTCACCGTCACCCTGGTAGTTCTTGGCCGCGTTGATGCCGCCCTGGGCAGCAATTGAATGAGCGCGGCGAGGGCTGTCTTGAATACAGAATGATTTAACATTGTAGCCTAATTCGCCGAGGGTTGCTGCGGCGGAGGCACCTGCCAGCCCAGTCCCTACGATAATAACTTCGTATTTACGCTTGTTGGCAGGGTTAACGAGTTTGTTGGAAAAACGGCATTTGTCCCATTTTTCGGCTATCGGTCCTTCAGGAATTTTCGCGTCAAGCTGCATAGTAGTATCTTTTGGCTATGGGTTAATAAGAATGTATGCGTTCTATAACCAGTACTGACGAGGTGAAAGAACTTGTCCTTTTGTACGCAGGGTCACCTACATCAGTTGATTGCGGGAAATAACCATGAGCAGAGTAATAAGGATAAATACAGCACCCATGATGCCAGCCAGAGCCCAAGCAATGATGCGCAAAGGCTCATCATATTTTGGATGGCTGATGCCAAGAGTTTGCAGCAGTGACCAGAATCCATGGCTGATGTGAAGAATTAGCATGCTGAGGCCAGCAAGATAGAGCAGGGTGAAGGCAGGGTTGTTTAAGACATGCGTCACATAATCGGAAATAGTGACGGTTTCTGTCTTTGTCACAAAGTGAAAGTTCGCCAGGTGAACCAGGATGAAAAGAAGAATAGCTGCCCCGGTGTATGGCATGGTGCGAGAACCCCAGGTACGGCCGCCAGCGCTGGTTTCAACTTCGTACTTACCACCACGGGCTTTTCTGTTCTCAAGAAACAGATAAATGCCAGTCACCACATGAAAGAGGAAGACGGTAAGCAGGCCAATTTCGAAGAGCGGCACAAAAATTCCAAGGGAATGGAGATGGTGCGCATAGCTGTTAAATGCCGCTCTCCCCCAGAAAATTGTACCATTTCCAATGGTGTGAATGAGGAGAAAACTTCCCAGCATAAAGCCGGTTATTGCCATGATGTACTTTTTGCCCAGGGACGACTTGAAAGTTTGGATGAACCACGACATAGCTGCTTTTCCCATAAAGAATTGAAGAGTGAAAACGCCAGAGAATTAAATGAACAGTGATTCATTACCAACCAGCCTTAAGGCCTGTCAAGGAAAAAAGGCCGCTTGCTCTCAGTTCCTCTATAATGGTAAGAAATTGCTTGCTGGAGCCTTTTTTTATGCCGGACGATTTTTCTTCTCGACCGTGCCATTGACTTAAAAAGAAATAATTACCAGTGCAGAAGACGAAATATTCCCGGTGTGAACTCACTGGAAGTAGTTTAAAAAAGAGAAATGCTTTTCCCCTGCAGTTTCTTTTTCATTATAATTTTAAACTGCTACTAACTATGAAAAACAAGAAATTGAGCTCCGATTGTCTACGCAGTTGTGTACGCCCAGATGGCAGGTTCAGAGTGGGTAAACATGCCCCTGTCTATGCTGTCATCAATCTACGCAAAAAAGATTATCTGTACGAGTTAGGATATTTGCCCGACGGGAACCCTGTTACCAACCAGGCAAATTTTCCTGCAGGCGATTTCCTTGACATTCATGGTTCCCCAGTCTACGAAATAGCCAATCCTTTTCACTTTCGAGGTAGTACCTATATTGATTCCAACTGGGCTGCGTCAAAGGCCAAAAATCCTGCTGCCATTGCAATAACGCCGCCGCAGCCAGTATCTTTGCGAACACATGTGCCAGGCAATTCAGCCGAGGCGGCACGTGCATTTATTGTTTCTTTGCCTTTACCTCTACGTTACGCCCTGGCTGCCACCTCCACCGATGCCAGAGAACTAGTCTGGTTGGCAGAATCCTGCTGTGAATTCATTAAGGATGCCAGTGGCACAGTCACAGGGCTTGTCTTTATTCAAGAAGACGGTAGAATTCGGGCAAGTATTGATGATTTTGAACTTTTTGAAACCATTGCTAATAATCCCCACCTGCCGGACGAGTATAAAAACGCCATGGTCTTGCGGCCTGGAGCGCAAGGAACAAGTCCGATCATGGCTGATGAACACCACGAAGGAGGCAGTATTTTTGAATACCTCCGCACCAATTCATATATTCCGGGTGGTCATTACGCCGCTAACTTTGCCAATACAAGTAAACGTTACAGTATATCTGAGTTAAGTCTTGCAGATATGAGGGGGTTGCGCCAGTTGTTTTATCAGCGGATTTATGTAAACCTGGCAGCAGAATTAGGCCTGCCCTTGCCACCGAGGCGAAGTCCCTTATCTGAGAGTGAACTGGAAGCACTGCGTTTGCTTTTGATACGGACTTGTCAAAAAGCAGACTTCTCTTGGCATCCATCCACCCTCTGGGGGTGGAATTTCGGATATGATTTTTCCCCTACAGGCTATCGGCTGCACGCATCGCATCAGATGATTCACCAACAGTACGCTCTTGTTCCCCCTTGGGTGCAGGATATTGACGGACAGGAAAAAATTGCCTCCTTTGCCTGCGGAGATCTGGTCGCTGATGTTGTCTTCCGCTACCAGAAAGAGTACCATAGCAGTTTTTTTACAGACTATCTCCATTGCCTTACCAGTAACCAGCGAATTGATGGTAAAAAAGGCGACGCTTCCTTAATTGTTTGGGAAGATGAGAATGTGCTCCTTTTTGTACCTAAGGCACAGATTTCGCAGTGGGAATTGAATCTCTTGGTGCGTGTCGATGGGGAACTGGGACCTGTTGGCAATGTGGTTGAAGCAAACTCGTCGGTGCGGGCCTCAATTGATCAGGCCATTCTATTGGCGCAACAGGTATTGGAGCGATTAGGGGCTCGTATGGTTACCTCCATTGAGTACGCAAAACGTTTGGGAGAAAACAACGGGCAGCATCTCTTGTATTCGTTTTTGCCGAAACTTCCGTGGGCAATGGGTGGTTTTACCGAGGCCCAGGGACGCTATGTGGTGGGCCATTATCCCGAAGATTTTGCCAGTGCCTGTCGTATGAAGTTAAAGGAGACAATGAAATGAAAAAAGGCTATTACGGTCAATGGGGTGGCGCTTTTATCCCGGAAGTGCTGCAGAAAACCTTTGTGGATTTGTTGAGGGCCTACCAAGAAGCCCGGGCGGACAAAAGTTTTTGGCAGGAATATGTGGCCCTGATGAGCAACTATTCTTGTCGACCAACGCCCCTGACCTTTGCCGAAAATCTGACAAAGCATTTTGGTGGTGCCAAGATTTTCATTAAAAGAGAAGATTTGAACCACACAGGCGCCCACAAAGCTAATAACGTAATGGGGCAGGGGTTGCTCGTTAAGCGCATGGGTAAAAAACGTGTCATTGCCGAGACCGGAGCTGGTCAACATGGCATGGCAACGGCGACCATGGCCGCACGTTTTGGCTTTGACTGTACCATTTACATGGGCGCAGAAGATGTGGCCAGGCAGCGTCCGAATGTCTTTTGGATGGAAAAGCTCGGGGCAACCGTGGTGCCGGTGACGGATGGTTCGCGAACGCTGAAAGACGCCATGAATGAGGCCTTTCGTGATTGGGTCACCTCCATGGATACTACTCACTATGTAATTGGCACCGTATGCGGGCCTCATCCCTTTCCGGAAATGGTGGCCTGGTTCCAGTCCATAATTGGCCAAGAGGCGCGTCGGCAGATTCTTGAGCAGCATGGCAGCCTTCCCGAGCGAGTCTTTGCCTGCGTTGGCGGCGGTTCCAATGCCATGGGCATTTTCCAGGGGTTTATGGATGATGCCGATGTGGACTTGGTTGGTGTTGAAGCAGGTGGCGAAGGTATTGCCAGCGGCCGCCATGCCGCACGCATGGTGGAAGGTAGCGGTGCCAGCCCTGGGGTGGCACAGGGGTACAGAACCATGTTCCTGCAGGACTCTGACGGGCAGATGCTTGATACCCACTCCATTGCCGCTGGTCTTGATTATGTGGGCGTCTCACCCATTCTGGTCTACCTGGGTGAGCAGGGAAGGGTGCGTTTTAGTGCCGCCCGGGACGAAGAAGTTCTTGAGGCCTTGTCGCTATCGATGCGCCTTGAGGGCATTATCCCAGCCATGGAATCGGCCCATGCCTTTGTGCAGGCCTTTAAAGAGGCCCCCCTGCTTTCCCCTGACAAAGCTATCATAATTAACATGTCTGGTCGGGGAGATAAGGATATCTTCACCATTGCCCAGGCCTTTGAAGATCCATCCTGGAAGGATTTTATCATTGCCCGTGCCAAGGTGTATGAAAAACAGGAAAAGGGAGAGGAGGCGTGAAGCATATGCAATTGGAAGAAGATCTTAAAAAACGCCTGCAGAGCAAAAAAATCCTGCTCATGACTCACCTCGTACTTGGCTATCCTTCTTTTTCCATCAATCGGGAGGTAATCCGGCAGATGGCAGAAAATGGTGTGGATTGTATTGAGTTGCAGATTCCTTTCTCAGAGCCCATCGCCGACGGCCCTATTATCCTGAAGGCCGGACAAGAGAGTCTCAATAAGGGAACACGAGTGGAAGAGTGTATTCGTTTTGCAAAAGATGTGGTAGGCGAGTTCCCACAGATCAATTTTTTATTCATGACCTATTACAACATTTTGTTTAAGTATGGTGAAAGTGCATTTCTTGCCCGTTGCAGAGATATAGGCCTGAGAGGCACCATTGTGCCTGACTTGCCCTTGGAAGAAGGGGAAAAATATATTGCGAAAAGCCGTGAGCTAAGTCTTGCGCCTATTCCTTTTTTTACCCCGACCTCCACCGATGGACGGATGCAAGAGGTGAGCGCTCAAGGCGAGGGCTTTGTCTACTGTGTTGCCAGAAGAGGGGTAACTGGTAAACAGACGCGGATTGATACTTCATTGCAAAATTACTTGGAACGTTGTCGTCGGGCGACAAGCCTACCTTTGGCTGTTGGCTTTGGCATTGCCAGCAAAGAAGATATACACCAGTTGGTTGGCAAGGCCGATATGGCTGTAGTCGGCACGGCCACCATCAAACTGGCTGATGCCCATGGAGCAGAGGCAGTGGGACCATACATCGCCGAGCTTGTCCAGGGATGATGCTTACTGAATAAAACTGGATAGATACTGGGACGATTTGAAAAACTGATTGTCGCCTGTCTTGAAATGACCAAAAAAGACAGGGCTTGATTTTACAAGAGAAGTGCACTGGGATATTATAAGAACCTGAAACCACTTAGAAACTGTTAAAAAATATGCCCGAAATTGAGCTAAGCGCCAGCCAGGAAGATTATCTGGAGGCTATTTATAATATCTCACAGGAAAAACAGGCCGCAAAGTCTAAAGACATTGCTCTAGCCCTTGGAGTACGTGCCCCTTCTGTGACCAGCGCTTTACGTCATCTTCTGTCCCTTGGGCTGGTGAATTATGCCCCATATGACTTAATTACCTTAACAAGCAAAGGAGAGAAGATCGCCCAGGATATCGTTAAGCGGCATCAGGCGCTCAATAAATTTTTTACTACAGTGCTTGGAGTTGACCCTGCCGAAGCCGATGAGGCTGCCTGTAAGATGGAGCATGTCGTTTCAAAACTGATCCTCGAGCGTCTCATCCAGTACGCCGACTATGTAGAGCAGTTCCCGAACTGTGGTATTGCCTGGAAAAGCGGGTTTTGCCAACATTATGAAGATAACAAAGAGAAGAAGGCAAATAAAGCTGTATAGGATTGGGTTTAGTTCCTTAAAAGAGTACCTATAGAAAAGAAAAAGGAGATGGAGCGCCAAGGACACTCTATCTCCTTTTTTAATTTTGGTCGGAACGAGAGGATTTGAACCTCCGGCCCCCTGAACCCCATTCAGGTGCGCTACCAGTCTGCGCTACGTTCCGATGAAAAAGCATTTCTAGCATTTGTTGTTCAAGAAAGCAAACAGATCTTTTTCCTTTCAACTAATATTTTTGCATGAGCAGTTTATGCAAGACAAGCAGCTCTTCTTTCAGTGCGGCTAGGAGTTCAGACTGTTGAGCTAAAAAGAGTCTGTCCACTTTCTCATTTTGCCCAAGTGCTGTAGCTGGCATTTTTATTGTTTCCTGAGAGACAACAGAAGCTGAAAAAATGGCCTTTTTTGCGCCTGCTATAGTGTAACCTTCTTCGTGGAGCAGTCTTTTAACTTGAAAAAGACTCTCCACATCTTGGCGTCTGTACAGACGTTGCTTCGATTTCCCCCGAAATGGCTTTATGCTTGCAAATTCAGTCTCCCAAAACCGTAGGACATGCGCATCAACCCCAAAAAGTCGGCTGACTTCTCCGATACGAAAATAAATTTTATCAGGTATGTCTGTTAATGGAGTATCCTTTTGCATCGTCCCGGTTCCAGAAATGGGGCTAATCTATCCAAAAAACAGACAAAGCTATTCCGAGAAAAACAATCAGCCTCAAATTTTATTGAGTCTCTCACGTAACCGTTTGCTCGGGCGAAAGGAAACCATCTGGCGTTTTGTAATGGTCATACTCTCGCCAGTCCGGGGGTTTCTGCCCCGACGTGGGGATTTATCTCGAACTGAAAGAGTACCAAACTGCACCAACTTAACTGATTCTCCGGCAACCATGGTGTCCTTCATCACGGAAAAAACGGTGTCGACTATTTCGGCAGCATTCCGTTGCGAAAGCCCAAGCTTTTCATTAACGGAAATGGCGAGCTCTTTTCGGGTCACATTTTTTTTCTTCATTCTTTTGATCCTTCTCGGTAACGGGCATCAAATTTTTGCATCAATGCTTTGACAATTTTATCCTGAATTTTATCTACAGCAGCGTCCTTCAGCGTGGCTGTATCGGAACGGTAGGTCAGGGAGAGAGAAACACTTTTGGCTCCCTCCGGTAAGGATTTCCCACGGTATACATCAAAAATATCAACAGATTCAATGTATTTTTGCTGTTGTGCAAAAACAACGTCTCGTAATTCTCCCGCTGGAACCCTTTCGGGCACCATTAGACTCAGGTCTCTTTTGACGGCCGGAAAGCGGGTTAGCGGAGTGAAATGTTTCTTTGTGCGAGGAATTTCTAAAAGCCTCTCCAAATCCAATTCAAAGAAAAAGACAGTTTGTTTTATATCAAAAGATTTCAAAACTTCTGGGTGCACCGTACCGGCCTGGCCGATAACTGTTCCCTTATAGTCGAGGGCAAGCGTGTCGCCTGTGCAATAGGGTTGAACAGAGGTGATATCAGCCTGCAGAGAAAGGCCCACCGTATTTAAAGGAAAGCCAAGTTGTTGCAGGAGTTGGGTGAGGGCACCTTTGATGTCGACGAACTCACTTTTTTGTTCGGCAAAGTAAAGAGGAGCTGCCCCTGGGTAACGTAAACCACACATGACAGCGCAGAGTTGCATGCGCTCTTCGGGTAATTGCCCATCTTCTTTATTATAAAAAACTTTTCCTGTCTCAAAGAGTCGCAGATCAGTCTGTTGAAAGCTGATATTACGCACCATATTGTTTAGGAGGCCCGGTAATAACAAGGTGCGGAGCACTCCCTGCTCTTCATTGAGCGGATTGAGCAGGCGCACAACCATTCGTCTGGGGTCAGTTTCTACCAGTCGGCAAGAATCAAGGTCTGTAGCATTTGCAAAGCTATAGTTAATAACTTCGGAAAATCCCTGGCTGGTCATGCAACTGTTTATTTGCTGACGAAGGGCCCTCAGCGGATCAATTTCCGGTGACTCCATGCGAATTACGGGCAGGCTTGTCGGGATGTTGTCAAAGCCAATCAGGCGTGCCACCTCTTCCACTAAGTCAATCTCACGTTCAATATCTACCCGAAAACTAGGCACTATAACTTCGAGCTCACCACCAGCAAGCGTATTAACGATAAAACCTATACTGCTGAGCATCTGCACAATCTTTTCTGCGGCAACGTCTGTACCCAGCAATGTTTCTACTCTTTTGGGTCGCAGAGCAACTCGCAAAAGATCTTTTTTGCCGGGATAAATATCATGTCCGCCCGGAACGAGTTCTGCGCCAGCAAGCTCCGCCATCAGGTCAACGGCACGTTGCAGACCCTGATGAGCCAGATTCGGGTCAACGCCCCTTTCAAATCGGTAGGAAGCCTCTGAAGGCAACCCAAGTCGGCGTGCGGTGCGGCGGATAGAGATCGGATTGAAACAAGCAGATTCAAGAAGGAGGGTAGTTGTTTTATCAGTTATTTCACTGTTCAGTCCACCCATGACCCCAGCCAGAGCAACGGGTTTATCTTTGTCGCAGATAAGCAGGGTGTCTTCATCAAGTGTGCGGGTATTACCATCTAAGGTGACAAAAGTTTTTTCATGATCTTGTGGCAGCCGCACCGTAATTTGTTTGCCAGAGATGGTGTCAAAGTCAAAGGCATGCAGGGGTTGCCCGCATTCAAGCATAACATAATTTGTGATATCGACGATGTTATTAATGGGACGCATGCCTACTGCTGCCAGGCGCCGCTGCATCCACAGGGGCGAAGGGCCAAGTGAAAAATTTTTCAATCTGCAGGCGGCGTATCGTTGGCAGAGGGCAGGATCTGCTATCTTAACACTGAATTCTGTATCACGGCCATCAAGGGAGGCAAACTGTGTTACCAATGCCTGCAACGGCGTACCTGTAAAGCTCCCCACTTCGCGGGCGATACCAAGCACGCTGGCACAGTCTGGGCGATTAGGGGTCAGGTCAACCTCTATCACTGTATCAATAAGATTGAGCACCTGGCGCAGAGACAGTCCAATCTGCACATCTCCGTCAAGTTCCATAATGCCCGTATGGTCAATGGAAAGACCCAGTTCCCGGGCAGAGCAGAGCATGCCAAATGAGTCTAGTCCACGGACTTTTGCTTTTTTTATGGTGTTCCCATCGGGAAGTTGAACGCCAGGTTTGGCAAGGGCAGAAATCATCCCAGCGTGTACGTTAGGCGCTCCACAGACCACCTGGATAACTTCCAGGCCCGTGTCAACTTGGCAAAGGCTGAGTGAATCCGCATTGGGATGCTTCTCAACCGAGATGACTCGAGCTGTAATAATATGCTCCAAAGCTAAAAACAGCTCTTCCACACTATCTACTTCCAGGCCCAGCATGGTCAGCCTGTCGGCAATTTGGGCTGGAGTGTAATCCTTTGTTGCAATAAATTGCTGTAGCCAGCTCAGTGTAAACTTCATAGTACCTTTCTCTGTTAATGCAGGGATAAGCCTTTTTTGGCAGCTATTGGCAAAGAACAGCAGAGAAAAAAGCAAGTGAGGGGGGCAAATGTGCCCGCATCGCAGCGTTCAGTGCGCCATGTTTTAGAACTGGGACAGAAAACGTAAATCGTTTTCGTAGTACATGCGAATATCGTCGATACCGTATTTGAGCATGGCAATACGCTCTACCCCCATGCCAAAAGCAAAACCAGAGTATACATCCGGGTCATAGCCAACAATTTTCAACACTTCAGGGTCAATTAAGCCTGATCCGAGTATTTCAATCCACCCGGTTTTTTTGCACACACGGCAGCCTTGTCCGCTGCAGATAACGCAGGCTATATCAACTTCCGCACTTGGTTCTGTAAATGGGAAAAAACTGGGTCGAAAACGCAAGGCCAGATCACATTTAAACATCCGGCGGCTAAAGCTGGCCAAAACCCCTTTCAGATCAGCAAAGGAGACATCGCGGTCGACAAGCATCCCTTCAACTTGATGGAACATTGGGGTATGCGTTATATCCGAATCGCAACGATACACCTTGCCTGGTGCAATATAGCGTAGTGGTGGTTCTTGTTTCTCCATGACGCGCGCCTGCATTGGTGAGGTGTGGGTGCGCAATAGAATGGAGTCCGAGACATAAAAGGTATCGTGCATGTCGCGGGCAGGATGGTGCTTGGGGATATTGAGTGCCTCAAAATTATAATAATCGGTCTCAACATCTGGGCCTTCGGCAATGGCAAAGCCCAGTCCCTCAAAAATGGAACAGATCTCCTCCATAACCTGAGTAATAGGGTGCTTTGTTCCAAAGGGGACAAAACGCCCAGGCAGGCTGAGATCATTGTTTGATGTTGAACCAGCCTGTTGTATATCCAGAATTCGGCTGCACTCTTCGAAACGCTGTTCAATATCCTTTTTGATTTCGTTGGCAAGATTACCGATCAGTGGTCGATCTTCAGGGGCTACTGTCCCCAGTTGCCGAAGCATACCGGTTATCTTGCCGCCCTTTCTGCCTAAATAGGCAACCCGAAATGCTTCCAGCTCAGCAACTGTATCTATTTGCTTTAGAGCCTGAATCGCCTCTTGCTGCAATGCCCGCAGCTGTGTCTCCATAGCTCGCGCTCTTTAGGAGGCCTGGCCAGAGGCTGTCTTAACCACGGCCTTGAAGGCATTCGGATCGACAATAGCAAGATTAGATAGTACTTTTCGGTCAAGTTCTATAGAGCTTTTCCGCAATCCACCAATAAAAGTGCTGTAGTTGACACCATTAAGTTTTGCGGCAGCACTCAGTCTGGCTATCCACAATTTGCGGAATTCACGTTTTTTGGTTCTCCTGTCCCTATAGGCAAAGCACAGGGCTCGGTCAACCGCTTCAGCGGCAGTTTTGTACAGGCGGTGCTTACCGCCACGATATCCTTTTGCCAGGGTAAGAACTTTATTTCTTCTCCGACGGGCCTTGAAGCCGCGAGTTACACGAGGCATTGTTTTCTCCGTTCTCTCTATCTGTGTTAATCTGTTGACTTAGTGGGAGGAAATTTCCCCAGAAGCGGTCGGGCCGCTACACAAGTTTAAAATTATAAATAAGGCAGCATGCGACGAACTGCTTTCATATCCGTTTCAGCTATCAGTGTTCTCTGACGCAGATTGCGTTTTCTCTTCGTCGATTTCTTCGTCAAAATATGTGACGAGAAAGCCTTGCTTCTTCTAATTTTTCCACTGCCGGTTGCGGTAAATCGTTTTGCTGCTCCCCGGTGGGTCTTCATCTTTGGCATTATATACTCCTTCTTTCTATCTGAGCTGCATGGGGTGGTACCCAAGCTTTTGTAAATTATTTAGGCCCCACGAACATAACTAGTTGACGTCCTTCCATTTTAGGTTCTTGAATGATGACACAATCTTCCCGGAGCTGGTCAGCAATTTTATTTAAAGCCTCAAGCCCGATTGTTTCAGCATAAACAATCTCCCGTCCGCGAAAGCGCATCGTTACCTTAACTTTGTTTTTTTCTTCGAGAAATTCCTTTATTTTGCGCAACTTAAAGTTAAGGTCGTGTTCTTCAGTTTTAGGCCGGAATTTTATTTCGCGGGTTTCAATAGTGGTTTGTTTCTTTTTTGCTTCCTGTTGCTTCTTTTTTAACTCATAGCGAAATTTGTCATAGTTCATGATACGACAAACGGGCGGAATAGCCTTGTCTGATACTTCAACCAGATCAAAACCTTGCTCTGCGGCTATTGCCCGAGCCTCTCTGGTACTGACCACTCCGAGCTGATTTCCTTCAACACCAATGAGCCGGACTTCTCGATACGTAATGTCATCGTTCACACGAATTTTCAGTTCCTGGTCTTCAGAAACTTTTCTAGGGCCTCGTTTTTTGATGTTCGTTCCTCCTAAAGGCTTTATTCACTTAAGTGTAGGCTTTGTTGCCCGACAAGATCAGCGAACTCTTTGGGAGACATGGCCGGCAGGTTTTCTCCATCGCGCTTTCGTACCGTTACGGTCTTCGTCTCTTTTTCACGATCGCCAACAATGAGCATATACGGAACTTTCATAAGCTGCGCCTCCCGTATTTTGTAATTTAATTTCTCATTGCGCAGATCTTTTTCTATACGCACGCCCATGGCGCGAAGTTGCGTGTACACTCCTTCGCAATACTCGGCCTGGTCATCAGTAATGTTCATGATGCGTGCCTGCTCTGGTGCAAGCCAAAGCGGAAATGCACCGGCATAATGCTCAATAAGAACACCTGTAAAGCGCTCCAGTGAGCCCATGAGAGCTCGATGTATCATAATGGGTCGATGATCTGCTCCATCTTCCCCTGTATATGACATGGCAAAACGTTCCGGCAAATTGAAATCTACCTGAATAGTTGAACATTGCCAGGATCTGCCGATTTGATCTTTAATTTTGATGTCTATCTTTGGGCCGTAGAAAACCCCTTCACCGGGATCAATAACATAATTAAGCTGCATCTTCTGCAGGGCATCTTCCAAGGCTTGTGTTGCCAGATTCCAGTGCTCGTCTGAACCAACATATTTTTCAGGACGAGTCGACAGATAGACATCGTACTGATCAAAACCGAAGGCCCTGAGAATGTGTTGGTTTAGGCGAATAATATTAAAAATTTCTTCTTTCAACTGGTCCATCCGACAGAATATGTGCGCATCATCCTGGGTAAAACCACGTACGCGCATCAGGCCGTGCAGGGCACCTGTTCGTTCATAGCGATAAACTGTGCCCAGTTCACACCATCGGATGGGAAATTCCCTGTAACTGTGAGGCTCTGCCTTATACACTTCAATGTGAAAGGGGCAGTTCATGGGCTTAAGTTGATACAACACCTCATCAATCGCCATGGGTGCATACATGTTTTCGCTGTAGAAATCGGCATGTCCTGAGGTTTTCCACAAATCCTGGCGGGCTATATGTGGTGTGTACAGCAGCTGATAGCCATGTCGATAATGTTCATCTTTCCAGTAATCTTCAATTATTCGACGCAAAACTGCTCCTCTGGGCTGCCAGAGAATAAGGCCGGGACCAATTTCATCTTGAATAGTGAAAAGTCCCAGTTGCTTGCCAAGTTTGCGATGATCTCTTTTGCGGGCTTCTTCCAGCTTAGTCAGATAGGCCTGCACATCCTTTGCATTTGCAAAAGCAGTTCCGTAAATGCGGGTAAGCATTTGTCTTTTTTCATCACCTCGCCAGTAAGACCCAGCAACCCGCATCAGTTTAAAGGCCTTGGCCCAGGAAGTATCTGGTAAGTGCGGACCTCGGCAGAGATCGACAAAACTCCCTACGGTATAGAGACTCACTTTCTCGGTATTCAGATCTTCTATCAACTCAACCTTATATTTCTCTTGACGTTCGGCAAAAAAGGCAATTGCGTCA
>RRZU010369783.1_pt1 | contig 13171 bp, 8 predicted proteins | sample 2165561 | NCBI WGS metagenome assembly RRZU01 (sample SAMN10456909, study PRJNA506462) | wastewater metagenome | isolation source: wastewater sludge | place: USA: Moscow, Idaho
CTCGGCTTCGCTGCCCGCATGGACACCATGGTCGAGTGGGGCCCCGTCACCCTCGCCGAGCACGGCGTGGCCGACGACCCCACCGTCATCGACTGGTTCGGCAACCTCGTCGTCGACGACTACGCCATGCGCCTCCTCGGCTACCGCACCCTCGCCAAGGCCCGCAAGGGCGTCGAAGCCTCCGAGCAGGCCATCCTCAAGCTCATGGGCTCCGAGTCCGGCCAGGCCGCCAACCTCGCTCTGGTCGAGTCCATCGGCGCGGCGGCGCTCGACCCCAGCCTCCCCGGCGCCCCCCACTCCACCCTTCAGAGCGAGTTCCACAGCGCCAGCTGGTGGGAGATGTACCTCCGCTCCTTCGCCGGCACCATCGCCGGCGGCACCAGCCAGATCCAGAGGAACATCATCGCCGAGCGGGTCTTGGGGCTACCGAGGTAGGCGGCGGCGCAGACGCCGACACGGTCCCGCGGTCGAAGGGCAACGACGGTCGTCTGCCTCAACAGCAGCCGCACGCGGTCCGCAAGGTCACCTACTGTCACAGCGATCTCGCACGACCTACGTGGTCGGACGAACCAATTGACGCTGTGGAGCTGCGACCGATGACGGACACACGACGCAACCTTCTGCTGGAGACCCGCCAGCCCTCGGGACTCGGGCAATGACCCTCCGCAAGTCCGACCTCTACAGCTCGCTCTGGAGGAGCTGCGATGAGCTGCGCGGTGGCATGGATGCGTCCCAGTACAAGGACTACATCCTCACGCTGCTGTTCGTGAAGTACGTCTCGGACAAGGCCAAGGCTGACAAGAACAGCTTGATCGATGTGCCTGCCGGCGGCGCCTTCGACGACATGATCGCTCTGAAGGGTGACAAAGAGATCGGCGACAAGATCAACAAGATCATCGCCAAGCTCGCGGAAGCCAACGACCTCCAGAAGGTGATTGACCAGGCCGACTTCAACGACGAGGAGAAGCTCGGCAAGGGCAAGGAGATGATCGACAGGCTCTCGACTCTTATCGGGATCTTCAAGGACCTCGACTTCCGCGGCAGCCGAGCCGAGGGTGATGATCTACTCGGTGACGCCTACGAGTACCTGATGCGGCACTTCGCCACGGAATCCGGCAAGAGCAAGGGGCAGTTCTACACGCCGGCCGAGGTCTCCCGGATCCTGGCCAAGGTCGTCGGCATCGGGCCGACCACCAAGCAGGATCAGACCGTCTACGACCCGACCTGCGGCTCGGGCTCGCTACTCCTCAAGGTAGCCGACGAAGCCCCTCACGGCATCACGCTCTACGGCCAGGGGAAGGACACCGCCACGTGGGCGCTGTCCACGATGAACATGATCCTGCACGGCAACGAGATTGCTGACATCCGCAAGGGTGACACCATCACGAGCCCGCAGCTACTCAGCGGTGCCCAGCTCCGCACCTTCGACTTCGCCGTTGCCAATCCACCGTTCTCCGTGAAGTCCTGGAGTAACGGGCTGGAGAACGACTATGGCCGATTCGAGTTCGGTAGGCCCCCCGAGAAGAACGGCGACTACGCCTTCCTCCTGCACATCCTCAAGTCCCTAAAGAGCAGGGGCAAGGCCGCGGTCATCCTCCCGCACGGCGTCCTGTTCCGAGGCAACGCCGAGGACACGATCCGCAGGGCGCTCGTCGAGCGCGGCTACATCAAGGGCATCATCGGCCTGCCGCCGAACCTCTTCTACGGCACCGGCATCCCGGCCTGCATCGTCGTGCTCGATAAGGAGAACGCCCAAGCCCGGAAGGGCATCTTCATGATCGACGCCTCGAAGGGCTTCATGAAGGACGGCGCGAAGAACCGGCTGCGCAGCCGGGACATCCACAAGATCGTCGACGTCTTCAACAACCAGATCGAGATCGAGCGCTACTCCCGGATGGTGCAGACCAGCGAGATCGCCGATCCGAAGAACGACTTCAACCTCAACATCCCCCGCTACATCGACTCCTCCGAGCCTGAGGATCTCCAAGACCTCCAGGCCCACCTGCGCGGCGGCATCCCTAAGCGGGACGTCGACGCCCTGAGCCAGTACTGGGACGCCTTCCCGCAGCTGCGCTCACAGCTTTTCAAGCCGAACCGACCGGGCTACGACGACTTGGCCGTTGAGGCCGCCGCAGCGCAGCAGGTCATCCTCGACTCACCGGAGTTCCAGAAACTGGCCGATGGCGTTGCTGATCTGTCATCGGAGTGGTTCGACTCCCACCGTGAGACGCTCGCTGGGATCAACTCGGAAACTCGACCCAACTCGCTGATCGCCACGATCGCCGACGACGTCCTCGACCGCTTCAAGCCCGTGCCGCTACTCGACGAGTACGACGCCTACGAGCAGCTGATGAGCTACTGGCACGACATCATGCACGACGACGTCTTCCTCATCATGAACGCAGGCTGGGAAGCAGCGGCCAATCCACGCGCCGCCATCGAGGACAAGGACAGGAAGCTCTCGGAGACCCCCGACCTGGTTATGGGAAGCGGCAAAGGCGCGACGAAGCTCAAGATGGACCTCGTTCCACCCGAGCTGGTGGTAGCGCGTTACTTCGCTGATGGCCAAGTCCGAGTCGATGAACTCGCCGCCGACGCTGACGCCGCCACCCAAGCGGTCGACGAGTACGCCGAAGAACACGGAGGAGACGAAGGCCTCCTGTCTGATGCAGTCAACGACAAGGGCAAGCTCACCCAAGCAGGCGCCAAGGCGGCGCTGAGGGATGCCCGAGTAATGGGCGACGACGAGACGATCGAATGCGCAGCAGCGGCGATCGAGCTCCTCCAGGCAGAGGCGTCAGCCAAGAAGGCAGTCAAAGACGCCCAAGCCGAACTCGACGCCGCCATACTCAAGAAGTACGCGGAACTCACCGTCACCGACATCCAGACTCTGGTTCTCGACGAGAAGTGGGCAGCCACGATCCGGGAGCGCATTGTCGGCGAAGTGAGCGCACTTACGCTAGATCTAGTAGATCGAATTCAACAACTCGGCGAACGCTACATCCTTACGGTCGTCGACATCGACGCCGAGCTGGACAAGTTCGAAGCAAAGGTCACCGCCCACCTCGCCGCGATGGGAGTCACGTCGTGACTGCACCCGTGCAGGATTGGCGAGAGTTTGCGCTCGGCGATCTACTGCGCTTTAGCAACGGCATAAACGCGGACAAGTCTGCTTACGGGGCCGGAGTGCCCTTCGCAAACGTTCTCGAAGTCATCACAAACGAGTCGATTATTGAGGCCGACATCCCTGGGCGGATCACTATTGCTCCGACACTGCGGCGGCGTTACGAGGTCAAGCCGGGCGACGTCCTGTTCAACCGCACCTCCGAGACGCCGGATGAGGTTGGCCTTGCGTCGGTGTACCTCGGTACCGGGCTGATCGTCTTCGGTGGATTTGTGCTTCGAGGACAGCCACTGACCGACGAACTTTCGATGTCCTACTCCAAGTACGCCTTCCGCAGTCCTATCGTTCGCAATCAGATTGTCGCCCGCGGACAGGGCGGAATCCGAGCGAACATAGGTCAGCGCGATCTCAAGTCCGTAACCGTGCGCCTGCCATCACGCCCGGAGCAGTCGGCAATCGCTGACGCGCTCGATGATGTGTCAGCCCTAATCGCAACTCTGGAACGTCAGGTCGCCAAGAAGCAGGCGATTAAACACGGCTTGATGCAGCAACTGCTGATAGGAAGCTCTCGCCTTCCAGGCTTCTCGGCCAAATGGTATGAGGTGTCGCTCGGGGATACGGGCAATCAGTGGCTGCGGAGTTGACAAGACCTCCAAACCTGGCGAGCAGGGCGTGCGCCTCTTGAACTACTTGGACGTGTACCGAGCTGAGTTTGTCAACTCTGAGACTGCTACCCAAGTAGTTACTGCGCCCACGGCCAAGGTCACCAAGTGTGCGGTCCGGGCGGGTGACGTCTTCTTCACACCAACTTCCGAGACTCCAGATGACATCGCGCGATCCGCGGTCGCGACCTGCGACTTGCCCGGAGTCGTCTATAGCTATCACCTAGTTCGTTGGCGTCCATCCGACGAGTGGGATTCCTCATATCTGGCCTATGCCTTCGCTACCGAGAGGTTCCGGCGGCAGGCCTCGATGATGGCTGCTGGGAGCGGGACTCGATATGTCGTCAGCATGCCCGCCTTTCGCGGTCTTGTAGCACTTCGCCCGCCGATCGACGAGCAGCGTGCTATCGGTTCCGTCCTGCGTGACGCGAGTATGGAGATCGAGTCGCTTCGGTCTCGTCTCGCGAAGGCCCGTGCCATCAAGACCGGCATGATGCAGCAACTGCTCACCGGTCGCATACGGCTTCCGGTGAAGGGGGCCGCGGCATGAGCAATGTCGGTCAGATCGAGCGCAGGGCCCAGGAGAATCTCACCGGGCTCTTCTCGAAGCTGCTCGACTACGAGTACCTCGGCAACTGGGAGTACCGAGAGGGCAACGCAAACATCGAGGTCGAGCTGCTCACGCAGAACCTCAAGGCCCGCGGCTACGACGACAACCTGATCAGCAAGGCGATCCTGAAGCTCACTAGCGATGCCTCGCTCGGCGGTGGCCGGGACCTCTACGAGGCGAACCAGGACGTCTACCGGCTGCTGCGCTACGGCGTGCACGTCAGGCCCGGGATCGGAAAGCACACCGAGACTGTCTGGCTGATCGACTGGGCCAACCCCGACGCCAACCACTTCGCTATCGCGGAAGAGGTCACCATCGCGGGCAACCTCGTCAAGCGACCGGACCTGGTTCTCTACGTCAACGGCCTCGCACTCGGCACCATCGAGCTGAAGCGATCCAAGGTCGCCGTCACCGAAGGCATCCGCCAGACCATCGGCAATCAGAAGAAGGAGTTCATCCGCTCGTTCTTCACGACCGTGCAGCTGGTCATGGCGGGCAACGACGTCGAAGGCCTGCGCTACGGCGTCATCGACACTGCGGAGAAGTACTGGCTCAGCTGGCGCGAGAAGTCCGACATCGAGGAACCACTCGATCGAGCGCTGACGCAGCTCTGCTCGAAGGAGCGGTTCCTGGAGATCATCCACGACTTCATGGTCTTCGATGCCGGCGTGAAGAAGACCTGCCGTCACAACCAGTACTTCGGGGTCAAGGCCTCGCAGGAGCGGGTTGCCAAGCGTGAGGGCGGCATCGTCTGGCACACGCAGGGATCGGGCAAGTCCCTGACGATGGTCTGGCTAGCGAAGTGGCTCCGCGAGAGCCAGTCAGATGCCCGTGTCCTCCTAGTTACCGACCGCACCGAACTCGATGAGCAGATCGAGGGCGTCTTCAACGGCGTCAACGAGGAGATATACCGCACCAAGAGCGGCGTAGATCTGCTGTCGACGCTCAACAAGAGCGACGAGTGGCTGATCTGCTCGCTGATCCACAAGTTCGGTGGCTCCGACGACGAGGACGCCCGCGAGGAGGCCGCCGGCGAGTTCATCCGGGAACTCAAGACGAAGCTCCCCGAGGACTTCAGCGCCAAGGGCAACCTGTTCGTCTTCGTCGACGAAGCTCACCGAACCCAGTCCGGCAAGATGCACGACGCCATGAAGCTCCTGTTGCCAGGAGCGATGTTCATCGGCTTCACCGGTACCCCGCTGCTCAAGCGGGACAAGGAAACGAGCATCGAGACCTTCGGCTCGTTCATCCACACATACAAGTTTGACGAGGCCGTTAAGGACGGCGTCGTGCTCGACCTGCGCTATGAGGCCCGCACCATCGACCAGGAGTTGACCTCACCAGGTCACGTCGACAAATGGTTTGAGTCTCAGACCCAGGGCATGACCGATCTCTCGAAAGCGGAGCTGAAGAAGCGCTGGGGCACCATGCAGAGGGTCGTAAGCGCCGAGCCTCGTGCCCGCCAGATCGTGGGCGACGTCCTGCTCGACATGGCGACGAGGCCCCGTCTGATGGACGGCCGGGGCAACGCCATGCTCGTCGGCTCCAGCATCTACCAGGCGTGCAAGTTCTTCGAGCTCTTCTGCCAGGCCGGCTTCAAGGGCAAATGCGCCATCGTCACCAGCTACGAGCCCAGGCCGAGCGACATCTCCAAGGAAGACTCCGGCGAGGGTGCCACCGAGAAGCTGCGGCAGTACGACATCTACCGCCAGATGCTCGCTGACCACTTCAACGAGCCCGCTGACCGGGCGGTCAACAAGGTCGAGCTGTTCGAGAAGCAGGTCAAGGAGAGGTTCGTCAACGAGCCGGGCCAGATGCGCCTGCTGATCGTGGTCGACAAGCTGCTGACGGGCTTCGACGCCCCGAGCGCCACCTACTTGTACATCGACAAGAAGATGCAGGACCACGGGCTCTTCCAGGCCATCTGCCGAGTCAACCGCCTCGACGGCGACGACAAGGACTACGGCTACATCGTCGACTACCGCGACCTGTTCAACTCCCTCGAGTCCGCCATCACCGAATACACGAGCGGAGCCCTCGAGGGCTACGCCAGAGAGGACATCAAGGGTCTGCTCTCGAATCGCATCGACAAGGCCCGCGAAGACCTCGACGAGGCCCTGGAGAGGATCCGGGCCTTGTGCGAACCGGTCGAGCCTCCCAAGAACACACCTCAGTATCAGAGGTACTTCTGCGCCGCGGCGGACGGCAACGCCGAACAGCTGAAGGCGAACGAGCCCAAGCGCGTCGAGCTCTACAAGGCCGTCGCTGCTCTCGTGCGCACCTACGGCAACCTCGCCAACGAGATGGCAGCCGCCGGCTATAGCGACGCCGAGGCAGCGAGTATCAAGAACGAGGTCGCGCACTACGCCAGTGTTCGTGACGAGGTGAAGCTTGGTGCTGCCGAGGATGTCGACTTCAAGCACTACGAAGCTGGCATGCGCCACCTGCTCGACACCTACATCTCAGCCAAGCCCTCCGAGGTGCTGTCCACCTTCGAGGACACCGGCCTGATCGACCTGATCGTCAAGCTCGGCGCTGGCGCGATCGAGAAGCTGCCCGAGGGGATCAAGAAGGACCCCGAGGCCGTCGCGGAGACGATCACCAACAACATGCGGAAGGTCATCATCGACGAGCGGCCGATGAACCCCAAGTACTACGACCAGATGTCCGAGCTGCTCGACGCCCTGCTCGAAGAGCGCCGCAAGGGAGCCCTCGACTACAAGGACTACCTCGAACGCCTCCTCAAGCAGGCGGCTGACCTCGGCAAGGGCGAGGGCACCGGCACCGTCTACCCCGACTGGGCCGACAACGGCGCCCGCCGAGCCCTCTGCGACTTCTTCATCCCCGAGCTGAACCTGGCCATCGAGGTCGACCGCGCTGTCCGGCACTCGAAGCCGGACTCCTGGGTCGGCAACGGCATCAAGGAGAAGAAGGTCAAGCGGGCCATCCGGGCCGAGCTGCCCGATGACTTCGATCGTCTCGACGAACTGTTCGAACTGGTGAAGGCACGCAATGAGTACCGCTAGTGCCTACATGACCGTTGCCGGCATCGACGTGGACGTCATCTTCAAGGACATCAAGAACCTCCACATCGGCGTGTACCCACCCCTCGGGCGAGTACGCGTCGCTGCACCGGAACGCCTCGACGACGACCAGGTCCGCCTAGCGGTCGTCCAGCGGCTGCCCTGGATCAAGCGGCAGCGCGAGCAGCTACGGGCCGCCGAGCGCCAGTCGCTCAGAGAGATGGTCACGGGAGAGTCTCACTACGTGTGGGGCAGCAGGCTCAGGCTCAAGGTGATCGAGAGGGCGGGCCGGGCACACATCGAGATCGACGGCGACCGCCTACTTCTCTTCGTGCCCGAGGGCACCACCACTGAGAGGCGCCGGGACGTCCTCGACCGCTGGTACCGCGAACAGCTGCGAGAGGCCATCCCCGACGTCCTAGCAAAGTGGGAGCCCAAGGTCGGCGTGACGGTGCCCAAGTGGAGCATTCGCCGCATGAAGACCAAGTGGGGCTCCTGCAACCGCGAGACTGGCCACATCTGGTTCAACCTCGAACTGGCGAAGAAGCACCCCGGATGCCTTGAGTACCTAGCTGTCCACGAGATGACCCACCTCCTCGAACGCGGCCACGGCCCTCGCTTCACCCAGCTGATGGACAAGCACTTGCCGGACTGGCGAGCCCGCCGGGATCGCCTGAACGAAGCACCGCTCGGTCACGAGCAGTGGCCGAGGCCCTAGCCGGTACTGCTTGGAGCGGAGAGACGGAATGGACGACGATTCGACGAAGCCCACGAAGAAGGCGGTCCACTGGAGTCCTGCAAGCGGGCAGGAGTTCCCCATGGACGAAGCTTTGTCGATGGTGAGCAAGGCGGAGGAGATCAAGGTGTCGGGCGAGAGTCCGCGAGAGATCCTCGTTGGCTGGGCGAACCAGCAGGATGCCTGGGCAAGAGCCCTTGCCGGCGAGGTCCTCGCAAGCGGCAAGGCAGCGGGTGACGAGTTTCTCGACGATCTCTACACCTTGTTCAAAGCCGAGAAGGGTCTCTCGGACCTCCCGACACCTGACGTTCCTTCGCTTGAGGTGACCGCCAGCGAGGGGAGCTCCGAGGAGGAGCTGGTGCTGACGAAGCTCTCCTCGCTGAGTGGCGTCAACGCCTTGGCCGATGGACAAGAGATCGCCTTCAACCGTGGTCTCACGATTCTCTACGGCGAGAACGGAACTGGGAAGACCGGCTACGCCCGAGTGCTGAAGCGCGTGGCAGGCGTGCGCACTGCCGCCGAGATACTTCCGAACGCGCATGCGAGGGAAAAGCAGCCGACCCCCTCGGCCGACCTTGCGTATCGCCAAGGCGACGCCGACCAGGATCTGCAGTGGAATGACGAGTTGGGTGTTTCACCGCTGACTCGGATCTCAGTGTTCGATTCACCCGCAGTGTCCCTGCACGTCGATGACGACCTGAACTACGTCTTTACACCGGCGGACTTAGCGCTGTACGGACACGTCGCCGCAGGGATCCGGTCGGTACAGGAGAAGGCCAACGGCGAAGTTGGTGCCCTGCGATCCAGCGGCAACCCGTTTCTCTCCAGGTTTGTTCGTGGATCTGCGATCTACCCCGTCATCGAGAGCCTCGGACCAGCGACAGATCTGTCGGAACTCGATCGACTAGCGGCTCTGCCGGATGAAGCCGAAACTCGACGCGAGACGCTCGCCCAGGAAGTAGCAGCGCTCAAGGGAAGCGCGCTCGACGAGCGCATTGTCGGCGCGCAGCAGCAAATCCATTCGCTGACCCAGGCGGTCGGCGTTCTCGAACGAGTCGCGGCCTTTGATGCAGTGGAGTACGAGGCGACTCGTCAAGCGACAACGACCATCTCCACTGCACTGCGAGAGGCTCGCACCGAACTCTTCGCCCCGGGTGAGCTCCTAGGGGCCGCTGACGACGAGTGGCAGCGCTTCGTGTCGGCCGCAGAGCACTACAGAGAGCACCTTGGGCTCGCTGAATACCCCGGGGCCGACGACTCCTGCCTCTACTGCGGCCAGCATCTGACCGAAGAGGCACGCCGCCTGGTGGCGAAGTACCGGACCTTCCTCGATGATTCCCTTAGCAGGCAACTCACCGCCTCCCAGCAAAGCCTGGATGGCGCCGTGCTGCGGATCTCCGACGACGACTTTGATACCGCAATTGCCTACCTCGGGCAGCTTGCGGCGGTTGAGAGACCACAACCCTGGGTGGGCCCAAGCCTCATTGCCCTCGAAGGCGCCAAGGGGATCGCCCAGCGATCTATCAGTACACAGCCGATGTCGGCAGATGACACGCTCGGTGACCTGAAGCCGCTGTTGGCAGAGGTCAGGTCCGGACTTGACCGGCTGAACGAACAGGTGGAGACGCTTGAGGCCACTCGACGCGACCGGGCGACGGAGTTGGCTAACCGACAGCGAGAACTGATGGAGCTGGAGGCGAAGATCGAACTCAACCGCCAGCTAGATGCCGTGCGCACCTATGTAACGAACGCGAAGAGTGCGCAGAAGCTCGACCAGCTCGGCAGACGGATCTCGAACACGACACTCCGGTCACTCACCGATGCTTCGAAAGTTGCCAGCGAGGAGCTGATCAACCGCAGCTTCGAGAGGCTGTTCCATGAGGAATGCGCAGCCCTGCGAGCACCCAGCGTCAGGCTGGAGTTCCAGGGTCGTTCGGGGCGCGCCGAGAGACACAAGTCCGTCGCATCTCGGCATAAGCCGTCCGCAGTTCTGTCGGAGGGTGAGTGCAAGGTGCTTGCTCTCGCCGACTTCTTGGCAGAGTGCCGACTGCGAGACGCTCGCGCCCCGATCATTTTCGATGACCCTGTCACCAGTCTCGACTATCGCCGTCTCAGCGAGGTTGCCCATCGAATCGCCTCGCTTGCATCAGAACATCAGGTCGTGCTCTTCACGCACAGCATCTGGCTTACAACGGAGTTGCTCTCGATGTTCGACAGCCGGCGGGACGAGTGCACCTTCTACACCGTTCGGGACGCTGAGGAGTCGAAGGGCCTTGTGTCCCAGGCGGCCGGGCCTCGGCAGGACAGCCCCCAGAAGATCGGCCGAAAGATCAAGCAGTTAATCGAAACAGCGAAGACTGCCGACCCTGCCGTGGCAGATGCGCTAGTCGAGAAGGGCTACGAGCACATTCGGTCGTGGTGCGAGACCTACGTCGAGCAGGAGCTGTTGCAGAACGTAACCCGGAGGTACCAGCCGAACGTAATGATGAACAACCTCTCGAAGATCAAGGTCGACGACATCCCGAAGGCGGTGAGCGTGATCGACCCCATCTTCGCCAAGGCCTGTAGGTACATGGCAGGACACTCTCAGCCCCTTGAGCAGCTCAGCGTCCGGCCGTCGGTCGCTGAGCTCGAGGCGGACTACGCGGCGCTGGAAGCGCTCAGGTCAGGCGCTAACGAATGACCCAGTCTTAACGGGGAGCTCTCATTCCCCGGGACGCGGACGTGCGCTCACGCCTGCACACTCGAACTCACGTCGAAGCGTGCGCTCGCAGACGCCGAACTCGGCCGCTACGGCAGCGAGGAAGAGACCTGTGTTGTATCTCTCTGCTGCCGCTCGCGCCCTGGCATCCGTCATCTTGCGTGGGTTCCGCAGCCGCTCGACACCCTTCCGCTCCAGGTGGGCGATCACGGTCGTGCGGTTGATCCCGTACTCCCGGGCGAGTCCGTCGATGGACTCGCCGTCGACGTACCTGGCCACGAGGGCCTCGATCTGATCGGGCGCCAACCGGCGCTGCTGCTGGCGGGAACGTGGGGCCGTCGGAACGTGCTCGTCCTCGGTGGTTCGCCCGACCATCTGCTCCAGAGCAGCCCGCAGCTCGTGTTGCGCGACCAGCGCGAGAACCTCCACCTTCGGGAACGCGAACCGACACGTCGCTGGTGAAGCCTTGGCCGTGGCTAGAGCGGAAGGAGATCGACGAGGGCGTCAACCTCAAGAAGCGCTGCACCGACCTGACTCGCGAGGGTCTTCGCGTCGCCGAGGATTTGGCTGCAGGCGAGGGAGCGCCTCAAGTAGTGGTGGAACTCGTGTTCGGCTGTGAAGCCGACGCCGGCAAGGACTTGTTGGGTGTGGCGGGCGACCAACCGGGCGCTGCGGCCGGCGGTGGCTTTGGCCACCATCGCCGTGAACGGGGTGCCGTCGGACCAGGCGCCGTCGCAGCTGGCGTCGGCGGCTTCGACCGCTACGAGGGCCTCGGCGAGGCGGTGGCGGACGGCTTGGAACGAGCTGATGGGGACGCCGAACTGGATGCGTTCGAGGGCGTGGGTGCGGGCGAGCTCGAGCATCGTGCGGGAGGCACCGACGATCTCGTGGCTCAAGGCCAGGCGGCCTCGGGCGATGGCGGCCTCCCATGGGACCGGGGCGATCACCGAGCCGGCGGGGAGGACCAGGTCGCCGCGGACTCGCGAGAGGCTGAGGGTCGGGTCCAATCCCTGGACCGGCGTGGCCGCCAGCTGAGCCGACTCGACGGTGACGGCGACGATCTCGCCGTCTTCGACCTCGTCGTGGCTGTCGACCACGGCGACGACGACAACCGAGTCGCTGGTGGTCAGTGCTGCGGTGGCCAGGCCGTCGACTCGGAGTTGCTCGCCGAGGAGCACGGCCGGTGGAGTGCCGGAGCCGAGGCGGGGCAGCACGATGGCGTGCCCGACCTCGCCGTCCTCAGGGCCAAAGAGGGCATCGATCATCATTCGGTCGAGGGCTCCCGAGGTGCTGTTGTTGGCGCCCTGCAGCGTGAACAGGGTGTCGATGGCGGCTCGGGGGTCGAGGGCGAGGGCCTCGTGCCAGCCCAGGGCGTCGAGCTCGGCATCCAGGGCCGCGCCGGACGCCGACGCGGTGGCGTGGGCGAGGCTGCGCTCGAAGAGCTCGAGGTCCTCGCCGGTGATGCGGTCGCCGCTCATCGAGTGGCTCCGGCAAAACGTTCCGCTGAACGCACCGGGGCCGCCGTCGAGCCTTCCATGGGTGGCCAGGACCGGATCCGCGGGCGAAAACGTTCAGCTGAACGCCGGCAAAAGCGTTCCGCGTAACGCCCCGTCATCGGTCGGCTCCGAGGTCCAACAGGCGCCTCGCGATGATGTTGCGTTGGATTTCGGCGCTGCCGCCGTAGATGGTCGCCGCCCGCGAGTAGAGGAACTCGGAGCGCCAGCGGGGGGCGTCGCCGTCGTCGCCCAGGATGATGTCGTCGGACAGGCCGTCGAGGGCGAGGTCGAACACGGCCTGCTCGACGGTGGCGAGGAGCACCTTGTCGATCGAGGTCTCGGCGCCGAGGGTCTCGCCGGCGTCGAGGCGGTGCTGGGTCTTCAGCGAGCGGGCCCGGAAGGAGAACAGCTGCAGGAAGACGTCGCCGACCGCAGCCGGGTCGAGGGCGCCGGGCGGCGCGGCTTCGATGATCTGGCTGAGGCGGCGGTGCAGGAACGCGCCCCGGTGCCAGAGGGCGGTGCTGCGCTCGTAGGGCAGCAGGTCCATGGCCACGGCCCAGCCCTGACCCTCCTCCCCCAGCGTCCGGTCGGCGGGCACGAACACGTCGTCGAAGAAGACCTCGGAGAACTCCTCCACCCCGTGCATGGTCTCGAGGGGCCGCACGGTGATGCCGGGCGTGTCCATGTCCACGAACAGGGCGGTGATGCCCCGGTGGGCGGACTCGGGCGTGCCCGTGCGGGTGAGCAGCACGCAGCGCTGGGCGAACTGGGCCAGCGACGTCCACACCTTCTGGCCGTTCACCACCCAGCCGTCGCCAC